>Ga0209512_1005089_pt1 | contig 11095 bp, 15 predicted proteins | sample frozenSSSSmetaG_FD_184142 | JGI IMG/M metagenome (GOLD analysis project Ga0209512, IMG submission 184142) | Glacier valley bacterial and archeal communities from Borup Fiord, Nunavut, Canada, to study Microbial Dark Matter (Phase II) -... | ecosystem: Environmental > Aquatic > Freshwater > Ice >... | reverse complement strand
CTGCAAGACAATTCGCCCGGGGGCGCGCCGGTCATTGGATATACGACGACGCCCGCGAACTTGGCCGAGACCGCGGACGACCACCGCACCGTCACGCTTATCCCTACGTCGATATCAATACCGCGATTAATCGTGTCCGGAAGAACAATATGCCGACCAACCCGGGACAGATCATCTCCGAGATGTCATTCGGTTTCTGGCACCAAATGGTCTCAAAGTCCCAGATGTTTGTCTGGCCGGATCTCGCCACCGGCTTCCCTTACATGCCAGGTCGACGCCAGGACACTGTGAGCGACCTCGTCGGGTCGCTACGCACGCTACGGAACCGCATTGGTCACCACCACCGAATCTGGGCGATCGACGTGACCGCGAAATACGCCGAGATCCACACGCTCGCTGGATATATCGATCCAGCGCTTGCCTCCTGGATCGACAACAACAGCCGCGTAACGGCCGTCGTCGCACAACGCCCCTAAACACGATAGACATCGTGTCCTGCTGCGGCGACACGTCCGCAAGGGGAACGGCGGATTCAAGCGGTTATTGCAACAAGAGCTTCTCGATCAGTTCGATCGGCTTAGTGAACGCTAATCGTTTGCGGGGGCGATCGTTGAGTTCCTGGGCGACCCAGTCCAAGTCTTCGGCGCTGTGGATTGAGAGGTCTGTTCCTTTGGGGAAATATTGCCTCAACAACCCGTTGGTGTTCTCGTTGGTTCCGCGCTGCCAGGGCGAATGGGGGTCGCAGAAGTAAATATCGATGTCCGCATCGATGCTGATGGCTTTCCATTGCCCCATCTCGGTTCCTTGATCCCAGGTCAGAGAGTGCCTCAGGGAGTCGGGAAGTGTTTTGATTTTCGCCGTGAGAGCGTCCCGCACAAGGTCTGAGGTATAGCCGTCGGGAAGATGAAGCAGCATCGTGTAGTTGGTGGTGCGCTCGACCAGGGTCCCGATTGCGCTGAGGTTTCCTTTGCCGATGATCAGATCGCCTTCCCAATGGCCGGGCACTGCGCGATCGTCAGCCTCCGCGGGACGTTCCGAGATGTTGATCATGTCCGGGATCCGGTTTTTGCGCTGACCGACTTTCCGGGATGGTCGGCGAACAGCCCGACCGGTGCGTAAATAGCTGGTCAGATCTCGTTTCAGCGCTCCTCGGGATTGAACGTAAAGAGATTGATAGATCGTTTCCGGCGACACCCACATATCCTCCCTGTCGGGAAATTCGACTCGCAACCGGCCCGCGATCTGTTCCGGAGAATACTTTTTCGCTAAGTCCCGCTCCACTTTCGCACGCAGTTCCGTGTTGACGTGCAGCTTTGCAGGCTTTGGTCGTGCGGCACGGTCAAACGCAAGAGCGTGAGCGTTCGTTGCTCGATAACCGATCCCCGCCACATGGTTCCGTCGCAGCTCACGCGAGATTGTCGAAGCGGACCGACCGACTGCCGCGCCAATCTCTCGCAATGTTTGACCTTGGATGCGGAGTAATGCGATCTCTTCCCGCTCCGCAAAGCTCAAGCAGCGTCCCTTCAGATCCCTGCCACGGCGAGGTCGAACCCCTCCAGCGTCAATCAGGATCCGGCGCCCGGTACGTCTGCTGGTCTTGATCGGCTCAACAGCCTCGGAGATGAAATCGCCTGCCTGCATCCGAGCCCAGAAGACCTGCATCAGATCCGGTCTAACGAAAATCGAATATCTCACAATCACAACACCCATTCACTAAGTGTTGCAACCACCGTATGAACCCAAGGAACGGTCAAGGGGCAGAAATGGGCGGGAGTGGCTCCAGCACCGCAGGGCGTGGAGATTACGCCCGCCCCAGCCCTCTTTCTCTGGGCGGTCCTGCTGCGTTGCGCATTTCATTTATACCTGGAGGTCTTCGGGTCATTCTGATGGCCAGAATGGCGGCGAGGAACGGAGCGATGAAAGACATCGCGGTGATTACGAAGAGTCCGAGCGCTACGGCAAGCGCGACGCTGATCGCCGTCACGAGTGACGCTCGAAGTAAGGGAGGGCCGGGAAGCGCCGGGGCAATGAGCAAACCACCTGTCAAACCTGTGAAGACTGCAGCCAAGAGGACAAGCGGCCAACCCATGGCATTGTCGATGCTGAGGGAGTAGCTGAATGCGACGCAGAGGAGCGCGCCGATCGCGAAGACGACCGGGCCGAGTGCGACATGCCCGCGACGATTTATTAGTACTTCCGCTCCCGCAAGGACAGTGATGATTGCAACCACCGCTCCACCAAGAAGCCCGACGCGCATGGCGTCCGTAGTATCGCCAATTGCCGGGAGCCACATACTCCCCGTCAGAGCGAATGCGGCGCATCCAAAGCCGAGCACTGCAGCAACCGCTGCCCCCGTGGCAATCCGGGTTCGCTGTCTCTGATTCAGCGTCGGGCGACGGTAGGTGACACCCTTTGTTGTCGTGCGTCGCGTCCCAAGTCGGAAGCTGGCCACAACCAGGACCACGCCTGCGCCGAGTACCGTGCCGGTGGGCGTCACCGATGAGAGACCAAGCGCGAGGGCGGTCGGGACCGCCACGAGTGTTGAGAGGATGATGCGCAGGGTTTTCGGGCAAAGCGGCCGCAGGAGGCCGTGAGCTACCAGGAATAAAGCGCAGGAGGCTAAGAACCATGCCGATCCGGCGAAGATGGGGAACGCGTCGCTGAACCAGCTTCGCGGAGCCCCCGGGTCTGCTTCGTCAAATCCGACACCCCATGCCATGAAAGCAACCGCGCCAAGGGCCCACGCTGCTGCGGACAATGCGAGGGTAGCCAGCGCAGATTCCGCGATGATGCGGCCGCTGCGCAGCAGTAGCGCTCCAGCTGCGGTACTGATCAGAAATGCGCCGACGAACTGAGCGGTAATACGTAAGACCGTCAGCCACGGATGATCCGTTACAGCACCAGAAAGCAATGCAATGACAGGGCCAATGTTGAATAGTAGGCCCAGAGCGGCCACGATGGTGATGACAGCAGGACTTGCCCGTTCGGCACTACCGTGGGCGCGTAGAGACCACGCTTCTCCGACCGTGGGCCGCGACTGACCGAGCCTGTCGGCGTTCTCCTCCAAGGTATCGAGGACCACCGCCGCGTTGGTCCGCCGCCATTTTGCGGGATACCAACGCAGCAGGCGCTCGTACCGCAGGCGTCGGCGATCGGTCATGCGGTCGCCATCGAAACAGCGGGCAACGGTTGGACGGGCCTACCGTGGGTGACGTTCGCAACCGCAACCGCGGCCCGAGCTGCGAGCCGATCCGCTTCAGCAGTGAGTTCATCTCGGCCTAAGTCGAGGATCTCGTAATAGCGACGCGCACGTCCGTCGACAACTTCGGCACCGGCCGAACGGATGCGACCGTCACGTTGAAGCCGGTCAAGTGATGCGTACAGTGTCGTAACCCGCAACTTTACACGTCCTCCGCTGAGCCCCTCGACGTCGCTAAGCACGGCATAACCGTGCCGTCTCCCCGCGGCAAGTGCCGTCAAAATCCAAAAAGCAGTTTCACTCATGAGCCGAGTATACCCAGAGTGGCAATATACCTAACCAAGCGCCAGCTACTTCATTAAGCCCGACCTGCACAGCGGTTCTCTTTCGGCCGTTCGCAATCACCGGTGATCGCAAGCCGAACCCCTTACGCACGAGTGAATCTCGCCCGATCACTAGATCTGGCGGCCTGCTCGCATCTTGTTTCAGCGCGTTGTTGCCCTCGCGCCTCGCCACGCAGCCGCGACAAACCATCCCAGGAAAAGAAACAAGAGCACGATGCAAGCAGTCATGGCTCCCGGAGTGAACTGGGCTGCCCCTGCAGCGATCGCTACGACAACGAAGCCAATCCATGACGGCACCAAAGCGGCCCGATGACCTGCAACCCACGCCGCGTCACTGGCCATCGTTGGTGGAATCCTGAGTCCAATGAAACCATTTCGGCGGATCCTTCCCGACGCGGCAAGCTGCGTCACGACGACGACGACGAGCATTGCAGCAGCAACCGTATAGCCGGCAAAATTTGCTTGGTAAGTCACGCCTCAGGGTATCGACACCGCACAACTTGAGCCAATGTTGCATAACCAACTTGACCTCGCGGACTCATTTCTGTCGCGACGAGTTCACACTTGTTGCCGACAGGCCCAAGCCGGGACCATTCAAGCCAGCCGAACAGGTCACGACGCAAAATGCCCCTTGAGCGCGATGCCGTCCTCCCGACCTGGACCCCAAACTCCGAAAGCCCGTGTCGTCGAAAGACAGGCGGCCGAAGCATCTGGAGTACCCGCAGTGGGCCCGCGAGGTAACGATGGGCCTCTGTCGCCAAGCCGTGGGACTTACGTCGATTCACACTATTCCTGGCGAGGGCGCCGATTGTTTTCATCCTCTTGGACGATGAACGTGGCCGAGAGGCCTGATTAGGGTGAGAGCTGGCCATCACACAGTGGGCCTGGCACAGTGGGCCCAGCAGTGTGGAGCCGAAGAGAGAGAGGTAGGTCGGTATGACCGACAACGTCCACACCCAAGCAGCGACGGTCAGGCTGCGAGCCGTTGACTACAGCTACAAGGGGCAGACGGTCTTAAACAACCTTGAAATGACGGTGGCAGCCGGGCGGGTCTATGCGCTCCTTGGGCGAAACGGTGCAGGAAAAAGCACAACGTTCAAGTTACTGCTCGGGCTCCTGCGCCCGGATTCCGGTGTTGTTGAAATTTTTGGGCACTCCTTCACCCGCGCCGCTCTGGCCGATATCGGCGGAAGCGTCGATGGTCCGGCCCTGTATTCGCATTTGTCCGCACGCCAAAACTTGCAGGTGCACGCTCGCTTGCTTGGCATCAGCGAAAAGAGAATTAGCGAAGTTCTTGACATCGTCGGCCTGGGCGGGGCTGGCCGTAAAGCCGCTAAAAAGTTTTCTACAGGGATGAAAGCTCGACTCGCGTTAGTGATCGCACTGCTGGATAACCCCGATCTTCTGCTCCTCGACGAACCGCAGAACGGGCTCGACCCCGAAGGTGTGCGGGAGTTGCGGACTTTGATCCGAGACCTGGTCTCGGGAGGTCGTGTTGATGCGCCGACACCGAGGACGCGGGTTATCGCCGCGATGTTTTGGCGCTCTGCGTGCATGCTGATGCGCGACATCCTCCGCGTACGGGTGCGCGCCCTTTCCAGTGACAAGCGCAATCAATAAAATGTGGTCATGGGAAGTTCTCTTTGGGCCAACGCCATAGGCACGAAGGCAGCCTGCTCAGCATGGCCGGCATCGACGAAAGCGAGGTCATCGATCGCGTTGCGGAGCAAGCCGACGGCAGCGTCCTCCTGGTCATTGTCAAAGAAGGCGCTTGGGATGTGCCCAACGATGTGCCCAAGCTGAAAGCGAAGATGAACACTTATGCCCAATTTGCTCTCGATGGTGGGCTCGTTGCCTCTTATCCTCACCTCGAAGGGCGCCCAATCACTATTCGTGTCGTGAGCTTTGCGGCGATTCCCGGGGTTGTTCAAGACGTTATCGACGTCGCCATCGAACAGCTCCGTGGGTATCGGATTGCGGTGACGACCGAAGTCAAAATTGCGATCTAATGTCAGCTTCTAGTCGCATCAAATACTTACGAAGCTCCTCAGCGGCATCATCGCCCCTCCCCTCCAGCGTGGATCTCACCGTCCTCACTGCACGGAGGGCGTCGTCCGTCTGCCCGGTCAGAAGTAGCGCGACGGGCCACCGGTACGCGGCATTCTGATCATTCGCTGCATTTTTGCCCAACTTTGCCGCCACCAGACGCAAGTCGCCCATGTCCTCCATGAACCGCAGCCCGTGTGCATCTAATGCCCAGCTGAAATCCGCCACCGCGCTGGAGTCCGACGGCCCACCGTTGAGGACCCAATCTTGTCGATTCTCAATCGGAACAAGGTAGCGCAGCGGCTCGGAAAAAGTAGGCGGCGAATACGGGCGCAGTTTTTTGTTACCGACCCGCGCCACCCACTCCTCCACGTCGCCATAGCGCACGCCAACGATCGGATGAATCAACATTTCCCCCGTCGTGCCTCTTCGAGTTGCTGTGTTAAAACCAAGCCAACCTTCGTAAGATGCAAAGTCGCGTGTGAAAAGCAGCTCAGAGCGTTCGCGAAAACCCAGCTTGGCGACCGCGTCCACCAGCAGCGGCACCCCAGGGTGAGCCGACATTACGGCAAATACCGCACGTCTACTCGAGTAGGCCCGAATTTCTCTCCTGGGGTCAATCCCATGGGTACATCGGGAACGGTCACGGTCACGGTCACGGTCACGGTCACGGTCACGGTCACGGAAGGAACCTCTCTTTAATCGCAGACGATTGCTCCAAGGTCGCGCTCTGCCATGAGCGGTCTCACGTCCTGGCGGGGGGCAGAACTCCCTCTGCTTCGAGATTCCGACGTATTGAGCGGACAGCTTCGATTTCTGTTGAGTGAAGGGTGGATCCGGCAATAATTAGTGACCCTGCAGCGAGTGGCGCAACGATGGTCGGGGCAGGCAACATGACACCCCCGCGAGGAAGGTATGTGAGCCACCCGACATCGGGCACCCCCTCCACCTGTGGTTGAGCTTGTGCCAACGGCCCCGTCGACCACACCGCCCAATCCGGATTCCAAATCTGAATTAACGTCGCAAGTATTGCCGTGGCGTGCTCTACATCTGCGCTGCCCACAACCGACAGATCATCTCCGGTGCTCAACACGACGCAATTGGAAACGCGAGCATTGGTGGCACCAGTGAGAACGCTTAGAGCGACCGAGTTGGTCGCGCCGTTCCACATGCTGACCGAGTGTCCGAGTTCAGGCATTACTTCGTTGTCCGAGTCTTTTCGTGCCCGCCCACGCAGGAAGCGCGATACCAAGGAGGAGGCGTCGGTCGCAACTTCCTTTCTCGCCGTCGAGGCACTTCGACCTTTTTGAAACCAGAGTGAGAATTGCGAGTCGAGCACAGAAAGAGACTTCAAGCACGCCTCTAGGCGTTCTGCGCTTTCCTGTACGACCTCCGAGCGAGGCCCCCAATACGCACCGACAAACCCATCCGCCATCCCGCTCACCCTACCGGGACGTGCACGACGTTTATTCCAACCACCTTTTGCTGCGCAAACAAGTTCTTAACGGCTGCCACCATTTCTTTTTCAGCGATCGACCAAGTTATTGGAACTCCTCCTCCTGCCTCAAGTTGGTTTCGAGCTTGATTGATCAGGTCGTCGGTCTTCGAGTACCACCCCCGAAAGACACCGTCTTTTATGAAGCTTGCGTAGCCCGGGCCCTTCGCCTCCTGCAGCCCACCTGCTCCAAACCCATCAAAGTCGACACCGCCGACACGGTAGACCGAGCCCGGCGCGACTCCGGTGATTTGGGTTTGATAGGCGGCCGCGCGAGCGGACATGGCTTCGGTCTTTGCAACCCATACGCCGGGACCGCTCTCGATGGCGGGAGCGGCCCTGCCCGCCAGAGACGCAATCGCGGTGCGAATTGCTCGGGCCGCGCCGGAGACGGTTTCGCCGATCTGGGCGACTTTCGTCGCTGCGTTTCCTGCCGCGAACAGGCGAGCGGCGCTGGGGTGCCCGGCAATTCAGCAAGGGTGCTGACCAGCAGGGACATGAGGACGACAGCGGCAACCCAACCCGCCCTTTTGAAGATTTCCCCGAGCACCCGCGCCCCCCAGCAACGTCCCAAAGCCTGTCTTAGCTGAAACATATTGAGAAAACCACCCACGCGCAAGGTCACAATCGCGGTCGCCGGGTCGCTCTGCATCGAGACTGAGCCCAATGTCGATCTTGCTTCGATCCCGTCCGCAAGCCGGTCCCCCAACGAGACGGAATGAGCTTGCACTTTGAAGCGCCCCAGGTTTCTTGCCGCTCCTATGCGGGTTGCGACTCTCGGTTGAGGGTCGCGTAGTGGGCTTGCTCGAACTCCACTGGTGGAACGTCACCGCGGGAGCTGTGAAGGCGTCGGTTGTTGTACCAGTCGACCCAGCCAGCGGTCGCGAATTCGACGTCGATGATGGTGCGGTAGGGGCCCTCGTGGAAGACGGTGGTGCGGATGCACTCGGCCTTGTAGAGGCCGTTGATGCTCTCCATGAGGGCGTTATCGTAGGCGTCACCGATAGATCCGATCGAGCGCAGGATCTCCTCGAGAGCGAGATGATCGGTCAGCCGAATCGACGTGTATTGCGACCCGGCATCGCTGTGATGGATCAGCTCGCCGGCGACTGCGGGATGCCCCTCTCGACCTCGTTCCCACAACGCCATCCGCAACGGGATCATGACCAGGTCCGTTTCCTTGGTTGTCGAGGCGTGCCAAGCGACGATCCGTTGGGCGAATACGTCGACGATGAACGCGACGTGAACCCACCCGGCCCAGGCTCCTACATAGGTGAAATCGGTGACCCAAACCCGGTTCGGGGCCGGCGCGGTAAAGTCACGGTCGAGCAGATCGCCAGCGCGTTTGCCATCCTTCGCCGGGATTGTGGTCCGGATGCTCTCATCGCGGCGGACACCCGACAGCCCGAGGGCCCGCATGGCGCGGTCGACCGACCCGGCGCTCACATCAGGATCCATAGTCCGGTGGAGCAGAGCGGTCATTTTCCGCCGACCATAAAGTCCTTCGGGAGTCATCTTCCGCCGACCGTGGGCATCAGTCGTCCACACGGCGGATCGGACCGTATCTATGACGTGAGCGTCGGTGATCGTCCCAGCTGCCGGACCTTGCCGTCGCCAAGCTCGGTAGGTTCGTGCGGCGACCTGGCAGCCCTACTCACGCAGAACCCGACAGATCGACTCGACCGCGTAACCCTCAGCCCTCATCGTCTCGATGAATCCAGCCATCAACGGTTGCGGGGGTCGAGTTCCCCCACGAAGAAAGTCGTCGCCGCGCGCAGGATATCGACGTCCTCACGGAGCCGCCGGTTCTCGGCCTTGAGTTTTCTGATCTCAGCCAGCTCCTCGGTCGTGGCACCACCACGCAGGCCACCATCGACCTGGGATTGCAACACCCACCGGCGGACGGTTTCATGGCCGACACCGACTTGCTTGGCGACCGCAGCTGACGCCGCGGTCAACGACGGGTACTCGCCGAGGTGATCAGCCACCAAACGCACCGCGCGGGCCCGAACCTCGGGATCAATCTTCTTAGGCATGTGCTCATCCTTGCAACTCAAAAGGATGCGGCATCAAACCTGGGGCGCTTCACTTCGCGCCCTCTCAACCCCGCCATTTAGCGGTCAACAAATTCCCGTAAGACCCGCCCGACAAATAGCCCGATCAACGCCCCCTAAACGGTGAAGTCGGCGCCATGTTGGTCGGCTATGCACGGAAGCAGTCGGGTGTCGGGCGACTCGCATCGGTGGATCGATCAACTCGGCAACTCTGCTGGTGCCCCGAAGACTTTGACTCCTGGTCGCCCGCGCTCGAATTTGCCGCCCGGTTCAAGACTCCGCTGAGGGGATCCTGCCGACCGTCGTTATAGGGCCCGAAGGAGACCCGTACACGTGGACGGAGGTCGTTCTAGCGGCCGCATCTGTGATGACGCTTCTCGTCGCGGTGATCGCTGCGCTGTATGCGCGGAGCGCGGTTCGGGAAGCAAAGGAAACCCGTGAAGGGCAATCACGCCCTTACGTGGTCGCCTACCTGGTGGCGGATGGGTTCCTCATCGACTTGGTGGTTAAGAACTTTGGGATGACGCCGGCGAGGAACGTTCGCGTGATTCCGACCAGGAGATGCATCGAAGCATCCAGCAACGCCGTTGACATTATCGATCTCTTTGACTCGATGCCTGTCCTCGTGCCCGGCCAGGAATGGCGAACCTTCTTTGACTCGGGTCATGAACTCTCACAAGCGCAGGTTGCCGTGGCATTGGTCGAGCATGCAGGCGACGTCGGCGCCTGCCCCGTAGCCGCCGCCTCGGACCAATTCATAGAGGATGCGGAACAGCTGGAACGGGTCTGCCGTGGTCCTCATGGAGCCGCCGCAATCGGGAGCTCAGGAGCGTGCCGACACTCCCAAAGGCAAGCGTTCCCGACCGTGCCAGCAGTACGGTGTCCGCCCCGTGAACCTTCCTCGAAAGGGGCGCAAGAAGCGCGCCTACTTGAGCTCCAGCCAGGTAGAGCTACTGGCGCGGCAATGCGGAGAATTTGGCACGTTGGTTCACACGCTCGCTTACACGGGACTGAGGTGGGGGGAGGCGATCGGGCTGAGGGTGTCATCGCTCGACATGCTGCGTCGCCGAATGCTCGTGGAAGAAAACGCTGTCCATGTTGGGCACACGGTGATCGTGGGCACTCCGAAATCCCATGAAAACCGTAGTGTCCCCTTTCCTCGGTTCTTGTCCGACCCCCTAGCACAAGCCTGCAACGGTAAGGCTCGTGATCAGCTCGTATTTGGGGCGGGTAGCTTCCACCTCAGGAAGACCTCCAGCGACACGGGGTGGTTCGTGCGGGCAGTCAGGCGGTGCCAGGAAATTGACGGCACCTTTCCATTCATTACGCCGCACGACCTGCGACATACGGCGGCAAGTCTCGCAATAGGTGCTGAAAAAGTTGTGGGGTTTTGGGGGGCAAAACCTCGCCCATCCTCAGTCGGCCCCTTAATTGCTGGCAACTCAGGGCTTTTCCCTGGTAGCTGAGGCGGGATTCGACTCCCCTACTGAGCCGCCGTCACATCGCTGTGCGATGCGACGGTCTGCACAGCGGGGGCCCACGAGCGGCTTTTCAATCCACCGCATCGACCAAGCAAAAAACGCCCCGCTCATGCGGGGCGCTTTTTCGTGGTAGCTGAGGCGGGATTCGAACCCGCGACCTCACGATTATGAGTCGTGCGCTCTCACCAACTGAGCTACTCAGCCACACAGCATCCCGCCAACCTGGATGCTCGAGCCCCCTGTGGGAATCGGACCCACTACCTCTTCCTTACCAAGGAAGTGCTCTACCAATGAGCTAAGGGGGCGCGCCAACGATCGAGCCCGTCCGGCACCGTACGAGACTAGCATCCGGTGCCGACCGGCCGGGATGGGTGCGCGAGCTACCCCGGGGGCGCTCGCAGGCCGCGATGTGAAGGCCGAGTCGTCGCTTTCCGCAAGCGCTTGCAGCCATCATCCGTTGCCGTATTCTGGCGATC
>Ga0209512_1005088_pt1 | contig 11098 bp, 10 predicted proteins | sample frozenSSSSmetaG_FD_184142 | JGI IMG/M metagenome (GOLD analysis project Ga0209512, IMG submission 184142) | Glacier valley bacterial and archeal communities from Borup Fiord, Nunavut, Canada, to study Microbial Dark Matter (Phase II) -... | ecosystem: Environmental > Aquatic > Freshwater > Ice >... | reverse complement strand
TTCAGATCTTTCTATTGAAAAAAATAAATTCAAAGTAATCTCTCCCCGATCGCAAAGGAACAAGCAAATAGATATATTTTTTATCTCTTTAGCAGAAGCAATGGGTGTACGTGCTGTCGGCATTGTTCTTTCCGGATATGATGGTGATGGTACTGAGGGCTGCAAATACATCAAAGCAAAAGGAGGAACAACCTTTACTCAGGACATGTCTGCCGAAGTTGAACACATGCCGCTTAGTGCTCAGGCTTCAGGCTGTGTTGATTTTGTTATGCCTCTCAACAAAATTCCAGCTAAACTAAAAAGTTTGGCAGCTGCACTTAAAATTTAGAAATGTAGTGATAACTATAACCCATTCTTCTTTGCTTTTTTGCTAATCATTACAGCAATTGCAATAACATCTTTATGGGGAGCAAAAACCTTATCTCATTCTAAATATTCTTTCTCACAAAAAAGAAGCAGCAAATGAAACATTTACTTACCTTTTTTGCACTTGCTTTCTTTATCTCCTGGATAATCTGCCTGCCATTGTACGGCATATTTTCGGACTGAATAATTTACCGGCTTTACCCTTTCAACATGCCATTGGTGGTTTGCGCCCTTTAATTACGTAATTCCTCATTAAGACCAAAAGGCTTGTTTATAGTTCGAAAATTGTATTGATAGGGCAACAAAACAAAGCAAAATGGTATTGTCAACTCGTGCTGTTTTTATTTAGCAGGATGCTATTTAAGAATTATTTCAAACCGCCAATTGCTGTAACTGTTGTATGTCTTCAGGCGTTGTTCTGCAACAACCTCCGATAATTTTAGCACCCGCAGCATGCCATGTTTTTGCATCATCACAAAAATGAGTTGGTTGTAACGATACGGATATCCAACGTTTATTTTCTGCATTCCATATTTCGCCTTTATTGGGATACACAACAATTAATTTATCGGTAACAGATGCCGCAATTTGTACTAATGAAGTTATGTATTGCGGGGCAGTGCAGTTAACTCCAACTGCAACAATTTGGTCAGAATCAATGAGCAATTTTACAGCATCAGCAAAATCTTCTCCACTGCTGATATGCGTTTCATCTTTACAACTAAAACTAATCCATGCCTGAACACCTGGAAATTCAGTCAGCAATTCTTTTAATGCAATGGCTTCATCAATGCAGGGAATTGTTTCACATGCCAATATATCTGCTCCCGTTTCAATCAATATTTTTAAACGGCTTCGGTGAAATGTTTTTAGCTCTTCTATACTTATACCATAATTACCACGATACTCTGACCCGTCAGCGAGCGATGCTCCATAAGGACCAACAGATGCAGCAACCAACGGCTTAATCAGTTGGGGCAAAATTTTCAATGCAGCTTCCCTTGCATTAAAAGCCAGTTGTACACTTAATTGCATCAGTTCAGTTGCCTCCTGCTTTGTATAACCATGTTTTGCAAATCCTTCAAAGCTGGCCTGGTAACTGGCTGTGGTAATAACATCGGCACCTGCAATCAAATAATCATAATGCACTTGCTGAATTAATAGCGGATCTTCTTTTAATAATTTAGCCGACCATAGTGCATGATTAAGATCAGCACCCCTTGTTTCCAATTCTGTAGCCATGGCTCCATCCAGAATAACAATTCCTTTCTGAATTATAAAAGGTTCGAATAAATTTTTCATTTTATTACTGTTGCCGCAAATTAAGATTATAATTTTTGCTAACCTCGCCCACAACTGTGTTTTTAGAAAATGAGGTTAACGGAAATTTCTTATTTTATAAATTTTCTTTAAGCAGCTTGTCAATAGTATCGTTAAATTCTTTTTTATATGCCACGTAATACGCTCCGGTGGCAGGGCCGTTAAAGCCGGTATCCAGTTTCCTTATTTTCCCTTTTTTATCTATAATGATGGATGAGGGGAAAAATTTGATAGTTGTTAACTGTGGCAATGTTTTTTCTGTGCGCAGAGAATCAGAAACTGTTACCTCCGTATTCAAAATTGGATACTGCACATTGAAACGTTGCTGAAATTTTTTGAGGCTTTTTACTGACCTATCCCAATCAGTAGAATACTCGTAGGCAAGTGCTATCACCTCCACACCACGCTGTTTATTAGCATTGTAATAGTTACTTAAAAAAGCAGTTTCATCCATACAATTAGGACACCAGCTTCCCATAAGTTGAATTACCACAACCTTATTTTTAAACCGATCACTATTGATAGCAACCTGTTTGCCTTCTAAATCTTTAAACGAAAAATCAAGACTTTCTTCACCCGGTTTTACAAACATCGCTACAGAGTCTCCGGGTACTTTTACATTGGCATCTTTTACAGCAGACCATTCTTCCTTAGAAGTAGCTCCAGAAAAAAAAGCACCTCCTGTGATAGTTTTATCGTCAGCAATTTTTGCTGTAAATAGAAAAGAATGACCGCCATCAAATCCTGAAAGAAATAGAGAATCATTTTTTACAATTCCCTCCAGGTAACGGTAATCTCCTGTGGGGTTAAGAAATGTTCCGGTAAGTTGATTACCCAATTGTTTAAAGATGCCCACCGAAAGTTGATTCGGTTTACTTTTTGCAAAAGATACCGCCCAATTTCCTGAAATATTTTTACGAGATTTTACCCCTGCTAAAAATCTTTGGTTGCCTTTTGCTGCACTAAAAGGTATCACCTGTGTTTTAATAGAGCCCCTTTTTATCCATACCCCGCTTAGTTCTTTATTCGTTTTCTTTATCCTGATTTGAGATTCAAAAACAGGCATTTGAATAAAAAGAGAATCTCCCACTTCGTTAATATTATCTACCTTAATTTTTTCTGCAGCATTTTTAATATACCAAACAGGCTTGCCTTGCAATATTTTCCATTCAAACGTAAATACAATTATATTACCATCTGCACGATGCAATTTTGCACTCCACCATCCCTGTTGTGCAACTACATTAACACCTGTCACTAACAATATTGCTAAAATGAATGCTCGCATAATTTATTCCTTACTTTAATTTATTATACTTATCATTTAATAATGTAAAGGTATTTATAGTCTCTCCAAAATATGTAATATTTTATTACATACAACTGATTTGTTACGGTTTCATTTTTTGAAAAAAATAACTGGTCTTTACCATTTTTTAAAATGTAAATCTTACTTGAAAACAATAGTAAATTTCACCTTCCAAATACGTTTACAACAGTATTACCCGTTAACATGCTGTATCTTTCACGCATTTTTTGGAAGTAGATATCCATCATAACTATTACTTTTTTTAAGCTCTACTTCAAATAACAATAGTGATTGGATTACTACCTTGTCGTCTGCAAGTGTTTCTACTGACCGTTTTGGTAAAGAGCCTTCTGTACACTGCTGAAAAGACTCAGCTCTAAGTCCGTCAGTTCCTTTGTGAGAAAGGATGTAGTTGGCCTGGCTGTTGGTAAGTTCTGTGAATTTTTCGGCAAATGCATTTTGGGATATAACTTTAATTAATTTACTTTGAAAATTTATCTTATTACTTTTGATACAGCTGGTTTTAAAGCTAAATCTCCACCTCCATCCTGTTTGGGTTAGTATAAATTTACTGATGCGAAAGAAACCTGGTAATAGCTTCACCAATTTGATCAAACTCCAATAAAAATCCGTCATGACCATAGGTTGAGTTAATTGCTTTGTAGGTGGCGCCCTTAATTTGTTTTGCAATAAACTCCTGCTCCAGGGGAGGAAATAAAATATCTGAACTAATGCTGATTACGAGGGTTTTTGCCTGCACCTGCAGTAACACTTTTGCCACATCCTTTCTAAGCCGTCCTATATTATGGGCATCCATACTTTTACTTAAAAAGTAATAGCTAAAAGCATTGAAACGCCTGGCCAGCTTTTCGCCCTGGTATTGCTGGTAAGATTCACTTTTAAAATATCCCGTCTTATCATTGGTATCTTCTGCCTGTGCAAGATTGTAGGTATTGTAGTTCCGGTAGCTAAGCAAAGCAATTTCCCTTGCTACCATCATCCCTTGAAGGCCTGCTTTTTCATTACTGTCTTTCCAGGTAAGGTCAGTTTCAATAGCGTGCCGCTGGGTTGCATTAAAAGCAATGCCCCACGATGAATGAAAAGCATTTGTGGCCAACAAAATAATATGTTTAAATAAAGCAGGTTCTTCAATGGCCCACTCTATCAGTTGCTGGCCGCCCATTGAGCCGCCAATGCCGATGTAAACAGAACTAATACCGAGGTATTCTTTTAGTGGCTGATAGGCACGTATCATATCCCTTGTTGTAAATAAAGGAAAATCGTGGTACCAGGGTTGTTGAGTAGCTGGGTTTATTTCAAGCGGACCTATACTTCCGTAACAACTTCCGGGAATGTTTACACAAACAATAAAATGTGTGGCAGGGTCAAATAATTTTCCTTTCCCGACAAGTCCGGGCCACCATTCAGTGGCATCACTGCTGGCAGTCAACGCATGAAAAATCCAGATAACATTGTCTTTATTTTTATTAAGACTGCCATAGATTGTGTAGGCAAGATGGTATTGAGATAAAGTAAAGCCTGATTCTAAAGTAAAAGGGCCAGAATGCGTAAAAAATGTAGCCATATTATTTTTAATTAGCCGTTGCAACCTGATTGATGAAAGCTGCAGACTGTAAGCATGCAACTAATCTATGATGCATAAAAAGCACCAAAATTTTTCTAAAATATTGACCGGCTTAACAATTTTAAGCCGGTTGGCTGATGTTGTATTTTAATGCATAAAGTAATTTAATTTACCTCAAAACAGTTTGCAATAAATAAAATTGTATAAATCTATACATTCATTTAAGCAACCTGTTCACCAGCAAATACAGTAGCAAAAGCCTGCTCAAAATCTGCCTTAATATCTTCAATATGTTCGATACCTACGCTGATGCGTACCTGGTTTGGCAACACGCCGCAAACTATTTGTTCTTCTTCATTTAGCTGTTCGTGCGTGGTTGAGGCAGGATGTATGGCAAGTGTTTTTGCATCGCCTACATTGGCAAGATGACTAACAAGTTTCAATGCGTTGATAAATTTACCGGCATTTTCCTTTCCGCCTTTAACACCAAAATTCAGTACTCCGCCGAAACCATTTTTCAGGTATTTTTTTGCCAGCGTGTTGTATTGATTTGAGGGTAATCCCGGGTAATCAACAAAATCTACTAACGGATGCTGCTGCAGCCATTCTGCCAGAGCAAGCGAATTGTCAACATGCCTTTGCACCCGCAGGCTCAGGGTTTCAATGCCCTGTAATAAAAGAAATGCATTAAAAGGGCTTTGCGATGGGCCGAAGTCACGCAACCCTTCTACCCTTGCCCGGATAGTAAATGCAATATTTGGTAACCCAAGAGGGTTGCCTTCACCAAATATTTCCCAGAATTTTAATCCGTGGTAACCTTCGCTTGGCTCTGTAAACTGAGGAAATTTTCCATTGCCCCAGTTGTAATTGCCACCATCCACAATAACTCCCCCAATACTGGTTCCATGGCCACCAATCCATTTGGTTGCAGATTCTACAACGATGTTGGCGCCATGTTCCAACGGTCTGAAGAGAAATCCACCTGCTCCAAAAGTATTGTCTACAATTAATGGTAAATCATATTCTTTTGCCAGTGCAGCAAACTTTTCAAAATCAGGAATATTCAGTTTTGGGTTACCAATCGTTTCTAAGTAAATGGCTTTGGTATTTTTATCAATATGTTTTACAAAACTTGCTGCATCATCTCCATCAGCAAACCTTACTTCTATACCGAGGCGTTTAAAGGCTACTTTAAACTGGTTGTAAGTACCGCCATATAAAAATGTAGAGCTTATAAAATTATCACCAGCCTGTAGAATGTTATTGAGTGCCAAAAATTGTGCAGCCTGTCCGGATGCAGTAGCCAAAGCGGCAACGCCGCCTTCCAGTGCGGCCATGCGCTGTTCAAATACATCTGTTGTAGGGTTCATAATACGGGTGTAAATATTACCAAACTCTTTTAAACCAAAAAGATTGGCGGCATGCTCATTGTTTTTAAACCCATAAGAAGTTGTCTGATAAATTGGTACCGCCCTTGAATTGGTAGTGGGGTCAATTTGTTGTCCTGCATGTAATTGCAACGTGTCAAAATGAAGTGGCCGAGTCATAATTTTTTTATTTTAATTGTTATTTTGTAAGATATACTAAAGAAGATGTAATTGCAGCACTTGCATTTAAGCAACCATTATTGATAGCTATTCTTTCAACATGGAGCCCTCTTAATAAGTTTTGGCAATATACCTATATTTTGTATATGGCAAATGAAAGTCGTTTTTATTATAAATATATATTGATATTACGTTAAATTAAAAGTGTCTCAAAAAACTCACAGATTTGGGTTTTGTTTCATACTACAGCCGAGCTATTTAAAACCTGTTATATTTGGTCTGTTTATGCTTAGCCTATCATTAGTCTACAATATAGATAGACAAATATAAAAGATAAAAAAGCCTTCGCAAAATTTAATTTGATGGTTTTATAAAAAGTACAATTAGCGGTCAAACCACCCTGTTACTTTTTATTATCCGATTAGTTGGCTGAAGATGTCGAAATAATATTTAATTGCCTCCCGATAAAACCAGCGGCAATTAAATTGAGGGGTAAAAATTAAAGGTGATGATTATCCCAAATTGAAAAAAATACAGACTGCTAACCGTTGGCGGAGTCAATTCGTTAAAGTATGCTTCACTCTGCCAAGAGATTTATGGTTTATAAATTTGTGTAAGAAATGTAATACTGTAAAGCCCGTTATCGTTGAATAATCTGGTCTCTAAACTGAGAAAAAACCGTTCTAATTCTCTTTCTTACTTTTTTTAAATCCAAATCGCTGGCTTTTGTTCTCGCTGGTTGTTTTTGTAAAAAACAACTCCGCCAACGGACTAATTGATATTACCAAATACTTTTTAACCTTAGGTATTCCAACTTTTTAATTAAAATACCATCCGTTGATAGGATACGAATTTGATTGTATGGTTTATTAGGAAAGAAAATGGTTGTCATTACCGTAAATCCTTCATCAGCAAATCATTCAACTGAACTAACATCTATTACCAAAGAAATTTTCATTGCAGCATTATCTGTAAGCCGTGGCGCAACATGCCTTACTGCAAAGTTTTTTTGAAAATCAATTTTACCAGACTTAGTTCTGTCAGTGAAATATTGATTTTGTTTTGCATCATACCCTATTAACAGTTCTTCGCCTATTTCATTCGACAGTACTATGGTAAAATCTTTTATAGCTGCTGCATCTAAATTAATACTACATGGAAACTTTGGCGTACCTGTTTTACCTGCAATAGCTATACTTTTTGTAACCTTGAAATTTTGTGTAATAACTGGCGGAGACTGAATTGTAAAAAGTTCCGGGACCGGTCGGGAGGTAATTAAAATATCGTTTCCGATATGCTTTAGTTTTAATTCTCTGGGTATGGTCATGGCACTTCTCCATGGATCCGTAGGCACCTGGTTGGCATAGTTCCAGTTACTCATCCAGCCCAAAAATATCTTTCTTTTTCCTGTATTCGACCAGGTAATACCAGCATAATCATCAGGGCCATAATCTAACCAGCGGGTATCTTTCTGATTGGACGTAAATGTCTTTCCATCAAAATCACCAACGAAGTATTGCGTACCAGATCCCCCGTTGGGTGCCCCGGGATTAAGGTTTATAATTAATATCCAACGTTGTTTTCCATTGTCATCAAGTGCAATTAAATCCGGGCATTCCCACCCGCCACCATGAGCACCTCTACCCTCTCCAAAATCACTTTCTTTGATCCAGTTTTTTAAATCAGGTGAAGAATAAAATTCAATATGATTATTGGCAGATAAAGTCATTATCCATTTTTTTTGAGGTTCATACCACATTACTTTAGGATCACGGAAATCTCTTAACCCCGGATTTTTAATAACAGGATTGGCTGCATATTTTGTCCATGTTTTACCAGCATCCAGGCTATAGGCAATGCTCTGATTTTGAAAATTGCTTCTCCCTGCCTTTTCACCAATGGTGTCGTGTTGAGTAAAAATAGCCACTAATGGCACCTGCCCATTTTTACTAAAGCCAGCGGTATTATTTTTATCAACCACTGCACTGCCTGAAAAAATAGTACCAATACTATCAGGATAAATTGCAATCGGTTCCTGCTCCCAATGAATTAAATCCTTGCTGGTAGCGTGCCCCCAATGCATGGGGCCCCAAACCGAGCTATAAGGATGGTATTGAAAAAATAAGTGATAAATACCCCTGTAATAAACCATACCATTGGGATCATTTATCCAATGTGCCTGGGGACTAAAATGAACCTGCGGGCGGTGCTGTTCATTCATCACTTTATAATTTACCTGAGCCAAAATAGCGCTACAAAATAATTGCAATAGCAACAGGCAAATTACAAGTTGCATTTTTCCTTTTTTCATGATTATTTTTTCTGTCTGTAATAATAATCTTTTTAAAAGTAAGAGAAAACAGAATCGTTTACAAAGTTCCTGAATAAGCTATAAACACCTAATGCCTATGCCTGAGTTGAAATAATATCGGATACATAAAATAAGGTGATAGCCCGAAAAAATAACTTTAAATGCCTTGGTTTGCTAAAGCCATACTACAATATAAAATAATTTTCACTCCCAACTAATATCTCTACATGTACTGCTAAGCATATACCCAAATCAATCTTTGCTCTACAAACAAAAATTGAATGTTTAAATTTGTTGTATGAGTGTTCAAAAATTGATTGACAGTTTACAAAAACATATTGCGCTGTCAGCACAGGAGCAGGAATTGCTGGCTGATTTTTTAGTGTTTAAAATAATTAAGAAAAGACAATTCTTATTGCACGAAGGGCAGATAGCGAGGGAGGTTGCCTTTGTGGTGAGTGGCTGTTTACGTTCTTATTCTATTGATCAAAATGGCTTTGAACATATTCTGCAATTTGCACCGACAGGCTGGTGGATCACTGACATGTATAGTTTTATCTCTCAACAACAAAACCACCTTAATATAGATGCCCTAGTGGATACAGAAGCGTATTTACTGAGCAGGGAAAATCAATTAATTTTATTTGACAGGATTCCAACGCTGGAGCGATATTTTAGAATTGTTACAGAAAATTCTTTGGTGGGCAGCCGTCAGCGGTTGATAGATAATCTAAGTTTAACGGCCAGCCAGCGATACGGCATTTTTTGTAACACTTATCCTACCCTCATACACGATATTCCACAAAAATTAATTGCTGCGTACATTGGTGTTACCCCGGAGTTTTTGAGTAAGCTTAAAAATGGGGGGCCAAAACAAAAAAATCTTAATCTACATTAAGCTCATTTCTTAACCTGGGTTATTGTAAATGGCAAGTGCTTTGATGCATTTTTGCATTATCAATTTTTAATCAATTTATTTAAAAATAAAATACTACAAATATGGCAAATACAGTACTACATAAAGCCGATACCCGTGGTGATGCAAACCACGGATGGCTGCACAGCAAGCACACTTTTAGTTTTGCAAACTATTACAATCCTGAAAGGATACACTTTGGAGCATTGAGGGTATTGAACGACGATACTGTAGCCGGAGGTAAAGGATTTGGCACACACCCACACGATAATATGGAAATCATCAGTATTCCGCTCGAAGGTGATTTGGAACACAAGGATAGTATGGGCAATGTGGCCGTAATTAAAAATGGCGAGATACAGGTAATGAGCGCCGGTACCGGCATACAGCACAGCGAGTATAACAAAAACAAAGAAGAAGCGGTTAAATTTTTGCAGATTTGGATATTCCCGAATAAAAAAAATGTAACGCCCCGGTACGATCAGATTCCCTTGCACCTGGAAGACAGGAAAAATAAATTGCAACAAATATTATCTCCCAATGCAGATGATGCTGGTGTGTGGATTCACCAAAATGCCTGGTTTCATTTAGCCAATTTTGATAAAGGTACTTCTGTAGAATACAAGTTTAAAGCAAAAGGAAATGGCCTGTATTTATTTAACCTAAAAGGTGATTTAAAAATAGATGACCAGGTTATAAACACCCGTGACGGTCTTGGGATTTGGGAAACCGACAGTGTACAAATTACTGCTGAAACAGACACAGAGTTTCTATTAATGGAAGTGCCGATGGCACTGTAGACAAACAAAACTAAAAAGAATGAACACAATTAAAACAGCAAAAACAACATACCCGGTTTTAGATGTTATAAAAAACAGGTGGAGCGCAAGAGCTTTCTCTAACAAAATTGTTACTGATGAAGAATTAAATACCTTGTTTGAAGCAGCAAGCTGGGCAGCAAGTGCCAACAATGAACAGTCATGGCAATACATTTATGCAAAAAAAGAAACTGAGGCTTTTGATAACATCTGTAACTGTTTACTCCCTGGCAATCAACCTTGGGCTAAAAATGCGGGGGCACTTATTGTAGCTGTGGCGAGAAAAACATTTGAGGCAAACAATACCGTAAATGCTTATGCCGGATATGACCTTGGTATGGCAAATGCACACCTGTTGTTGCAGGCGGGGGCGATGAATATTTATTGTCACCCGATGGCTGGCTTCAATAAAATTAAGCTAACAGAAAATTTAAACCTGTCAGAAAATCAAGATCCATTTTGTGTAATTGCAACGGGGTTTTTAGCCGGGGCTGAAACACTGGAAGAGCCTTTTAAAACGAGAGAATTGACAGAACGTAAAAGAAAAAACATTACTGAATTTACTTTTAAATTATGAACAAAATACAAATACTGGTAATAGGCAGAGAGACCGACATTCTGCAAACAGTACTTCGTTTGATTAATAAAAACGACAACTGGAATGCCACCGGCACCGGTGAAGATGAAACAGCCATTGAACTTTTTCACCAGCATCCATACGATTTAGTTTTACTTGGTGGCGGCATAGATGCTGACAGTGAAATAAAGCTTAGGAAAATTTTTACACTGCAAAATCCTGCTATAAAAATAATTCAGCACTGGGGTGGTGGCAGCGGTTTACTCGAAAATGAAATAAGAGCAGCATTGGAGAATAATGAAGAGGGCAATTTTAATATTGTTGATAACCCATTTAAATAATGCTGTAA
>Ga0209512_1005085_pt1 | contig 11107 bp, 6 predicted proteins | sample frozenSSSSmetaG_FD_184142 | JGI IMG/M metagenome (GOLD analysis project Ga0209512, IMG submission 184142) | Glacier valley bacterial and archeal communities from Borup Fiord, Nunavut, Canada, to study Microbial Dark Matter (Phase II) -... | ecosystem: Environmental > Aquatic > Freshwater > Ice >... | reverse complement strand
GGGTTTCTCGAACTGGGCGGTGAACCAGAACGTCGAGCCCTTGCCCGGTTCGCTCTCCACGCCGATCTGGCCCTCCATCAAGGTCACGAGCTGCTTGGAAATCGTCAGTCCGAGGCCGGTGCCGCCATAGCGGCGGGTGGTCGAATTGTCGGCCTGCATGAACGGCTGGAACAGTTTCGACTGCAAGGCGGCGGGAATGCCCACGCCGGTGTCGCGCACCTCGAAGCGGAGGACGACGCGGTGGTCGCTCTGGGCCTGCCGCGAGACGCGCACGACGACTTCGCCGCCGGTGGTGAACTTGATCGCGTTGCCCACGAGATTCACGAGCACCTGGCGCAGCCGGCCCGGATCGCCGCGGAGGAGCCGGGGCACCTCGGGCGGCATGGCCATGACGAGTTCGGTGCCCTTGGCCTGGGCGCGCTCCGCGAGGATATCGAGCGTGCTCTCGACGGTTTCCGTCAGATCAAAGTCGAGGGTCTCCAGGGTGAACTTGCCCGCCTCGATCTTGGAGAAATCGAGCACGCCGTTGATCACGCTGAGAAGGGTGTCGGCGCTGGTGCGGATGGTTTCGGCGTATTCCCGCTGGACGGGGCCGAGCTCGAGATCGAGGAGCAGGCCGGTCATGCCGATGACGCCGTTCATGGGCGTGCGGATCTCGTGGCTCATGTTGGCGAGGAATTCGCTTTTGACCTTCGCGCCGGCCTCGGCGGCTTCCTTGGCGATGCGCAGCTCGCGCGTGCGCTCCTCGACGAGACTTTCGAGGTTGGCGAGCTGGGACCGGGCCTGTCGCGCGAGATTCCATTTTTCAGTGAGCGCGGTGGCGAGTTGCAGGGCCTCGACGTTGTCGAACGGTTTTTTGAGGATCACGAGCTTGTCGGACTGGCCGAGCTTCTCGCCCATCTGGTCCCACGAGTAGTCCGAATAAGCGGTGCAGAGGACGATCTGCATTTCCGGGTCCACCTCCCAGATGCGCGCGACGGTCTCGATGCCGTCCCAGCCGGGCGGCATGCGGACATCAACAAATGCCATCGCGTAGGGACGTCCCTCGGCCACAGCGCGTTTGACCATTTCGAAGCCCTCTTGTCCCTGAAAGGCGGAATCGAGCTCGAAGCGGACGACCGAGCGCTTGCCGGGCGATTCGCCGAAGAGCGCGATTTCAACCGCGAGGGCCTTGTCGACGGAGTTCGTGCCCGCGAGGATTTTCCGGAAATCCTCGTGGATGGAGAGGTTGTCGTCCACGACGAGGATGCGGAGATTTTTTTCAGCGGACGGAGTTTGCATGATCGTGGGGAGGGGGCAGGCAGGGCAGTTCCAGGACAAAGGTGGCGCCGAGGCCGGGGCCGTCGCTGCGCACGGTGAGCGAGCCGCCAAGCTCCCGGGCGGCGAGCGCGGCGCTGTGCAGGCCGAAGCCGTGGCCTTCCTTGCGCGTGGTGAAGCCGTGGCTGAAGATCCGCGTGAGATTTTCCGCCGGGATGCCGACGCCGTTGTCGGTGATGGCGATTTTGACGCGGTCGTCGCGGCTCGTGGCGCTTACGGCGACGATCTTGCCGGATCGTCCCGACTCCTTGCACGCCTGCTTGGCGTTGCGCACAAGGTTGATGAGAATCTGCATGACCTTGTGCTTGTCGGTCATGACGGACGGGCAGATCTGATAATTGCGAATCAAGGTGACACCGTGGTTTGTGAGCGAGTCGGCGTTGATGCGCAGAGCATCCTCGATCATGGCGGTCACCGAAACCGTCTCGGTGACGCCCGACGCGCGCGCATAGGTCTGCTGCATGGTGACAATGTCCTTGATGTGATCGATATTGGTGCGGAGGTGGTCGAGTTCCCTGAGAATCGCCGCGTGCTCGACGGTCAGTGATTCCGACAGCGTGCCCAGGTAGTCCGGGATCATGCGTCCGCGAGGGTCGTCGGTCAGGAATGCGGGGAGGTCCGCCTTGTGCTCGGCGAACAAAGCGGCGAGCTTGGAGACATTGCCGGCCTTGGTGTGGCGCACGTGGTCGGCGACGAGGGTGGCGGAGACGTTGACGCTGTTGAGCACGTTGCCGACGTTGTGAAGCACGCCGGTCGCGATCTCGGCCATGCCGGCCTGGCGCGAAACTTCGACCAACTCCGTGTGGGCCTTTTGGAGATCGATTTCGGACTGCTTGCGGGCAGAAATATCCTGAATCTGGGCAATGAAATAACGCGGCTGGTCCCGGCCGTCACGGACCAACGAAACATTCAGCAAGACCGTGATCAGGTGCCCGAGTTTGTGGACATAACGCTTCTCGATCTCGTAGGAGCGGATTTCACCGGCGAGAAGTCGGCGCGCAAAATCCAGATCGGCGGCGAGATCCTCAGGATAGGTGATGTCCTGAAAGGTGACGGCGAGCAGCTCGGCCTCGGTGTAACCTACCAAGCCGCAAATGGACCGGTTGACCCTGAGCCAGTGGCCGTCGGGCGAGACCAGAGCCACCCCGATGGGAGCATGCTCGAATGCTCCGGCGAAGCGTTCCTCGCTGTCCCGCAGCGTCTCCTCCGCGCGCTTGCGCTCCGTGATGTCGCGAAATCCCCAGATTCTCCCGTATATTTCCCCGTCCTTGCCGATCACGGGGGCGGTATACCGGTCCAGCACCCTCCCGTCCTGCATCTCGATTTCTTCCCGGCTGCTCTCGCCCGGATGCGCGTAGAGATAGTCCACCCGTTCGACGAACTTGTCGGGGTATTTCATCTGTTTCACGAAGAATTGTAACTGGGTGCGATCATCTCTTTCGCTGATGATGTCCCCGGGAATCTTCATCAGGTCGATGAGTCGCCGGTTCTGGTTGATCTTCTCCCCCGCCCGATTCACCACGAGGATCCCGTCGATCGACGCGTTCATCTGCGCCTCGAGGAGCGCTGTTTTCGCGCGCAGATCCTCTTCCGCCCGCTTGCGCTCCGCATTCTCTTTCCGCAGCTCTGCGGTGCGTTCTTCCACTCGTCGCTCCAGATCTTGGTGTGCCATCTGCAGGGCGCCGTCGCGCGACTGGATCTGCGCGAGCATCTCGTTGAAGCCGTCCATCAGGCGGCCGAGCTCGTCGTCGCCGCGTTTGACGGCGCGCAGCGCGTAGTCCTTTTCCGCTGCAACGCGGTTGGTGATGGCGACGAGTTCGGCCACGGGGTCCGAGATCACGCGTTGCAGGCGTGCGGCGATCCAATACGCCACGAGCATTGAGACGAGCATGACGCCGCCGAGGATGAGGGCGAAACGCCCCAGCTGCGCCCGGATGCCTTCAAGGTCGGCGCGCAAATAAATGGTGCCGGTGTTTTCACCGGCGACGAGGATGGGCCGGAAGAGGTCGAGCTGATCGGAGCCGAAATGTTCGGTCGGCCCGGCCGGCGGCGGAGAAAAATCGGCGGCGGGCTGCGCGTGCGGGTAGGTGGCGAAGACACGGCCGGAACGGTCGTAGATACAGGCGGCCACGATGTGCGGCTTCGCATCGAGCGCCTTCAAGGTCTCCGCGGCCGAGGCGGTGTCATTGAAGGAAAGCGCCGCCACGGCGTTATAGCCGATGATGTCGGCTATGCTGGCGACGTCATCCACCAATTCCTTTTTGAAAGTGCCTAGCTCGTAGGTCACGAGGCCGGCCGCGGCCAGCACCAGCGCGACGGCGGTGGCGAGCAAGCTGATGAGCGTCAGCTTCTGCTTGATGGGAAGATCGGGAAAGCGGCGCATGGGAGGGCCTAGTTTTTCAGGCGGGCGGGCACGGCCAGCTTGAGGAGTTGCGAGCTGATTTTGAGGCCGGCCTGTTCGCCGGCGGACTGGTTGATCTCGAAGCGCACCTTGTCCTCGACGAGGTTGAACGTGATGATGCCGCCGGCGGAGGCGAAGGCGTCGGATTCGCCAACGGTGAGCACGCCGCCCGAACGCAGTTGGGCAAGGACGGGACCGAGCTGCCGGTCGTTGCGCGCGCAGATGAAGAGGACGTGGACGGCGCCGGCTTCCGAGGGGTCGGTGATCGATTTTATGGCGATCTCGCGGCCGTTCACGCGACGGCCCTTGACGAGTTTGGCGAGTTCGTCGCCAAAGGGGTTTTCCCCAAGCACGGCGATGACGATGGGGCTCGAACCATCGGCAAAACGGGAGGCCGGCCACTCCACGAATTTGGTGAAGTTATAGAGAAAGGCGGCCTTGATCTGGTATTCCTTGGAGACCTCCGCGTCGGCTCCGCAGGCTTCCGGACTGCCCAGAAAAAGAAGGCTGAGCAACATGAACAACCATCCGCCGCACCCGCGTGGCAGCGGAAACCGGTGATGGTTTCTGCCTGACGCCGATGGGGTGAATTGTCCGGTGGACATGGGAGGAGAGGGGAGCCGCCTAGAAGCGGTAAAGAATCTTGGCGTAGAAACCGCGCGGGACCTCTGCGGTCACGGCATTGAGCGCGGAGGGCTGTTCGGGGTGTTGGGCATCGAGCAGGTTTTGGCTGACGAGTGAAAATTCGAGATGGTCATTCGGCCGGTAGGAAAGCCGAAGGTCCGCGGTGAGGTAGGCGGGCACGCCCTGAATGGAGTCCACATAGCGCAGCTGCCCGTCGATACTGAGGTGCGGAGTAATATCGTAGGCGGAGCGAAGGCTGAGCTGATTGCGGGGCGCGCTTTCCTCGGAGTTTGCCGCGTAGGGGGCCGGGCCTTGGATATCCGCGACGAGCAGGCTGTAGGCGGCGGTGAGACGCCACTCGTCCGTCGGGGAAACGGTGACGGCGGCCTCGCCACCATAGGTATGGCCGGTGAGGCCGTTGACCCATGGCAGTTCGGCGAGGCCGACCGGCACGCCCGGCACAAACTGCGGGGCAGAGGCGGGAACTATCAGGCCGTTATAGTCGTTATAGAAAACGGCCACGTCCACGTTCACGCGCGCGGTGGGTTGGATGCGCCAGCCCAGTTCGTAGGCCCAGAGTGTTTCCGAGGAGACGTCGGGGTTGCCCGTCAGGGCGGGAACGTAAAGGCCGCCGCCCGGACCGACAAACGGCGCCCCGAAGACGGGGGCGAACACATCGCGACTTTCCAGAACGGTGGGGGTGCGCACCGCGCGTGAAATCGAGGCCCAGAGCGTCTGGTTTTTCGCGGGTTTGAACACCATCGAGACGCTGGGCTGGATCTCGAAACCTGTGTAGTCGTTGTGCTCGACCTTGGTTCCGAGGGTCAGGGTGAGCCGGTCCGGCACCAGCTTGATGGCATCCTGCACGAACGCATTGAAGAGGTGCTGGCTGAAGGTTGTATCGTGCACCAAAATGGCGGGGCTGGTCTGCTTCACGGTGCCGTCGATGAAGCGGTAGCCGACGCCCCAGATCGCGTCGTTTCGCTCGCCGAGGCCGAAGCTGTGCTGGAGCGTGAAATCAACGGTATCGACCGTCGTGGCCGCGCTCAGCAAATCGTCGCGGTGGGTGCGGTCGTAGTAAACCTGAGCTTCGACCTCTGAGCGATCGGACAAGGTGCGCGTCCAGCGACCGAGGGAGTTGACGTTGTAGGCGTCGGACGCGTGGTCATCGAGGTCCGCCGCCGTCATGTCCCCCTGCCAGGTGAGATGAGTGTCGTTCACATAACGGTCCACGCGAAAACCGCCATGCTGGCTCGACCAGGCGTCGCCCGCCGACAGGCCGTTGGCCAGCGAGTAATCATCCTGCGACTGTTCGGTGGCGTAAACGCGGTAGTAAGTGTGCTCGTCGATCTGGCCGCCATAACGCACGCCGCCCATGGTTTCATGCACGTCGCCGCCGCCGCCGTAGATCAGCCCGCCCTGGGTGTCCCGCGCGCTGCGGGTGACGACGTTGACCACGCCGTTGACGGCGTTGGCCCCCCACAGGGTGGCGCCGGGACCGCGGATCACCTCGATGCGGTCCACATCCTCCATCATGGTTTGCTGGAGGTCCCAATAAACGCCGCCGAAGAGAGGCGTGTAGACGGCGCGGCCATCGATGAGGACGAGGAGTTTGTTGGCATAGAGGCCGTTGAAGCCGCGCGATGAAACAGCCGTGTGGCTGGAGTTGATCGCGCCCACATCCATGCCGGGCACGAGGCGGAGGGCGTCCGACACGCTGGTGGCGCCGGAACGGCGAAGGTCTTCGTTGGAAAGGACGGAGACGGCGGCGGCGGCATCGCTCAGCTTCTGCTCTTTTTTTGAAACGGAAGTGACGGTTTCATTCATCAGCTCCTCCATGGTCAGGTCGCCGAAGTTTTTGGCCGGCTCGGCCACGAGCGACGCGGCGGCCAGCGCGGCGCACAGCAACGAGGCGACGGCGCGCGCGTTTTTCGCCGGAGAAACGGGGAGGTGACGGCGAACTTTTTCCGGATGGGGATGCATGGGCGTTGGCGAGATTGGGAAAACGAGGCCGCGAGAATCAGCGGTTGAAAGTGTCGTCGAGCGCGTCGCGCACCGCCTGCGCGAGCACCTTCGGGTTGTAGGGCTTGCGGACGAAGTGCACGTCAGCGGGGGCGTGGAATTCCTCGCCGATGGTCTCGTTTGCATAGCCGCTCGTGAGCACCACCTTGAGGGCCGGCTTGTCCTTGCGAAGCAGGGCGGCGAGTTCCACTCCGTCGAGGCCGTCGGGCATCACCAGATCGGTGAAGAGCAGAGTGATCCTTGGCGCGTGCCACTTCCAGACTTCCAGCGCGTCCACGCCGGAGGCGGCCTGCAACACGCGGTAGCCATGGCTGCGCAGGACAGCGACGGCAAACTCGCGGACGGAGGGCTCGTCCTCCACCAACAAAACCGTCTCTCCGCCGCCGTGGGGTGCCGCCGATTTGGCCGGGTGCGCCGTCGCGACCGGGGCCGCGACGGGCACGGCTGGCAGCAGGATGCGGAAGCAGGTGCCGCCGCCGACCGTGCTCTCCACTTCTATCCAGCCATCGTGCTGCCGCACGATGCCGAAGACCATCGCCAGCCCGAGGCCCGTGCCTTTCCCGATGTCCTTAGTGGTGAAAAACGGCTCGAAGATGCGCCGCAGGTTTTCCGGCGCGATGCCGGTGCCGGTGTCGCGCACGGTCAGGCCGACAAACTCGCCCGCCCGCGCGCCAGGGTGGCCGCGCGAGGCCGCGTCGGCGATGGCGAGGTGTTCTGTGGTGACGGTCAGCCTGCCGCCGGCAGGCATGGCGTCGCGGGCGTTCACCGCGAGGTTCATGAGCACCTGTTCGATCATGCCTGCGTCCGCCTCGGCCACGCATGGGGACGATGACAACGCCAGATCCAGCGTGATGTGCTCGCCGATCAACCGGCGGAGCATCTCGGTGATGGCGCCGGCGATCTCGTTGAGATCAAGGGCCTGGCGGCTGACGCTTTGCTGGCAACTGAAGACGAGGAGCTGGCGCGTGAGGTTGGCGGCACGGTTGCCGGCGGTGAAGATTTCCGTGAGCGGCTTGATCGAATCGGGCGGCATCGTCCCGCGATCCAGCAGCAGCCGCGAGTAGCCGATGACGATGGTGAGGACGTTGTTGAAATCGTGCGCGAGGCCGCCTGCGAGCTGGCCGACCGCCTCCATTTTTTGCGCCTGCAGGAGCTGCGCTTCCAAAAGGCGGCGTTCGGTGATGTCCGTGAGCACGCCCACGGCGTGGGTTATTTTTCCGGCGGGATTGCGGACGGGATAGCCGCGATGCTCCAGCCAGCGGACGGTTCCGTCGGGCCAGTTGATCCGATACTCCACGCGACATTCCTGACCGGTTTGCAAGCGGGCCAGCGCGGTGAGGACGCGGGCGCGGTCTTCCTCCACGATCACATCCACCAACAAGGTGGACTGGGCGTAGTGCGCGGGAAGGGGCCGCCCGTAAAGTTGTTCATAGGCCGGGCTGACGTAGCGCACGTGCAGGCCATCGGGCGAAGTGATCCAGAAGACGTCACGGATGGTCTCGGCCATCTCGCGGAACCGTTCCTCGCTGTGGCGCAGCGCGGTTTCGGCGGCGGCGCTTTTTGCGCGCTCACGGGCTTCGCTCAGCGCGCGCTGGACGGCGGGCAGCAGTCGTTCGAGCCGGTCTTTCAGGACGTAATCCGTCGCGCCAGCCCGCAGACTTTCAATCGCCAGTTCCTCGCCGATGGTGCCGGAGACGAAGAGAAAAGGAATCTGGGGACACTTCGTATGCGAGAGCACCAGAGCGGACATGCCGTCGTAGCCTGGCAGCGCGAAATCCGACAAAATCAGGGCGAATTTTTCGCGAGACAGGGCGGCGGAGAACTCGGCCTCGTTTGCCGCGTAGACAAAGTCATACGCGGTCCCCTCGTGCACCAGCGCCAGGCGCACGAGGTCGCGGTCGATGGGGTCATCCTCCAGATGCAGGATGCGCAAGGATTTGGTTTCAGGGAGGGCGGACATGTCGGGAGAGCGGAAGTTCTTCACGTGGTCTTTCCGGGAAGGACTCCGGAGCCTGGCACCGGAGTTTGTTCCCCCGTCGGTTGCGGTTGGGGCGGCGGCTCGTTTACGGCAGCCCAAAAGACGCCGAGCTGCTTGACCGCTTGCATGAACTCGGGGAACCCGACGGGTTTTACGACGTAGGCGTTGACGCCGTGTTTGTAGAACTCGATCAGGTCCGGCGTTTCGCGCGAAGAGGTGAGCACCACGACGGGGATGCTTTTCAATTGCTCGTCGGCCTTCATGATTTTCAACACCTCCAGGCCGCTGACTTTTGGCATTTTGTTATCGAGCAGCACGACCACGGGATTGCCGTTCGCACGGGCGGCAAACGGCCCCCGGTGATAGAGGTAATCCAGCGCCTCCGCGCCATCGCGGACGACGAACACCTTGTTGGCCAGATGGTGCTCCTCCAGCGCGGCCAGGGTGAGTTCCACGTCCCGAAGGTCATCCTCGACCAGCAGGATGTTTTTGATGCTATGAGTTTGGGTGTCCATGGAGGTCTGCGTTGGTTTTCGGAATTGAAAAATAAAACGTCGCGCCGCCGTCCAACACGCCTTCCGCCCAGACCCGGCCGCCGTGCCGGTGGATGATGCGCTGGACGTTGGCCAGCCCGATGCCGGTGCCAGCGAACTCTTCCTGGCGGTGCAGGCGCTGGAACACGCCGAACAGCTTGTCGGTGTAGCGCGGATCGAAGCCGGCGCCGTTGTCCCGGATGAAGACCACCGTCTCGGCCGCGCCGCCGGGCGCGGTGCCGATTTCGATTTTGGCCTCTTCGCGCCGGCCGGTGAATTTCACCGCGTTGGAAATCAGGTTGACCAGCACCAGGCGCAGCAGGGACCGGTCGGCCCGCACGACCGGCAGCGGATGGAGTTTCCAGACGATAATCCGCTTCGCGCTCTCCGCTTGAAAATCGCCGAGCGTCTCCTTGACCAACGGACCGAGCGGGATCTCCGTTTTCCGCAAGGCCTGGCGCCCGATGCGCGAGAAATCCAGCAGGTCGTCGATCAAGTCGCCCATGCGTTGGGTCGACGAGGAAATCGTGTCCAGGTAGCGGAGGCTTTTTTCCGAGAGCGACGGTGCGGAGTCCTGTTGGAGCAGGCTGACGAAGCCCGTGATGTGGCGCAGCGGCGCGCGCAAATCGTGGGAGACGGAATAGCTGAACGCCTCCAGCTCCTGATTGGCGGCTTCGAGCTGGACGGTGCGTTCGACCACGCGTTGTTCGAGTTCCACGTTGAACCGGCGGATTTGATCTTCGCTTTTACGCAGGGACTCCTCCGCCCGGTGACGTTCGACGAACTGGCCGACCTGCCGGCCGATGGCGGCGAACATTTCAACCAGCTGGCCGTCCGGCTGCCGGATTTCGCGCGCGGCAAAATCGATCACCCCGGTCACTGCGTTGCCCGCAAACACCGGGAAGGCGATCGCGCTGCGCAGTCCGGCGGAGATCGCAATCCGGGCGCGCAGATAGCCGGCGTCGAGGGCCACATCCGGAACCATCTGCATTTCGCCCGTCGCCCACACGCGGCCGGGCAGTCCAAGACCGGCGGCAAGGGTCAGTGCCCTCGTTTCCGCCGCCATGGTTTCGCCTTTGAAACCGGGGCGATGCCAGGTCTCCCGGCAGCAGAGCAGTCCGGAGGCCGCATCGACTTCCCAGATGGCACCGAAGTCCCACAGTTCGGCCTCGCAAATGGCGCGGATGATGCCGGGGGTGGCCGAGGCCAGCGAGGTGGCATCCGCCAGCACGCGGCTGACGGCGTTGCGCATCCCGAGGCGGCGCTCCGCCTGCCGCCGCTGGGTGATGTCGTGCGTCATTTTCGATACGCCGATGACCTTTCCGGTGGCGTTCCTGATCGGCGAGGCCGTGACCGAGACATCAATCAGCCGTCCGTCCTTGGCCTGTCGCAGCGTCTCAAAGTGCTTCACGCTTTCGCCCTGCTTGATCTTGTCCAGCATTTGATTCTCCTCCTGCCGCCGGTCGGCGGGAATCAAACGCATGATGGAAGCTCCCACCATCTCGGCGGCCGTGTAGCCGAAGATTTTTTCGGCCCCCTTGTTCCAATGGGTGATGATGCTGTTGAGATCCTTGCCGATGATGGCGTCGTCCGAAGAGTCGACAATCGCCGCGAGCCAGTTTGCGGCCCTTTCCGCCCGCCTCTGTTCGGTGATGTCGCGGATGTTGCACTGGATCACCTTCTGGTCACCGGCCTGATAGACGTTGCAGACAAACTCCACGGCGATCTTGCGCCCGTCCCGTGTTTCCAGCGGCAGATCGTGATAGCGGACATATTTGTTCCGCTGCAATTGCTCCAATATCGCCTGATTGGACACGACATCCTTGAACGGGCTCAGCTCGCCGACGGTTTTGCCGATCATTTCGTCGCGTGAAAACCCGAGCAACTCGACGAGGAACGGGTTCACGTCGCTGATGCGCCCCGTCTCCACATCCAGAATCAGAATGCCGTCCTGCGACGTCTCGAACAGCCGCCGGTAGCGAAGCTCGGGGCATCCTGCCGAGCGAAGTGCAACACGTGGCCTAAAGGCATGAAGACGGCGTCAACTGCTTGCAGTTTGGCTCCGGCGAAGCCGGAAGACCATGTGTGTGTAAGAAAAACTACCGGCAGCTGACGCCGTGTGAACGCCATACTATCCAGATCATGAGACAAGCCGGAAGCAGTCGAAGAGCCATAGCGCACGCCTTGGGGCGTGCGGGTTCGACGGTGAGCCGAGAGCTGCGCCGCAACACG
>Ga0209512_1005083_pt1 | contig 11111 bp, 10 predicted proteins | sample frozenSSSSmetaG_FD_184142 | JGI IMG/M metagenome (GOLD analysis project Ga0209512, IMG submission 184142) | Glacier valley bacterial and archeal communities from Borup Fiord, Nunavut, Canada, to study Microbial Dark Matter (Phase II) -... | ecosystem: Environmental > Aquatic > Freshwater > Ice >... | reverse complement strand
TTTAATAGTTTTATTACTAAAAATATTAGTTGTATGATATTATAAGAACTAAACTGTTCATATTCAAATAAATACAAAAATATTCACCTTCACAGATTTACTTACAAACAAAATAGAAGTGTAAATCATAGTTATTCTGAATGAATATTTTAATTCTACATAGTAGGAAACTATCCTGCTATCTTTGAAAAGCACTTTACAATCATTCAAGTTCTCCGGGTAGAGATGTCAATATAGAAAAATGGTATTTATACAATCCTATGCTCCAGTTAATTACGAAACCAATAATCTTCTTTATTTCCGTATACAATCACTACGCATTCATCTATCTGTCAGTATCAATAATTATGCTTCTGTAATACTTCTGTAAGATAGTTGTATGTTTACTGTAACTAACAATACATTAGCAATACAGCTATCTTACAGAAGTGTTACAGAAGTATGATTAATGACACTGACAGTTAGATGTATTCATAAACATTTGGATAAAAAGAAATGCTTTGGAGAAATTGAATTTATAAGTTAAGGGTAAAGGGAAATGAACCAAAAAATGGAATTGAAAGGATATGGGAATAAAGAGATAAAGAATTTATCAATGCACACAATATTAGAGTGTTGCGTTAGATGAATATTGTCGCAAGGTTACTGTCTTTGAAATAAGGAAGGATTAAAACGGATCAGATATCATTACTGGGCGCATGAATTGAGTAGTTTTGAGAAAAAAGCAATAGTAAACAAAACGATATAATCAGATTTGGTTTTGAACCTTGATAAAAAATGTGTCAAATTTTAGTATCTTTATGGCAGGAATAAAAATTAATATTTCTACAATGAAAAAAGAATCTGTAATTGAAGCAATGAAAGAGCTACCCCAGGATTTTGAGCTTGAAAAATTATTCGAAAAACTGGTTTTCATGGAAAAAGTAGAAGCTGGACTATTGTAATTAGAGCAGGGAAATATTTTAACCCACGATGAAGTCATAGAAATGACTAAACGATGGTAAAAATTATTTGGACTCAATTAGCAATTGCAGACTTGAAGAATATTTACCAATCTATTTCTGTGGAATCTAAAGTGTATGCTAATCAACTTGATTTCGTGTAATTGTTTTAAATTGCAATTCGTTTTTTTATGAATTTGTAGAAATATTTATGATATAGAAACAGTATTCAAATTAAAAGCCGCAGAATTAGATAGCAGATTTATCGATTTGGTAAAAAATCTTTTCAAGGACAGAGAAATTGAAATATCCATTAAACCTATCCAAGACGATACTCAATATTTATTCAATAGTCCTGCCAACAAAAAGCATCTGTTAGAGGCTATCAAAGAAATAAAAAAGAATAAAAATCTTATTCGATTAACCGCCAATGAATTTGAGGAGTTGTCTGAAAAACTGGTTAGCAAATGAAACACAACATCACTTTTTCTCTAATTGCATTTGACAACTTAAAGAGTGGGCAATTACTGATAAGCAAATATTCAGGAAAATTAATGAGTTAATTCAAAGCATAGACCGTACGCCCTTTGAAGGAATTGGGAAGCCTGAACCATTGAAAGTCTATTAAAAATAGCTAAGATCCTTGAATCGGTTTACTTAGCAGGTGACTTGGAGTCACCAGCTGAGGAGCTTACGGCTTTAAAACAATTTATAAATCATCATCATGGAGGCTGCCTGAAGCGACTGGTGAGGGTATTTACCCATAGGGAGGGGGCAGGCCTTCATTTTATAATAGTGACACAGTTGGCACATGTAAATGCGGCCATACTGCTGCAATTCTTCTATAAATTCATGTGCCAATATGGCATGGTGTTCAGGCTTAAAATACCTCAAAGCATTTTGGACAGCCAGTTTCTTTTCAACCTTAATTAATATGCATATTCGCTTAGTGGCCTATTTCACAGAAGGGTTAAAGAGTTTTTCCCCTGTCAGAATTGCCGGGATGCCTTCCTGGATGGCAGATTTAAATATAGCAATATCCATAATCTACGAATTGTGGTTCACCTTTTGAAATATAGTGTACAACGGCAAAATTGCAACATTCCCCGATAATTAAGTGTAGTTTAGCAGTAGTTTTGCAATATTTGTCAAACTTATATTTACCATTGATTGTTCAAATTTAATAATATGAGATTATAAATTAAAAATTAGATAAAATGAAAAAGACGTGGATTGTTCTGGCTGTTATTGCCGTTTTATTGCTGGTTGCGTATTCGTCCATCAAAGGATCATACAACAACATGGTAAATATGCAAGAAGGAGTGACTGCACAGTGGTCGCAGGTTGAGAATGTTTATCAGCGCCGTGCCGATTTGATTCCCAATTTGGTGAGTACCGTAAAGGGATATGCCGAATTTGAAAAAGAAACACTCACCCAGGTCATTGAAGCTCGTGCCAAAGCGACTTCTGTAAATATCAATCCTGAAAAGCTGGATGCCCAGTCGCTTCAGAATTTTCAGGAAGCTCAATCGGGTTTGTCCTCTGCTTTGGGCAGGTTGATGGTAGTTGTTGAAAAATATCCTGACCTGAAAGCCAACCAGGGATTTCTGGATTTACAGGCTCAACTGGAAGGAACTGAAAACCGTATAACTGTTGAGCGTATGAAATTCAATCAAACGGCTCAAACTTACAATACCTTTATCCGCACGTTCCCTAAAAACCTTTGGGCCGGAATGTTTGGATTCGAAAAGAAAGCTTACTTTGAAGCTGATAAGGGAGCCAATAAGGCGCCTACGGTTGCGTTTTAAGGAAAGAAGGTGAGAAAGGGAGAAAGGGAGAAAGGGAAAAATGAGAAGGTGAGAAATGAGAAGGTGAGAACCTTATCAATACATAAATGCCTTATTCATAGCGTCATTGCTAGGTACGAAGCAATCCCTTTAAGGATGATTATAGATTGAAGATTATTGATTAACAATTATTGATTAACAATTGAGGATTAACGATTAACAATTGAGGATGAACGATTGAGGATTAACCATCCAACCATCTAACCAGTTGCGTAGCTTTATCAAAATAAGTTTTAATCTTTAAATTTGGACATTATGTCAGTAGAAAATTTTTTCACCAAAGAAGAAAAGAAGCAGATTACAGATGCAATTGCTGAGGCTGAAAAGGATACTTCAGGAGAAATAAAGTTACATGCTGAAGGCTATTGCAAAATTGATGTGCTTGATCGTGCTGCTTATGTATTTCAAAAATTGGACATGCATAAAACAACTGAGCGAAATGGCGTTTTGTTTTATCTGGCCGTACATGACCATAAATTTGCTATTCTTGGCGATGCCGGAATCAACAAGGCAGTGCCTGCTGATTTCTGGGATTTTATAAAGGAAACCATGCTCGGCTACTTTAAAAAAGATAAATTTGCAGACGGGCTTTCAACGGGAATCCTGATGGCCGGGGAGCAATTGAAAACCCATTTTAAGTATTTGAAAGATGATGTTAACGAACTGTCGGATGAGATATCTTTTGATAAAAATTTATAAACATGAAGCATTTATTACTGTCGGTATTTCTTGTCATTTTCGCCTTTTCCTGTTTTGCACAAGACATTCCTGAACGTCCCAATCCTCCACGGTTGGTCAACGATCTGGCCAATGTATTGTCTGATCAGGAAGAACAGCAAATGGAATCACAACTTGTTGAATTTGACCGGTCCACGACTACCCAAATTACCATTGTGACTGTTCCAAGCCTGGAGGGCAACGAAATATCGGATTTTGCATTTAAGCTGGGAGAAAAATGGGGCGTTGGCAGTAAGGCCAAAAATAATGGGATTGTCATAGTTTTCAAACCCAAAGTTGGAAATGAAAAGGGAGCCGTTTTTGTGGCTGTAGGTTATGGTTTGGAAGGAATTATTCCCGATGCCGTGGCCAACCGCAGAGTGGTAGACAATGAAATGATCCCTCGTTTTAAGCAAGATGATATCTACGGCGGATTACAGGCCGGTACGAAGGTTTTAATGAGTCTTGCTTCACAAGAGTATACAGCTCAGGCTTACGCGCAAAAAACAGGTAATAAGAAGTCGGAAGGCGGCGGCGGTTTTTTTGTGGTAATGATTATCATTATTGTTTTAATTGCACTTTTTAAGGGTGGCAGAGGCCGGAATTACAATTCAGGTGGCAGCTTGCCATTCTGGCTTGCACTGGGCTTATTGGGAGGCGGTAACAGGGGCGGTGGTTCCTTTGGCGGCTTCTCAGGAGGCGGTGGTGGTGGTGGTGGTGGTTTTGGAGGCTTCGGCGGTGGAAGTTTCGGCGGCGGTGGAGCTGGTGGAAACTGGTAGCGATTGAAGTTTTAGAAATAATCTATATGAAAAGTTCATTATGGCTCTGGCTGTAATGAACTTTTTTTGTTAAAAGAATAGCTGAAAATGTTAGCTTGTGAAGGTTATTGTAAATGGAATGCAATATAAGGAAGGTAGTTGATTGGTGAAGCTATCATTTAGAAAATAAATAATTAAGAAATAATTTCATTATTGATAATTAATTTGTAGCTTTGGAGTAACTAAAAAACTCAAGCCTGAAATAAATGGATTAAAAATATTTTAACCTACCTAACTATGAAACCATCTTTAAAGTTTGTCAGTTTGCTTGCCGTCTCTGCTGCACTGATCTTAGTTTTAACTTTATCGAATACCCCCATAACTGATTCCAAAACGCCACAGCTGGTTGCCAAGGCCAATCTTTATAATCTACAATTTCCCCAGGAGAAAGTTTACCTACATCTTGACAGGTCATCTTATTGGGCCAGTGATGATATCTGGTTCAAGGCCTATCTAAGGGACTCTCCAATTCCTGAATGCAACCTCTACGTTGAACTGTTGAATTCCTCAGGAATAGTAATTCATAAGAAAATGTATTGGGCTGAAAATGGATTGGCTTATGGTGATTTTCATTTGCAAGATACTCTGTCCACGGGTGTTTACCAAATTAGGGCCTATACCAATTGGATGCGTAACTTCGATGAAAGTTGGTTTTTCCGCAAAGATGTGTTTGTCGTGAATCTACGTGATAAACAACGTGTTGCTGAATCTAACCAGCTTAAAGAAAAAAATATTGATTTCCAGTTTTTCCCCGAAGGTGGTACTTTTGTGACCATGTTGGAAAACAAAGTGGCCTTTAAAGCCACTGATCAAAATGGGAAAGGATTGGATGTTGAAGGTAAAATTGTGGATAATCTGGGAAATCAGGTGCTTGCTTTTAAAAGTAATTTCAAAGGCATTGGAAGCTTTATGCTTCAACCCCAGGAGGGAAGAAAATACAAGGCAGAGGTGAAAGTTGCAGGTGAAATTGAGATGACTGTTGATCTCCCGGTTCCTGAACCTGAGGGGGTATCAATGACTGTCAATCCAAATGAAACAAATCAATTACATATTCAGATTGTCGGGAAATTCATTTCTGCAACTGATCATTTAACGTCTGAATATACATTGATTGGACAAACAAAAGGCATTGTCTTCTATCGTAAAGGGTTCGCCCTCGGGAAGGATGCTTTTAACCTGACCATCGAAAAACAGGAATTGCCAGCGGGCATCATTCAATTTACCTTGTTTGATAAAGATGCCATCCCTGTTTGTGAACGCCTGGTATTTATCAATCACCACGATTTTATCAATGTTGAAATCTTCCCCAGTAAACCCACCTATCTTCCCCGTGAAATGGTACAACTGGATGTAGAAGCATTTGACAGTCAAGGAACACCGTTTATAACCAATCTTTCCATGTCGGTTTACAATCCCGAGGCACAATTAACCACGGAGGATTATCCCAACAACATCCTTACCCATTTTCTGCTTGGTACTGAGTTAAAAGGATTGGTAGAAAATCCTGCGTATTATTTCAAGGATGATAGTCTTTCTACAGTTTTATCACTTGATAACCTGATGCTTACCCATGGTTACAGGCATTTTGAATGGAAGGAGATACAAGAAGATAAGTATCCCAAAATTGCATACCCCGCAGAAGAATGTATCCAGGTAAGGGGTATGGTTAAATCTATTTTATTCGAAAAGCCGATTCCCAATTGCAAGGTTACAATGGTGGCAGTAAAAAGCCTGCTGAGTATTTATGAACAAACTACCGATTCTTTGGGGCAGTTTCTGTTTTCCGATCTTTATTTCAATGATACCATTCAGTTTTCATTGCAAGCCATTAACCCAAAAGGTAAACGAAATACATGGATCGAAATGGATAGAAGGTCATCCATCCCTCCCAAACGAAAATATTTGCCTTTCAGTACAGAGGATCAGGTAAATACAAAATCTTATTTGAGTGAGGTGAACAACGATCTTATCAATAAAAAATGGCGTTTAAGCGACACCATTTTATTGGGCGATATAGATGTAACGTCAACCAAAAAGAAAAAGGGTGATGGACATGTCCGGATGTACGCTTATGCCGATTTTGTTTTTGATATGGCAAAACAGGATGACGTTTATGGGAATATTTTTGAAATGATCGATGGCCGGATTCCCGGAGTTAGATTTGAAGATAAATCGTTTTACATCAGGGGCAATCAGGGAAGTGCACTTTTATTATTGGATGGATCACCTGTCAATGCTGATTTTATCACATCTTTATCAATTAGTAATTTTGATAAAATTGAAGTAGTAAAATATGCTCCTATGTTAGGTTCACAAGGAATCAATGGAGCTATTTTCTTCTATTTGAAAAGAGGCCAAAAACAGACATTTATCTCACCTGATGCTTTGGGAATGAAAAGCGCCAAAATAATTGGGTACTCCATTATGAGGAAATTTTATTCTCCCACTTATGCTTCACAGCTTCCGGCAGAGAAGAAGGATGACTTCCGAAGTACGCTTTACTGGAACCCTATTGTAAGAACCGACTCGTTGGGAATGGCTGCTGTTACATTTTATAACAGCGACCAGGCAGGCGATGTGCAGGTTATTGTGGAAGGGGTTACTGCCGATGGTAAGTTATGCCGTGGAGTGGGGAAGTATAAGGTGACGAAGTGACAGTATTTACTATAGTGTTATGTTCATGATCACTCGGGGTCACTTCTGGTTTAGTTACAGGCGAACTTAAATGATTAAATGACTTTTCAATATTGACATGAAATTAGTTACCTGATCTGTTAATCTGCAAAATCCGTTCTATATTGTTTACTTCTCATTTATCTAGCTGAATGTAAGTTGTTTAAAACTAGCCAGAAGGCTTGAGTCACTCAGAAAAGTCAATAAAATAGAAATTGCCACTAAGACTCTAAGCCACAAAGATTCATTAAGAGTATATATCATATGAAATATGCTTTGTGTAACTTTGTGCCTTAGAGTCTTAATGGCAATTTTTATTTTATTGACTTTTGTAGTGGACTCATAATATCTTCTCTTGATTCAAAAACCTAAATCAAACTGTCAATTAATAATTGCAAAGCAACTCACTCCCCCTGTCCAATCTGTAATGATTAAATAATCGCTTGATAATAAATATGTTAAGACATCTTTGCGTCTACTCCTTTCTACTAATTATCATTTTCCACAGTCCAAGTTTTGGTGAATGTAGGGCAACTATTTTCCGAATGTTCCCTCTGCGTTGAAGAAATGGATTTTACATGAATCCTGCATAAAATATGCATTGCTTATACATCTGTGGATATATGAGCATTGCACGAGCGATGCACGAGCGATGTAAAAACCACCTAATCCACATTGAGAGAACTCAGGCAGGGCAAAGACAATGGGTGAATTCTATGGCTGTGATCTCAATTAAGTTAAACCGAGTACTTTGTATATACAAAAAGGCGGTTGTTACAGGTGTCCCGAGCACTCTGTGGCAATCTCTCCTTTGAAAATTGAGGTAAAGATTTTGTCTTCACGTTAAAATGAACTAAATTTGTAGAAACTTGATTGCTATGATAATAGAAAGAACAAATAATGAGGTTATTATTAGGCTTTTACCATCAGTGGATACTGATGAACTTCAAGAATTGGCAAACTTCTTTAGATATAAAGAAATCACTTCCAAATATTCTACCTCACAGGCTGTTGTTGATAAACTATCCTCGGAGATAAATAAAAATTGGTATAAAGCCAATCGGGAAAGACTTCTCAAATGAAGATTGTTGTTGATACCAATATCGTTTTTAACGCCATTTTAAATTCGCAAAGTTGGATTGGTCAAATACTGCTTCATTCTGATAAGTCTGTAATATTTTATAGTCCGCATTTTCTTCAGATTGAGATACAAAATCATTTTCGGAAGATAAAGAAGATTACAAAACTCTCTGATAACGAGATGTATGAGCTTATTGAATTGCTTTACAGTAGTATTCATTTTATTTCAGAAGAGCTTATCCCTAAAGAATCTCTTTTAATTGCAGATAAGCTGACCGCTGATGTTGACTTTGATGATGTGTTGTTTGTTGCTTTATCCATTCATCTGAATTGCAAAGTATGGACGGGAGACAAGGTTTTAGTCAATGCTTTAATGAAAAAAGTATTTAAGCGTTTTATAAATACTCAAGAATTAATAGAAAAATTGAAAAAATAAGGGTTGTTACTTTTATCCGCCAACATTCACTTTGGCTTTAGAACATAAATATTTAATTTTTATAACTTATTCAGTTGGACTATAAAATCCGTAAATCCAGAGGAGCTAAGTGTTTTTTTGTAAAAGAAATAAATATAAAATAATTAGGATGTTGATAATTTAATTTTGTAGCTTTGGAGGAAGTAAAACCTAAGACTGAATAAAATGAATTAAAAAATCTTCCTAACCTAACCTACCCAACCTTATGAAACCATCTGTAAAGTTTACCAGTCTACTTGCTACATCTGCTGCACTGATTTTAATGTTGACTTTATCGAATACCCCCATTTCAGATAGCAAAACGCCACAGTTAATTGCCAAGGCCAATCTTTATAATTTGCAGTTTCCACAGGAGAAGGTGTATCAACACCTTGACAGGTCATCTTATTGAGCCAGTGATGATATCTGGTTCAAGGCCTACCTGAAGGATTCTCCAATTCCTGATTGTAACCTTTATGTGGAACTTTTGAATTCATCAGGAACGGTAGTTCAGAAGAAAATATACAGGTCTCAAAGTGGAATGGCGAATGGTGATCCAATGAATCGCCCGGAGTAAAATCCCTTCCCTTGAATTATCAATACCTGGATGATCTTAAAGTGAATTTCACAGCTTCCTTTGATCAGGAAAGCATTTCAAAAATAAGCCGTAAATGGAAATTGAGTGATACCATCATGCTCAATGAAGTTCGGGTGGTTAAATCAAAATATAAGTTTGGTGAAAGGCCAATGCGATTGTACGAAAAAGCAGATTATGAGCTTGATCTAAATACTGACGACGATGAGTTGGGCAATGTTTTTCATAAGCTTGAGGACAAGTTTCACGATGTAATTTTAAATGTTTGGGAGGAAACTAAACTTATTAAGGCTCATTCCGAATTAGATGGTTCAGAAAGCGGTGGAGCTGAATTTGCTAAAACCCCGCCTACCGTAAGGGTTGATTATCAAAAAGATGGCCCAATTTATGTAGTTGATGGACGTGTTGTAGATGAAGAATTTATTAATTCAATTCATGCAGGTGCTTTTAAGAGAGTTGAAATACTTAAAAATGGATTTGTGTATGGAAGTTTCGGTGGTGCAGTATGCTTTTTTACCAAATATGGAGCTTTTGCAGTAATGCCAAATTCACAGGGTGAGAAAAATACTAAAGTTATTGGTTACTCTGTTGTCCGTAAGTTTTATTCTCCTAATTATGAAACTCAGTTGCCTTTAGAAATTAAAGATGATTTTAGAAATTAAAGATGATTTTAGAAATATCTTGTATTGGAATCATAATATAAGAACTAATTCCACTGGTATCTCAAAAATTGACTTCTACAACAGCAACCAGACCGGTGAGGTGCAGGTAGTGGTGGAGGGAATGACCAGAGACGGCAAACTGTGTCCCGGTTTGTGCAAATACAATGTTGTATCAAAGTGATGAAAGTTGAATCGTAACTCTTGAAGTTTTATTGAAAGTTCATTTGAAGTAGAATTACATTGAGAATTTGAAATAAAATAAATTAATTTAAATATATTTATATGAAACCCATTTTAATTCTTTTAGCTGTTGTTTTGACTCTGCAAGGTTGTAATAAAGATATAATTAGAGCCAAATCCTTTTGCAATGTAACAAATCCAATACAGGATTTACCATGGCTTAAAACAATTATTGATGCACAAGCGAATAACAAGTATAGTAAAATGACTATCTACGAATATGAATACCAACAAGAAGAGGGCTTTTTAGTTGATTCTTGCCTCAACTGTCCCGATAGTGTGGCTATTTTTTATAATTGTAGTGGTGAAAAAATATGTGAATTTAGCGGTAAAAATGGAAGCAATACCTGCCCTGATTTTTTAACAAATTCAATTAAAAAAGAAATCGTTTTCCAGGATACAATTGTTGAAACGACATCAAAACTTTCATTTATTAAAACGGAACTTGGTGGATGCAACAAATCTGCATCATTGCAAAATAAGAGTGCTGTTATTAAAAATGATACGGTTGGCATTTCAATTGAAAATGATTCAATCAGTGTTTTTGTTGGTCTGAATTATATCTGTTGCGCTCCATTTGCAACTGATTGTGAAATAAAAAATGATTCGATTTTCTTGACAATTAAAGATATTTGCTCATGGGGTATTACATCCTGTTATTGCCGGTGTGACTGTTATTATACATTTGATTTCAAGTTTGTGAAGTCTGGCAACAGCATTTATAACTATCAAATCTTATTATTTGACCCTAGGAAGTCTGGAAGTAAGCTGATTAAAGAGGGTGCAATCAATTTAAAATAAGCAACTTGACCTTATTTGTAAGGTTTTTATTGAGAAGCTCAAATACAATGCGAACATGGTTCCGTGAACTGTATACTCATGGAAATTGAAAATAGAAAAGGTTGGAATATAATAGAAAAGAACACTCTAACACTCCTTTTATACTTCAAGTCTCCCAAATGCCAAATGCCAAATGCCATAATGCCAAATGCCATAATGCCAATTGCATGATTTGCACATTTGCACAGTTTACACATTTGGCATTATGGCATTTGGCATTTGGATAGCTCCATAAAATCCATCT
>Ga0209512_1005082_pt1 | contig 11117 bp, 7 predicted proteins | sample frozenSSSSmetaG_FD_184142 | JGI IMG/M metagenome (GOLD analysis project Ga0209512, IMG submission 184142) | Glacier valley bacterial and archeal communities from Borup Fiord, Nunavut, Canada, to study Microbial Dark Matter (Phase II) -... | ecosystem: Environmental > Aquatic > Freshwater > Ice >... | reverse complement strand
CGACGGTGCAGCAGTTCTTTTTTTATGAGCAGCACTAAGCGTATCAATTAATCCATTAAACTGTTCTGCAGCTTTTGGATGATGCTGGTACAACTCATCAAACAACGATTTAATAGCCGGGGCATTGGCAATTAACCTGCTATAAAATGAAAGGTCATCCTCTTCCTTTTCAATTTTGAATTTTATTAACGCAGCTTTTATTTGTTGATGTAATATATAATCGTACATAAGTTTTACCCTCATCCCTTAACAGGCAATTATTTGATGAATCTCTATTATCGAAAACTTTTTAAATAAAAGAATTTGTAAAAATAAAATATTGCTATACCTAAGTTCTCCTTTAGGAAAACAGGGAGTTTTATTTAATTAAATATATCAGTATTTAGTTGTTTAAATGCTTCCATGGCACCCATGTATTCACAGGTTCGGGCACCCGCTTTATTGGCATTGGTAATAATGTTGTTCCATGTTTCAACAGGCAGTTTCTTAATTTCATCTGTTGTTTTAAAACTGAGCTGGTATAAAACAGCGCCTACAAAAGCATCTCCTGCCCCGGTTGTATCAACCGGTTTTACAGGAATACTTGGTAATATGCTGACGTTTTTTTGATACCCTAACAGGGTGCCATCTTTACCAAGTGTAATGGTAAACAAGGCACTTGTTTGTTGCACCAGCTTTTCTGCTGCATCCATCAGCGTGTTGGTATTGGTTAGTAACATAGCTTCTTCATCACTCAACTTAAAAAAATTACAGTGCTGTAAAAAATGCCAGCTTTGTTCAATAAAAGAAGGCGTATTATTCTTAAAAAGTAAATGACGGTAGTTGGGATCAAAGCTTACAAAAATATTTTTTTCCTGTGCTCTTTTTAAAAGACTTGTGTATGCCTGTTGCAAAGGTCCGGGTAGAAAAGCGGTGGCTGAGCCAAAATGTATAATGGCAAATTCATCCAGGTTAATGGCGTCAATGTCTGCTTCACTTAACTGTCCGTCTGCACCACGGTTAAATACAAAATCTCTTTCACCATCTTCCATTAAAGAAACAAAAGCAAAAGTGGTAAAATGCGTATCATCCAGTAACATAAACTCAGTAGATACCCCAAAGTCTTTCATGGTATCAATCAATTGTTTGCCAAAAGGATCGTTGCCTACTTTAGCAGCCATGCTTACACTTCCACCCAAAGCGGCAATTGCAGCGGCAACATTGGTAGGAGCACCGCCGGTTTTTTTTAAAAAGTTTTCACCTTGCGACAATGAACTGCCTTTATCAGTGCAAATCATATCTATCAAAGCTTCGCCGATGCAGAGTATTTTGCTCATATAAATGATTTATTGTTTTTCATTTTCCTACTGTCTGATTTTTTGTTCCGCATAAATTCAGTCCCCTTAATCGTTGCATTTATTATTGAAATTGAGTTACTGCGGCTTTGTATGGCTTTAATGTTTATCTGTAGAATAACAGGAACAATTTTAGATCGCTATTAATAATATAGCAACAATGAAACTTACAGACGACTTCATAACAACTATAGTTTTTTGTTATTAATAATTCAAATTTAATGTCCACCTATTCCACCCAAACTAATTTCTCCGGTAGGTTTATCACTTTGTATCAATAGGGTCAACAATGCTGCAATCAATAAAAAAACACCGGCAAATGAAATGGCATTTCTTGGGTCGCTGTTTAAAAAATGTTTTAGAATAAAACCAAAACTGGTTGTTTGTATAAACATGGGTATTACAATCATCATGTTGATGATGCCCATATAAACACCATATCTTTCTTTAGGTATTTTACTTACCACCATTAAATAAGGAATGCCCATCATACTTGCCCAGCCAATGCCAAAACCGGTTATTGCTGGAAATAGTAAATACTTATTTTCAATGTGAGGGAAAGCTAACAGTCCAATGCCTGCTAAAATCAAACAACCAAAATGAACCATCCTGGGGGAATATTTTTTTGCAAACCATACCAAACCAAAAGCACATAAAAAAGTTACTACATTGTACCAGCCATTTACCAGGCCTGTCCACCCAACAGCTTTTTCATATAATTCACTGTTTTGTTGCGGTGTGGTATTCCAAATAGATAAGGCTACACTTTTAGATGAATTTTGCCAGTAACAAAACAATGCATACCATTGAAATAAATAAACCAATGCCAGCTGCCACATTACTTTGGGCATGCTTAATACGGCATCAATTATTTCAATATTCTGCGCAAATAATATTTTGAGCGTTGAATGATTTTCAGCATACTTCAACACTTTTCTAAATAATCCTCTTGAGAAAAGGGAAGGAACTATCAACAAAGCAATTACAAGGTATGCAACGATGGTGGTAAGTATGGATAAAAAAAACTGAACAACCGGGTGGGGCATACCTTTATTTTTTTCTGTTAAGTCAGCCAACTCTTTTTCAGTGGGTGGTATTTCAGGAGTTGTTTTGATACTCCATAAAACAGATCCTATTGAACAGACTGCCCCTAAAAAGAAAGACGCAAAAACCCATGTGGGCAACTTACCGGTTTTACCGATAAAGATCATTGGGAAAATAAATAGAGAAACATTGGCCAATGTTTGCCCAAAGCCTGTAAAAAAGCTTTGTGCCTGAAAACCGGTTGGTTGTTGTGTTGCATCTAATTTATCTGCAATAAAAGCCCTGTAAGGCTCCATGGCCGTATTGTTACCAGCATCCAACACCCATAATAAACCTGCTGCCATCCACAAGGCGCTGCTGAAAGGGAACAGAAAGAGTGCGACACTGCAAATCATAGCACCGATGAAAAAATAAGGCGTTCTTCTCCCAAATTTTGGGTGCCATGTTTTATCACTCAATGCACCTATAATGGGTTGTATAATTAAACCTGTAAGCGGACCTGCTAAATTTAGCCAGGGAATTTCATCGGGCCTTGCACCTAAAAAATCGTAGATGGGATTTACAGCACTTTGCTGTAACCCAAAACTATACTGAATGCCAAAGAAACCAACATTCATATTAATAATTTGCTGAAAACTCAGATGTGGTTTTAATAATGGCATATGCAGGCAATGATTTAGTGGCAATAGTGAAAGTAAGATAAATATAGAAATCCTGCAAGAAATGCATTGTCCACTTGCAAACGTTTGTTGTTGAGATTTTGATAATCAATACTATTGCTATCCGGAGATTTATAAAGACTGGCCTTCTATTAGATAAGAATCAATGTATAATTCCTGGTAAGGAGTATCCTCTTTTACGCAGGTTAACATGGCTGATAATGCCAGCAGGCCTAGTTTGTAACCGCTTGTTTCCACGTAGGTAATTTCGGGGGTGTATAATTTTGGGAAAAAATCGCTATTGCTAATGGTTATCACAGCCACCTCATTAGGAATTTTAAGTTGTAGTTCCTGAATAGCTTTCATAGTGCTGTGTAAAATTACATCCGTCATACAAAAGATAGTGTCCGGCCTATTGGTGCTTCGTAATTTTTGCTTTATTATTTCTTTGGTATTTTCAAAGTGATCAGCATGGTAGATATTTAGTATCGGTGCTTTTTTAGTTTGCTCAAATACCTGCTTAAAAGCCTTTAATCTCTTTTGTGTTATTGATAAACTTGGTTCTGCAAATATGGCCAGTACCTTTTTTTTCTTCTTTTTTATAATGGCTTCTGCTGCAATGGTTGCAGCGGTTTCATCTGCAAAACATACCCTGTTGCAATTAGCATTATCTGGTACCCTGTCGAAAAAAACAACGGGGATATTTGATTTGCTTAAACTTTGAAACAATTCAAAATTGGAAGTATTAGGTGTAATACAGGCAAATAAACCAGCTACCCGGTGTTTTTTGCAATATTTAATATGAGCGGCTTCAATTTCGGGATCATCATCCGATTTTAAAATAATGAGGGTGTAGCCAGCTTTCCTGCTTTCATCTTCTACTGCATCAATAAAAGAAGTGTAAAATAAATTACTTACTTCGGGTACAATTAAACCCAATACCCGGCTACTACTGGTGCTTAGCTGAATGGCATAAGGGTTAGGTTCATACTCCAGCATTTCTGCCAGTTCCTTTACCTTTTGCTTGGTACTGTCCGCAATATCCGGATGATCTTTTAATGCTCTTGAAGCAGTAGAAATACTGATATTAAGGAGTTGAGAAATTTTTTTTAGCGTTATAGTATCAGACATAGAAGCCCGTAATTAAACTTTGGTGAGTATTTAAATTGTTGATTAGGCATTGATTTAAGGCCAATTGCTGCATTTGCATTACTGTAATTTATCTTTTTGCATAGCAGGTTTGGGAAGTGGAGTGCCAACATGCTGCCATTGCAGCAATTTCGCCTTCATTGCGAGGTAAACTCCATTGGTCCACCCAAATCCATCCTGCGATTTATATTCTCCTCCCCCGGCATCAAGGTTAGAATTTACCACATTGTATTTCTCCATCATTTTACCGGTGTTGGTATATACCTTTTCATTCAATGCCACCCATCGGCTGGCAATATCTTTTGCCATGGCTTTCAATCCATAGTTGTCTAACCCTTTTACAGTTACCCATTGCAATGGTGCCCATCCATTAGGTGCATCCCATTGCTGGCCGGTGGTTTTTAAAGTGGTGACTACACCACCTGCTTTTAAAAATTTATTCTTTAACACAATTGCAATTGCTGTTGCATTTTGTTTTGGTGCTATATTAAAAAACAATGGGCTAACACCAGCAATTGTTTGTTCTGCACTTTGTTTTTTTGTTGAAATAATATAATCGTAGTACCAATTTTCTTTAGTGCTAAAACAATATTTATTAATAGCTGTTTTTCTTTTCGCAGCCGCAGTATTGTATTGATTGGCGGTTGCCGCATCGCCGGTTTGTTTGTAAGCCTTTGCCAGCGTTAACTCCAGGTTATATAGTAAGCCGTTAAGATCAACCGGAACCACATTGGTTGTTTGTATAGAGCTGATATTAGTGCCATCTGCAAACCAGCGGCTGCTAAAATCCCAGCCACTTTCTGCACCACTTCTTAACTCTTTAGTCTTCTGTTCAAAGCTGTCTTTAACCTGCTTTGATTCACTTGTGGCAATTTCAAAATCTTCTTTAAAACTTTCCTGTCTTGGTTTTATATCGGCATCATAAAATCGGTTAAGCATACTTCCATCAGGCATTACAACCACATGTTTGGTTGGGGCAGTTTTATCCATCCAGTAATCGTACTCTTTTTGCAACTCTATTTTGTAGGTACTATACACAATGGCTCCCTTTTTTTCTGCCAGCAGGTTTACCATCATTGCAAAATAAGGGGGCTGACTGCGGCTTAAATAATAGCTACGGTTACCATTTGGTATATGGCCATAGGTAGTAATGAGGTAAGCAAAATTGTCAATCATATTTTCGATCATTTCCCATTCATTGCTTTCTTTTAGGCCCAGCATGGTAAAATAACTATCCCAATAATAAATTTCCCTAAAACGGCCGCCAGGCACAATGTATGGCCGTGGTAATGGTAACAGGGAACTACCTTCAACTGGTTTATCGGGATTACGTTTTAAAACAGACCATAAATTTTTTATGTGGGTGGCAAGATCCTGATTGCTATCCGATAAATAATTATTGGTTGGGTTTACCGGCATATCAAAATTATCTGTCACAAATTTCCTTAAATCAAAATTGGGCCCTTTCATCATTCCGTAATCGTACATGATGTCCGCTACTTTTCTTTTGGGGGTACAATCCACAAAAGTTTTACCATCAGGAAAAATGCGCTGTAGTTGGATGGCTGTAAAGAGCTCACCATAAATTTCATCCGGTGTAAGCATTTCTTTTTGTTGCGCTATTAATACCATAGGCAAAAAGGTAAGGCAAATCGTAAGCAATTTTTTCATGTTATAAATCTAATACAAAAAAATTACAGCATTTTTTAAATTAGCCAATGTTATTATTAGGTCTCTTTAAGAGCGTTTTCTGGTAGATTCTATAAAAAATATTGCCTAAACAAAGCGGCAGCTGTGTGAATCATTTTGTGCAGCATGTTCCAATTTTGACTATGAAGGGAAAAGCTACCAGCTGAAAAAATACTATTTTGAAAGGCTGGCAGCAAGAGAAGAAACAACCATTGATAACACCGCCAGGAAGGTAACAGCCTTTCTACTGAGACATGTAAACCCATTTAAAAGCACCACTTTTTTATTCCGTAATAAGGATCAATACGCTTTATACATTGGCGATGCCTGGCCGGATGAAATTGAAAAAAGCAATAAGCTGCAATTGCTTTGGCATCAGGTAACGCCGTTGATAAAAGAAGGAAAACTGTGTTTATAGAAGCATCTTTTCCAAATGAGCAGCTGGATAATCCAACAAGGAAAGGCGTTTAACCTGTAAGTATCCAAATGTGAATTTTAAAATTTAATTATAACGATGGTCGCAAGTTTTCTATTACTTCTTTGTATCTGGATTAAACGTTCTCCAGCTATGCCAAAACTCCTGGTAAGCAGGCAAGGGTTTTAAAGCAGCATTATTGCCGATTGCTTTTCCATTGATGGTGTATTGAAGATTACCTAGAATCAAAGTATCATTATGTATTGTAAAGTTGCTAGCCGCATCCAGATTTTCAAAAGCAAAAAAACTTTTATCATCCTGTGCCAGTACCACCACAATATTTTTATCATTTAATTTATCGTTGATTATGCGTTTTGCTTTCAACTCATTCCAGTCATAGGCCTTTTTTTCTTTACCAACTTTTACACCAATCACCCATGATTTATCTTTCCAGCTAAGGCTGTCGGTACCCGTTAATTCGCTTGTGCTTTTACCACTTTCAAATTTGCCGGTAGTATCATATTCATTTTTAAAAGAAGGGTCTTCCTGCATTACCGATGAGGTTGGATTTAATTTAAGCCACTTTGACAATGATGATTGTGTGCTAAAAAACTCTGGCAGTTTTTGTCCTTTTAATTTTCCAGTAATGGCTTCGCCTGTTGCCTGTCGCCACCAGCTTTTGGTAGTAACATCTTCCAGCATTGCGTTAAAATGATCCATACCCACCAACCGAAATTGTTCTGGTTTTCCGTTTACAACAGGCTCATACACCCGGCCTGTTCTGCATACGGTGCAATAAGTGATTAGTAAAGTTTTGCCACCTACAACATCCTGCACCTGGTGATGATAGCCCAAGAACCTTATAGGATATGCTTTTGCTTCACCATTGTTTACCACGCCTATTACAAGCCGGCTACTGTCAACTTTATTGGTGGCAGCAGTTGATATTAATACAGTCTTTGGTTTATAAAACATATGGTCGGCGGCCATGTTAAAGTTTGTCAGGTAAATCACGGCGGCTAATACTACCAAAGGAATGGCCACTATCCATTTGCGTTTCCAGGTTGTACCGAACAAACCGATTAATAGGGTGGTTGCAAAAAAGCCCCGGAATATCCAACGCCATTTGTATAAAAAATACGCCACATCTATACTGTTCATCTGCTGGCTGCCGGGCATGGGCATGATGAGGTACACATTGAATATTTCAAAAATCAACAGGCCAAAGAAGCCGAGGTAGAATATTTTTTTCATGTCTTTTTATTTACAATTTTGTGATCCTTTTATATATTATTCAATCCATTTTGGGTTGACAGGTTTATTTTTTATTTCCTGAATGAAATCGGGGGCTATGCACATTCAAGCCCTTTGGGCTAACCACAATTATCCATTACTAAATTATCCATTATTCATTAATCACTTGCTTGCGTCATAACCAGCATATCCTTCTTCAGCCCGTTGTTTTGCCCTTTCAATGTAATAATTTTTGTCTTCCGGCGCCCATGTTCCCAGTCCATCTACATAGCGGTTAAACATACAAAAGGCAGCTGCTAATAAAACAGTATCATGTATTTCTTTATCTGTTGCGCCATTTGCTTTTGCATTTTCTATTTGTTGTGGTGTTACATTTTTCCCGCCTTGTTGCACGCTTGCTGCAATGGATAAGAGCAACTTCATTTTATGGGAAACAGCAGATGAAAAAATATCTTTTTTTACTGCATCAATAAAATTGGTATCACACTGAAAGTAATGCTGTGCTAAACCTCCATGTACATTTTGGCAAAAGAAACAATCGTTCAAAGATGAAACATAGGTGGCTATCAATTCCCTTTCGCCACGCCCTAATGTATTGTTATCATCTCTTAATAAAACTTCTGCCAGTTCATTCAAAGGCTTTGCTGTTTGCGGACTAAAAGCCATTAGGCCACGAATGCCTGGATAATCATTTTGTAAATTGATATGTGCCATTAAGAAATATTTAGAAGTTAAGGATTTATGTTTTTTTTGCTCAATAGAAATAAGATGTAGAAAAGTGCGACGCCAATGAAGCTAAATAATATTCTAAAGCCTGGTTCAAAAAATTTAACTTAACAATTAGTTCAGCAGATTCTCCGTGCCTCAGAATGACAATATAAAAAGAAACCTTCCATATTAACAGAAGGTTTCTTTACAATTTTTTTATTCAGTGCCTGGCAAAGGAAATGAACTCCACACATCATCATTTGTTCTGTCAACAGGTAATGTATTGAGTAGATTGTATCTCCGCAAGTCAATCCAACGGTGCCCTTCAAAAAAAAGCGAATACCTTCTCTGTCGCAGCATTTCAGTAAGCAATGCAGCCTGTGTTACTGCACCACTGTAATCCGGCAAGCCATGAGTGCTGCGTATTTTATTTATGGCAGCAATGGCATCTGGTAAAGTATTATTCTGAATGTTTGCTTCTGCATAAATCAAAATCAATTCTTCATTGCGGATAATGGGTACAGGGGCAGTGCTGCTTGTATAAACCCACACATCTCTGTTGCTGGTAAGGCTGCTGTTGCTGATAGGTGAATTTCTTAATGGAGCTTTGTTTAACCTGTCATCATTCGCTTCAATGTCGGTGGCGTACAAAGGATGTGCAGCTCTTGCTTCGCCATTACTGTTTTTTGGAAAGAACGCAGGGTTCAACTGGTCGCCGGAGCCGGTGCCAAAAACATTGAACACGCCGGTATTAAAATTTCCATTGAGATTAAAGAAAGAACCCTTTAATGCACTTAACGCTGCTACCCATTGCTTGCGATATACAGCTACCCTGGCAGCCAATGCCCTGTTTATTGCTGTTAAACCTGCAGCATCGGCAAAGCCTGCAAAGCCTGATGATAATGGAAAGGAAATTTGTGCAGCAGCAAAATCTGTTTTTGCTTCATCCAGCAAATTTGCAATTGCAGTAAGGCTTTCATCATAGCCAACTACCGGGCCCAATTGGTCTGGATTAGAAACATCCAATCTTATTCCATTAGCGTTGGTGAGATTTAAGGTGAGCAACAACTGGTATCCCTTGATAGTTTTTGCAAAACCTGTGTAGCCTTTCTTTTCTGCATCTGTAAGCAATGTTGATTTGTTTGCTGCATTGATAAGCAGGTTGCAATTTTTTACCACACGGTAACGGCTGGCCCAAACATTTACAATATAGAAACCGGTGTTTTGCAATTGTGCATCATTTGCACCGAGCAGGTCGGTATAGTAGCGTGGGTCTGAATTGGAGTAACGGTATATCTCTCTTCCAATTATACTTACATCATCCAAATAAAAACCAAGGCTGTTACGCATCGCAGATTCAGTACCGCTTACCAAATTATTCAACTGGCTCTTGCTGGCATTGTTTAAAAAATCATCTACCGTTGGGTTGTTCAGATTACCATAATCTTTTTTGCAGGATGAAAAAGAGAATGCCAGCAGTATTAAAAGCAGTGAATTTATTGTGATAGATTTTTTCATGTTCTTGTATTTATCTTTTTACAAACAATTTTATATGTAACAGTTTTGTTACAAATTTTTATTCCCTGATTTTTAAAAATTAACGGTTAAATGAAAGGCTGCTCTTTTAGATGCAGGATAAGGCAACACATCAAGCCCTGAAGAAAAACCTACACCAAAGTTGGAAACTTCTGGGTCGTAGCTTGGGTACTTGGTGATGGTGATAAAATTATTTAACGATGCACCAACCTGTATGCTCCTGATAAATTTTATCGGCAGGTTATCAAAATTATAATACAAACCAATTTCCCTGAAACGCAGGTAGGTGGATGATTTAACAGAGTTAACCGATGATTTGCCAATCTTCATTATCCTGTCGAGTCCGTCAGGGATACGGTTGCTGTTTGCATCTGCATCCCAGTCAGGGCTGGTGCCGCCAAAGTCGCTTTGCAAATTGGTAAACACCACATTTTCACCGCCATTTTTCCAGTGCACCAGCATACGGAAACTAAGCCTGTTGTTAAAAACAACTTCATTAAAACTGTTCATCTGGAATTTGGGTTCCTGGTTGCCCCAAACTTTTATTGGCGGGCCTTGTAGCACATCATCCGTTAAGCCAATAATTTGTGTAGCAGATTTACCTTCTTCTAACTGAAAAGTTCCTAACAGCACACCAGCCAGTGAACCCAACTGTACGGGACCGGTAGTAAGCCTTGTAACTTTACTTCTGTTGAACCAAAAGTTTACAGAAGTATTCCACTTTATATTTTTGGTAGAAACCGGTACAGCGTTCAAACCAATTTCCATACCGTGGTTTTGAAGGTCGCCTGCATTAACCCATTGTGTTGAAAAACCTGCTGATGCAGAAACCCTGTCCTGCAACAAAAAGTCATACACTTTTTTATTATAAAAAGTAAGTTCCATTCCAAGCCTTCCTTTTAAAATACTAACGTCAATGCCTGCTTCCAGTTCTGTTTGCCTTTCTGGTTTAATGCCTGTTTCGCCACGCTGTGTGCTTACAACAGAACCGGGCAAGCCTTCAATATTTGAGACAGAGAGTGAAGTGAATTTGCTGCCATACACAGGGAAGTTGCCAGCTTGTCCGTAAGCGGCACGTATTTTAACATTCTCAAAAAAGTTACCTTTCCAAAAATTCATTTTTGTTAAGTTCCATGACAAACCTGCTTTTGGGTAGGCATAGTATTTAGACACATCACCATTGTTAGATGACCTGTCGAAACGTACACCGGCGGTTAAGGTAACTGCATCTATTATGCTGGCTTCTTCCTGCACAAAAAGCCCGTTGTCTTTATTTTTCGTACGGAATTGTGTAGCAGTTAATGCACCAGCCTGGTCAACATTCGATTG
>Ga0209512_1005076_pt1 | contig 11126 bp, 10 predicted proteins | sample frozenSSSSmetaG_FD_184142 | JGI IMG/M metagenome (GOLD analysis project Ga0209512, IMG submission 184142) | Glacier valley bacterial and archeal communities from Borup Fiord, Nunavut, Canada, to study Microbial Dark Matter (Phase II) -... | ecosystem: Environmental > Aquatic > Freshwater > Ice >... | reverse complement strand
CCACAGCAATCCCACGCGGTTTAAGGTCGTGTGCCAGAGACTTGCCTGCCATTGACAACGCGACCTTCGACATACGGTAGCCATAGGAACTGCCAGAAGTATTGTCTGCGATCGACCCCATCCGGCTAGTCATCAACACAATCTTAGAGCCTGCTTTGAGTAGTGGCAGTAACGCTTGGGTGACTCGCAAAGGACCGAGCGCATTCACCTCAAACTGTTCTCGGATGCTGTCAAAGTCTAGGTCTTCTAGCGTCACGCGCTTGGCAATTCCAGCGTTGTTGATCAGGACATCGATCGTCATATCCCCCAAGCGAGTTCGTAAATTTGCCACTGAAGCCTCTGAGGTAATGTCAACTCTCTCCTCAACCTGTACCCCAAGCTGCTTCAATTCCTCAGAGGCAGTGCGACAGACCGCAATAACCCTGTCACCTCGTGCTTGCAGTTGACGGCAGTAGTCGTAACCAATCCCTCGATTTGCACCTGTAATCAGATAAGTTGCCATGTGAACTCCGATAGTTTGAGAGAGGTTCCCAGAAACCACTCTATTAGGCTAGCTAAAATTGTCACCTGCCATCGGACTGCTACTTCTTCTACCCTAGAAAAAGAGATGGCAGTGATAGTGAATTTGGGGAAGCGTTTTATTTTGAACGCGATTCGTATGAACACCAAACTGTTCTACACAGCGGTTCCGCTCTCCACGCTCCGCTACAACCTTACTTTTCGTCACGTCAAACTTGAATTTCTGCCGCAAGTGGAAGAGAAAATGACGACTCAGCTAAAGTTGCTAGTGTAACTATGTGACTCCGGAATGTGCCGCTCATGTCTGACCGTCCCTATGATATTGTCCTCTACGGTGCCAGTGGTTTTGTCGGCAAACAGACGGTGCAATACTTTGCCCGCCACACCGACGCTGAACCAGTTCGTTGGGCGATCGCCGGACGGAATCGCCAGAAGCTAGAGGACGTGAAGGATGCAGTCGGTGTAGCCGTAGATATTCTGGTCGCCGAGAGCCAGGATCAATCGGCAATTGATGCGATCGTGGCTCAGACGCGAGTGTTGCTTACCACAGCCGGACCCTTTGCCCTCTATGGCAATGCTCTGGTCGATGCCTGTGTGCGCTTCAAAACTCATTACGTAGACATCACCGGCGAGACTCCCTGGGTCAGAACGCTGATCGATCGCTATCATACTCAGGCATCTGCTGATGGCACTCGTATCATCCCCTGCTGTGGCTTTGATTCTGTCCCATCAGATTTGGGCACTTACCTAGTTGTCCGTCATATCCAACAAGTCATGGGAATGCCCTGCGAAACTGTGCAGGGCTATTTCCAGATGGTTGGAGGCTTGAACGGAGGAACGCTGGCATCCGGTTTTCATTTGCATGATTCCGGACAGACAGCGCAGTTGGCTGATCCCTTTCTGCTGAATCCGTTCGCACCGCATAGTCAGGCTGAAAGCGATTCTCTCCAAAATGGCAAAGCCGAACGCAATCGTGATCCAGTCACTCCATCCTTTGATCCAGACATCAACACCTGGGTAGCTCCCTTCTTTATGTCACCTGTCAACACCCGGATCGTGCGCCGCAGTGCTGCCCTATACGACCAGTGGCAGGAAGCCTATGGACCCGACTTCACCTATCAGGAGTATCTCAAGTTTGATGAACCGCTGGCATGGCTGAAAGCAACTAGCGTTACCGCAGGGCTTGCTCTCTTCACAGGTGTCCTGCAACAGCCTCAGGTGCGATCACTCCTGCAACCCTTCCTGCCCCAACCCGGCAGCGGGCCTTCTGAGCAAACGATGAATGAGGGCTGGTTCACTTGCGAACTGGTGGGTACTGCGATCGACGGACGCAAGGTGCAGGGACTTATCCGTGACAAAGGCGATCCTGGCAATCGGGCGACCGTGAAGTTTCTCTGTGAAGCTGCCCTCAGTCTGATACTTCAAGCCGATGCACTACCGGGTGGTCAAGTACGGGGAGGCATTCTGACTCCAGCAACCGGGTTGGGTGACGTGCTAGCAGAACGGTTACGTCGGGCTGGTATGACTATAGAGGTGAACTCGTAATCCTGTGGGTTAGGATGAAGAGTAGGACATTCTGATTGACGTATGGCAAGGCAAAAACCTCCCCTCACTGGAGCAGCCCTGATCAAGGAAGTTTGTCGGCGGATTCGGGTTACCCGGAGCTATCGGGATGCTCGTAACAACGCTGCCTGCCGGAGCGAACGAGAACTTGCTTTAGTCCTTTACAAAACCCTGACGAAAGAACAAAAAGACCAGATTCCCCAAGCGCTACGGGTGTGGCTGCGCTACCGCAGCGAAAAATAGACTTGTTGTTAAATAACGTCAAAAATTGCTGAAACCCTTACGCCATCTCGCTTCTGGCGCTTTTTCGGCAAATCGTCTGAAACGACTGATATGATTGACCTTCAGGCGTTTTTAACCTTTCATTAGACTTGTTGCGAAATAGCGATTGAAATCGCTGAAACGCTTATGCATAATGGGTTTCAAGAGTTTTAGGCAAAAACTGCTGAAATGCCTACCAGGAAAAGGGTTCAAGAGTTTTTGAGCCTATTTCGCAACAACTCTCTTGAAGGTTTCACTTCACATCTATCTCTTCACTTATGAGTGGCTCTTGAAATTTTTGGGGTCAGTAGAGCTAATTTACTTCCCTTAAATGAGCAATCTTAACCATGCTCAAGACATTTTTCAGTTCATTTGAACTATTGTGTTGATAACTTAGCTAAAATTTAGTCTTAACAAATAACAAGTCAAAGTGCTACATCTATAGTCTTTCTAAATACGGATTCCATATCTAGCGTAATGGGGGTATAAAGTAACGAATCTCTGCCTACCTCTAAACCGACTTAAGCTGAAGGAGTGATATGCCCAAGTGGAAACTCGCCACTGAATTTACCTTCGATGCTGCCCACTACATCCGGGACTATGACGGTCCCTGTGGGCGGATGCATGGGCATACCTATCGGGTTCGGATGGAGGCAACCTCTAGCCAACTTCACGCTTCCGAGTATTGTCCTCATCCCGTTATGGTCGCGGACTTCCGCACGCTTCGCTGGGCAAAAAAAGACCTACTCAAAGGGGGGCTTGACCACTCTGTTTTGAACGAAGTCTTCCCTGAAGGCTATGAAACGACTGCCGAGATGATTGCTCAATATATCTACGACAAGACGAAAAATCAATTGCCCTCGGATGTGAAGTTGAAGGTCGCTGTGTCCGAAACGCCTAATTCTTGGGCTGAATACGAGGATGACTAGGAGCGACCCTTGCGGTATCTATGGAGTAGCACGTTATGACAAGCCTGATCCCCACGACCTCAACCTCTAAAGCAGCCTCGGCAGTCTTGCCAGTGGTGGAAACCTTCCACTCCGTTCAAGGTGAGGGAGCCTGGACAGGTACAAATGCTTTCTTTATCCGACTAGCGGGCTGTGACGTAGGTTGCCCCTGGTGTGACACCAAGCATTCGTGGAGCGTTCGTCGCCATCCCCAACGCCATACGACTGACCTGATTGCAGACGCTAAAGCAGCAAATCCGGCGATCGTGGTCATTACGGGTGGCGAACCTCTGATGCATGACCTTTCTCCCCTCAGCAACGGGTTGAGAGCCGCAGGGCTGCGATCGCATCTAGAAACCTCTGGATCGCACCCCTTCAGTGGCAATTTCGACTGGGTTACCTTCTCCCCTAAGCGGTTCAAACCTCCGCACGAAAGTATTTATCTCCAGGTGAGTGAACTGAAGGTCGTCATTGCTAACCAGTCTGATCTGTTCTGGGCAGAGGATCAAGCGACCAAAATCCTAACCGATGCAGTTAGGCTTCTCCAACCGGAATGTGGTACACCTGAAAGCTACTCGCTCATCTTTGATTACATTCTCAGTCACCCAGAATGGCGGATCAGCTTACAGACACACAAATTCACCAATATTCGATGAGGAGCCAGTCTATGAGTGCCCACAAAGCTGTCGTTTTGTTGTCTGGTGGTCTGGATTCAGCAACTTCTGCTGCTCAGGCGATCGCCGATGGTTACGAACTGATTGCCCTGTCGCTCCATTATGGTCAACGCCACGATCGCGAGCTAATTGCCGCTAAACGAGTCGCGGAGCATTTGGGGATTAAGGAACACTTTGTGGTGGACGTGAACCTGTCGCAGTGGGGTGGTTCTGCCCTGACTGACCAGGCTGTAGACGTACCTATTGATGGGGTTCAGTCTGGAGTAATTCCTGTTACCTATGTGCCAGGACGAAATACAGTGTTTCTGGCGATCGCCATGTCATTAGCGGAAGCCAAAGGAGCCGAAGCGATCTACTTGGGGATCAATGCAGTAGACTACTCTGGCTATCCAGATTGCCGACCGGAGTATCTAGAAGCGGTCCAGCACCTCGCAACCCTTTCTTCTAAAGCTGGGTTGGAAGTTAACGCACCCAAACTGGTTGCGCCATTGGTGATGGATTCCAAAGTGGACATCGTACATCGGGCACTGCGGCTGAACGTACCCATTCATCTCACCTGGTCTTGCTATCAGGGCGAAGGCGACCCTTGTGGTGTCTGCGACTCTTGCCGGATTCGCGATCGCGCTCTGATTGACGCAAGTAGACCCGATCTGGCAACGTTAGTAGGGCAAGAATTGTACAAACATCCTGTACTGGGGAAAAGCGCTTTAAGCCAGAAAATCAACTAACCCAGGAAGATTTTAAGCCCATTGCTCGTCTCCATAAGCGGGAAAAGCAACTTGCTGAATTTATGTCTCCGGCAGGAGAAATGTACACTGGAATGCAGCACACCCAATTAATGGATGGTGTACAAAATCTACGTAAGGCTTTGGAGCAACTTGTCATTGATGTAGCGATCGTCTCAGCAGGCTACGGGTTGATTTTAGAGAGTCAAAAAATTGCGCCCTACGAAGTCACTTTCAACACGATGAAGGGGCACGAGATAGATGAATGGGCAAAACGTCTTAAGATTCATCGTTCTGTCGAACAGATAATTCCTGAATACGATCTAATTTTTGTTCTGTTAGGGGAGAAGTACTTAAGAGCGATCTCGTTACCGATCACGCTTTATGAAGATCAAACCTGGATTTTTCTGGCTCCCGGAGGCAGTTTTAACTTAATTCAGAAGTCATCTCCTCAGGCTTTTATCTTACCTCTGTCCAATGCTGAAGCCAAGCAATATGGCTTCGGCTCGGTGGGACTAAAGGGCTTTCTGTTTAAGAAATTTGCCTTAGTCGCAGCAAAGAAACCTGAGTTGTTTGAACAGATTCATCAAAATCCCTGCTGCTTTCAAGACGTTATCGATCGAACAACCCAACTTACACTCAATTTACGTTTGCCCAAAGCAGCAGCTAAACTCGAATCTAAACAGGCTGTAAAGAAGATAAAGAGAGATGAATTCATCCCTATTCCTGACTTGCCACCCGCGCCGAATATTCATTTGGGCGTGCAGTACTTTATCCCGGAGTGGGACGATCGGGTTGACCCAAACTATAACTTCCTAAAAGACGCTTTTGGCTCGATCGCTCGTGATCCTTATGCAGACGATGTCTACGCCCATGAGCTGTTTTCCAGTCCAAACTATGACGGTGTTTTGATCTCCAAAGTGGTGGTTGATGGGAGCCAAACTCGACGGGCTAAAGTGGAAGCTCAAGGTGTTCACAAGTTTATCCGGTTCCCTGGCAGAATTATGGGAGACTGTGGGGCGTTTGGCTACATCGGAGAAGACGAACCACCCTACAACACTGACGAAATTCTGAATTACTACCATAATCTTGGTTTTGACTATGGGGTTAGTATCGATCACCTGATTGTTGGGCCCTTCGCTGAACCTGGAGTTCGAGAGAAGCGTTACGACCTGACGCGCAAAAACTCAGAAGAATTTTTGAAGAAACACCAGCAGCGAGACTTTCAATTTACACCTATTGGTGTTGCACAAGGATGGAGTCCAGAATCCTATGCCACAGCCGTCAAAGAGTTGATTGAGATGGGCTATGACTACATTGCTTTAGGTGGGCTAGCTCGCGCTCAAAATCGTGAAATTCTACCAATCCTGGAAGCGATTCACCCTCACCTAATTCCGACAGTGCGGATGCACTTGTTTGGAGTCGCGCGAATCAATGCCATTTCTGCCTTCCGGCATTTAGGTGTGACGAGTTGCGACTCCGCCAGTCCACTGCGGCAGGCTTGGCTTGGGGCAACTGCCAATTATCACACGCGCTCGGGTAAGCGATATGCTGCCATCCGAGTTCCGCCTGTAGACCATAAAGGGGGCTTACGAATCAAACGTATACTGGAAGCGGGAGTGGCAGACTCGAAGACCCTACAGCAACTTGAAAAAGATGCTTTGCGAGCGCTGCGAGAGTTTGATGCCGGAAAGCTAGACCTAGAATCGACCTTAAAATCCGTCCTTGCCTGAATAACGTTCAATTAGTAAACATCTTTTTCGCTCTTGTAGGTTTCCCAAACCATTCAGGTGGTGATAGAAAGACTGCTCCGTTTGGATGAATCGAAATACTTTCTGAACGTTGCTCTAACCATTCATCAAAAAGATTTGCAAGCACTGAATTCTCTGATTTCTTCTCAGCAATCATCGCTAAACTCTGTGTAAGATGCAAACGAGCGCGTTGTCCATCAAATCGTTTATCAGTTTGATCAAGCGTCATATATAGATCAAGGTTCATCTCTGGTCGCATTAGACCGTTGGACTTTATTTGTAAAATTAAATTGGCTGATTCTACGGGTATATATGCACAAAATTTAGAAGGAGCGAAAAGCTTAGTCTTTGGATCAAAAACAAAATAAGTAACTGTTCGCTTTCCCCATAACTCTCGACCTCTTGTAGTCACAACCTCTCGATTCCAGCGTTGTAAATTCAACACTACATCAGGAATATCACTAGCAAAGTAAATACGCTTATCTGGTGTTGTTGTGACTGCCTCCGATATAGAGGTCGCACGCTGAATTTCACGTTCTACACAAAGCGTCTCTTGCTCCAATGCCTCTCGTGGTAGCTGGTTCAATTGTCTAATCTGTTCTGGTGAAAACTGCGGTAACAAAACTGTTTGAAAAGCATTCATCCCGACGCAGCGCATCAGCAGAACTGTATTTGCCGCTAAATTTCGTCTACCTAAATCAACATGAGAACTAACCATGCTGACAAAAATATCATTTGCTGATTGTGGGTGAAAAAGATGGGCAGTGGCAAATTTAGCATGGTTAGCAACAGGATCAGCACGACTAATCTCAAACTCTATCCACAGCCGCTTTGAGCCATCGTCCCGTTCCAAAAGAACATCGGCACGAGGTTTGTAGCCTAGATACTTTTCAAGTTCCAGAGGGAGAAGGCGACTCTCAGAACGACACGTCCATCCAGGTAACGTGCGTCGAATAAACTCTTTCTGTAAATGAGAAGCAAGTTTGCACATCTTTGAAATAGCCTTAACATAAATTTAAGTTGTTGCCGGACTTGTAGCATCAGGGATTGCCTTAAAGGGTTCAATGTATGTCGTCATACTACGGATCATTTTGCTCCTCTGGATGTCCAAATTCATCAGGTAGCTCATTAGATGTAATCTGTAAAACCTCAAGGAGCTTTTTGTACTGGGCAGGAGATAACTTAGGTTGCGATCGTCCTGCCTCCCAATTCCTTACCGTCGTCTCGGTTACACCTAACGCATTAGCCAACTGCTGTTGAGTCAAAAAGCGTTGCACTCTTAGTCTCATAAGTGGCGATCGTTCGGGCTTGCTTGTCATTAGTAGTAAATTAGTTGACGTTTTTAGTAATTTGATTTACGCTGTTAGCAGTATGAATTAAGAAAGCAGTGAGGACTCAATCGGCAAAAGCCTCTGAGAATTTACTGCTTCCTATCAATTCGTCATTCTACGCAATCTTCTGCACAGACATATCGACAACAGAGCAAAGTTTTACATGCTTAGAAATGAGCATTAGGTTTTGCTGCTGAAAAATCTTTAAAGAACCGTCCACGCGACGCGCAAGCGGCAATCGCTCAATTTTCCTATGCGTTCTTTTCCCAACCCTTACCGAGATCGGCTGTGTCCCTGGTGTGTTATTCAACTTCTACCAAACGCTTGTACTGTCATTGTTGTCCGGTTTCGTCGTCGCAACGATGCAGAGGCGCACATGAAGGCGCTTTGCCGATTGAAACCAGATGCAATATACGAAATTATGTTTGATACACGAAGAGTGAATGAAGAGTCATAAGCACTACAAACAACCGGAACGATCCCTACGAACTCGCGTAGAACTCGGTGGCAGGCATCCACTGTCGTGCGCGTGTTTTGAATGATTGGGTCGCCTTTAGCGCCAATTTGCGTCACCCCTCGCTCCCGCCAATATGGATCTTCACGCCGCCAGTCTAGCTCTCGTAATCTGGACATCCGGTTAAGTAAATCCTCGTCTGGCACCCCTCCGCATACAAATCGCGTGCAACTAACCCTAAAGCCTGGATTGCGACGGCTGTTACTGTCAAAGTTTCCTGCCTCTGGCGATCGCGTTCCTTTTTGCTGAGCACCCTCCAAGGATCATCTGGCAGAATGCAGGCAGCAGCAGCCCAAAAAGTCGTAGCCCAATCACTTTGAGTTTCCAAGTCCTTCTTTGATCGCAAGTTAGGAAACATATGCTGAGTAGCAGTCACCAAAGTTGAAAACGTCATCAGTTTAGGATTGTGTTTACCTAACCCGTTCTCAACCATTTCCACGTTGTTCCGAAACTGTGGGACGCGCTCTAGAAGATTTTTGGCAATCAGTACCAGTGGTGAACGTTGATCAAAGGTATGAGCCAAGGACACGCTAGGGCGCTGTACCAGCAAGTTCTGATCCCGGAATGCTTGCCGCTCCTGATCCAAAGGTAACCCTGCATAAATTAAAGCTCCCAACTCCAACTTAGATAGAGCAGCCACTCTGATTGGGTCATCTTCCATATTTTTGAGCGCCTGACGGATTCCAAAGCACCTGTGCTGTCCGTCGGTCAGACGCAAGCTAACAGAGTGGTAGGGAAGAACGATGCTGCCATCCTTGTACATCGGTCGTGGTTGAACATTGACACAGATGGCAGGGAAGAAGGTACTGCCATCCTCATGAGTCTCTAAAATATACTGAGCGATTGCCTTCACTCTGACTGGATTCGGTTTACGTTGAGCAAAGTCAGGTAGTTCGGGGTCATTCGGCACATATAGGCACCCTACATCTAGTAATCGGGCTATATCCCCAAAAAGCAGACTGGCAACATAGCTTTGATGCTCACTCAGCAAACCACGATGCACGGGTACTGCTTGGAGGACGAGTTCCATAAACGATTTCTCCAACAAAATAGAATTCTATTAAGAATTGATTACCAAAACTAATCCCCTGTAAGTAACTCTCCAAAGGCTCATTTACAGGAATCTTTATTCAGCTTTACTGCAAACAGCAATAGTCCCAGGGCAAACGCATCTAAATTCTGAAAGCCCTCCCTGGCGTGCGTTTCGCAAATTTATACTTTTCAGCATCCGACGGCTGAAAGCCTTTCTCGGTAAGCATTCTGAAAATAAGACGTGTTTGCCCTGGCAATAGTCCAAACTTTGCTAAGTCGGCTTTTCCGATGAGGTTTCCTTTTCGCGCAACCACATCATCACTGCCACCTCCAAAGCTTCACTTTGGCTAATCTCTTCTGAGGTGCAGAGAATTTTGAATTTCCGCGCCAATCCCTTCGGAATGTATCCGCTCACCTGAGCATAGTTAGGGTCGTCACGCTTAGTTACCAAATCAGCAGAGGTCAATTCGTTTAAATTTCTCATATTTATTGTCTCACAATATCTCCAAATCACATTACTTCATTACTTCATTACTTCATGAAGTAATGTTATCATCTAATGATGGTAAACGGTTGTCTTAATCGCCAAAGTCTTTGAGGATATATCACCACTCAAGCTCGACAGATGATAGGAAATCAAGCTGTGTCTCACACATCTCCTTCCCAAGAACTCTTTTTACCAAATGATTTTCTAGTGCAAACGCTTGCACCAAAATATGCCATTGGTGATCGCGTCCGGTTTCTCCCCATGCCTGCTGAAGATTTCGGCACTGTAACTGGATTCCAGTAGGCCCCTGCTGAGCACCTTCAAGACTGGGCATGGCGCTACACCATTTGGCTTGATCCCCAATCACCGAGCTACGCTTGGACTCCCTCAGATCTTGCCTGGGAAGCAGACCTGCAACGGCTCACTCTTGCTCCGATTGATGTCTTAACTAGGGAGCAATCTGCATGACACCCCAGGATCTCGGACAACGAGAGATCAAACTGCTTCGGCTCTACTGCGGGTGCAAGTTCGGGATGACACCCCAAGCGTTCTATGCTCGATGGGACGTTACCCATGCCCAAATCGCCCAAATCTATGGGGTCAGTGAACCCACCGTTAACCGTTGGTTCTCGCAAGGCAGGACTAGACGTTCTGCTGAAGCAACCCACCGCAAAAAGCTGGCAGAAATGAATCTCATCTGGGAGGACTATGAACGAATTCCCTCACACTTGCGGCAACGACTGTGCCCAACCCGTCACAACGGCAAAGTCCCATCACCGTGATAGGAACCATTTCCCTTGCCAGGGGGTGCTGCTCTAAGGTGATGAAATCCTGATTGACCCGATGCCACTGTGATTCAAATCTCACTGGAAAAACGTTGCCTCCACATTGACCGCATCACAGGCGCGATCGCTCAAGCTGCCTACAGCAGCTCTGCTATGAAACCAGAACTGATGGAACGATTGAGCAGTTGTCTGCACCTTACGCCCCCCTGCCATCCTGGTCGGTTCACCCTAATACCATTCGTGCCCTGGTGCGTCGCTACTCTGAGCAGGCTGCCTTTTATCCTCTGGAGGAAATCGCTCAGTGGATTGCTTACCAGCGCTATGGTCTCTTCCTCCTACCGGGTTATCAACCCCTGTTCTACTTACGGACAGAACACAAATCCATTAGCCCCAACAAAAGTGCCATCGCTGCGATCGGAGAAGCCTGTCTGGAGTTGACGATTCAGTACCTTTACAACGGGCGGTTGTTAGCCAGACCCGTCTCAGATTACCCAGATGCCGTCTGTGATGACCCAGCGGACAACACAGTTTACCTGA
>Ga0209512_1005075_pt1 | contig 11130 bp, 7 predicted proteins | sample frozenSSSSmetaG_FD_184142 | JGI IMG/M metagenome (GOLD analysis project Ga0209512, IMG submission 184142) | Glacier valley bacterial and archeal communities from Borup Fiord, Nunavut, Canada, to study Microbial Dark Matter (Phase II) -... | ecosystem: Environmental > Aquatic > Freshwater > Ice >... | reverse complement strand
GTGGGCTGCTCCAAGGTACCCGACATCCACAACATCGCGCTGATGGAAGACCGCGCCACGCTGCGCATCAGCAGCCAGCACATGGCCAACTGGCTGCACCACGGCATCGTGACCGAAGCGCAAATCACCGAAACCTTCGAGCGCATGGCCGCCGTGGTCGATGGCCAGAACGCCGGCGACCCGCTGTACCAGCCGATGGCCGGCCACTTTGACACGTCGGCGGCCTACAAGGCGGCTTGCGATCTGGTGTTCAAGGGGTTGGAGCAGCCGAGCGGTTATACCGAGCCGCTGCTGCATGCCTGGCGGTTGAAGGTGAAGGCGGGAACGGCTTGATTTTTGCGGCGCGGGTTGCTATGGATTGAATAGCTTTCCGCACCCGCCACGTATGCGCTGGCCGCCTATTTGGCACTCTAAAAACGGCACCTGCGGGTGCCGTTTTGTTGCCTACCCTGCTTTTAACAATGGGATGCCATTCATGTGGCTCTCGATCCGAACTCTGGCCGCTTGGTCGTACCCTAGGTTTGCAGCAGAGGTTCGCCAAGCATCCCTCACGGCAGCTACCGCATCGTGCGTCCACTCCACCATTTGGCGCTCGTCAAATTCAATCTTGCGCGCCAGTCGCTGAAACGTCTCCACTCGCTTGTCAGCCCAGTGTTTGGACCCCCCAAAATTTAGTGCTAACGCGTCGTTGGGCATGTACTGAATGGTGGAGACCTGGTCATAGGCTGGCGACAACTCAGCACGCACTCCATCGGGATACAACAAAGTCCAATTCTTGTGATGTGCATCGCCATTACCGCTAGCGAGCATGAACACCAAACGCTTAACCAGCTTTTTCAAATCCGCATCCCCAGCCAGCTTCAACGTCAAACGAGCCACCGTTTCATAATTGAACTGGCTGTACTTCTGTTCTGGGAACAGGTCGAGAATCTGGGCAAAATCTTCCATGTGAACACGTTGCACAGCCGCCGGACGGTCAAATCGCCGAATTGCAAACGCTTGCGACTCATGTCTGGGAATACCTTCTTTTGGCAACCCACTGACTTGGCCCAAGTCAAGCAAGTCGATCTCTGGAATATCGATGCCACTGGCCGCGGCCCAGCGCATGGTGGCGTACTCGTTGGCTGGCACATTCGGATATCGAGGATCTGGCAGTTTCAAGATCCAGTCGCCACCTTGCCCTGAAACAGGAATGGTCATGCCTCGATCTGCACGGCTTGCCGAGAACTTCAACTGGACACCAGCCAACGAGAAATGCCAAACACCATCATCGGCAGGGTGAACTATGGCTGATTCATCAGTTGCATCGACCCCTTCTTCGGCAACGCCCGCATCCAGATCTTCTTCAACACGTACAGCACCAGGAAGGTCTTGCCCCAATCGCACCAACAAATCAAACTCCCGATGGCCTGCTTGCTGCTCCACCAATTCCCTCAATGCCCCCTCTGGCAACAGATTGGAAAACCAGCGCGGCAGGCGAGACCGTGCGCGGTGGCGCTTGAGCAAGTCATCTTCAAACTGCTGCCCCAACACAGGACGGGGGTACGACACACGATAAGACTCGTGCAAATGAAACTCGCAGAGTTCTCCATCATCAAGAGTCAAACGCCCCACCGGCACATCGTTGATCCACACCCTAAGCTGGCGAGTTATCCTGCTCATGAAATATCTTCCTCATCTGGAACCACCAGCGCACTGATCGAGGGCCGATCCGGCTCCTGCCAACGCGCATGACGGGCAAACACCTGTTCAAAGTGGCGCTGCAAGTCATCAGCACGCTGTTGCAAAAACCCGCTGGAATCACCGGCCAGCAGTGCCAAATGCGCCTCGGAGCTGATGCCGTGCGACAGTAAAACATCCTCAGCGGCATTCTCCAAGCAGCGGCGCAAACCGGGCCGATCTGGGTGTGCCAGCCGATTGGCAACCGTTGGCACCCGCGAGGGCTCATCTGGTTTTGACTTGATAATGAAAGCAAAGGGCGGTTCCTTTTTTGATTCTCGATAGTTCAGCAAACTCCCCATATCCAGGGGCTCGCCTGTTTCCAGATCGCGTGGAATCAACTCCAGCAACGCCAAAACCTGCAATTTGCTGGCCGCATATCGGAAGTGAAACTTGTCCATCGCCTGCGGCGAGCGCGGCGCCTCGCGCCCAACCATATCCAGCATGCGCTGAACAGAGCCCTCCTCATCATCTGCAATCACGTGGTCTAACGCCGTGCGGGTAGAGACGGTATCTCCCCTATGTGCTCCCGTGAGCGCACCTCGCCATACCCAACGGGCCAACAGCTCGCGAGAGCGAGGCTTAGGCTGTGGATGGAAGTGAAAAAACTTGCCCAGCGTCACCAGCGGCTGCTTATAGGGCATCAGCGAGTAATGCGGCATCCCAACGTCCCGGCAGATGAAATCAATCGCCAGACGCGCCGCCTGCTCCGTCTGCTCATACAAAACCGCAGCTAGCTCCCCACCCAAACGCAAAGGGTCAATCCGCCCGCTTTGGCTCACGTCGCCCCCATGCAATACACGCAGCAAGCGATAAAGGATGTCGTCCTCAAGTCGGCCAAAAGCCGTCGTCGTCATCAACTCCACCGCCATTTGGGCAATCGTGGAAGGACGCTGACCGCTACGCGCTCCATTGAGGGCATCAAACACTTCCGACGCCTCCAGCCGCTTCCCCATCGAGTTGAGACGCCCAAAAATTTCGCGTAAAGTCGCCTCGTTCTCGCTTCGAACGATGTAGGCAGGGATGTCGTATTCCCTAATGCGCTTGCCCAATTGCAGTGCCCGCTCGCGACGCTCTTTTGATGGATTCTTTTCGTACAGCCACTCAAACAGCCTCTCGGAGTCGAGTACACGATTCAGCGGCAACCATCGCGAGGCGTCATTCTCAAGCACGCCAACGGACGGCGGAAAGACAAACTGGGAGGACTCCAAATCGAAAAACAAGGCAAATTCTTCCGGAGGGTTGTCCGAAGTCAAGAGAACTCGGGCCAGTGAAACCAGCCGTTGCTGACCATCCACCACCAGCCAGGCATCCGGACGATCATCAGCTCGAATTTCAAGCGTCCCCCAACGCCAGTGATCCTGCGGAGCAGTCGTCTGCCAAAACAACAACGTGCCTACAGGGTAGCCTCGATACAAGCTGTCCACCAGCTTGCGGGCATCGGTGCGATCCCAAGCCAGGCGCCGCTGAAAAGAGGGAATTCTCAAGCGTCCTTCGGCAATCTCCCGCATCAAATCCTCGATCTTGAAGGCCCGCGCCTCAGGCCGATGCGCCAGCATCTCGGGGGCTTCCGTAGAAGCTCGTGGTATCTCAATCACAGGCATGACAAAAGACTTTCACAATTCAGAATGGTTCATTATGGAGGGCAATCCTGCCCGCGCAATACCATCGTCTCTCAAGCATCTGGATTGCCGCCTACGAGAAAAACAATGTGCTGACCGGCCTGGCCTGCGGCCTGCGCGGCAAGGCGCAAATCGGCAAGGGCATGTGGGCCATGCCCGACCTGATGGCCGCCATGCTGGAGCAGAAAATCGGCCACCCCAAAGCCGGCGCCAACACCGCCTGGGTGCCCAGCCCGACTGCCGCCACGCTGCACGCGCTGCATTACCACCAGGTGCTGGTGTCCGATGTGCAGAAGGAACTGGAAAAGATAGACGCCAACGCCGAGCGCGACAGCATCCTGAACGGCCTGCTGACGATCCCGGTCACAAGCACGCCGAACTGGTCCGCCGCCGAGAAGCAGCAGGAACTCGACAACAACGCCCAGGGCATTCTGGGCTACGTGGTGCGCTGGATCGACCAGGGCGTGGGCTGCTCCAAGGTGCCCGACATCCACAACATCGCGCTGATGGAAGACCGCGCCACGCTGCGCATCAGCAGCCAGCACATGGCCAACTGGCTGCACCACGGCGTCGTGACCGAAGCGCAAATCACCGAAACCTTCGAGCGCATGGCCGCCGTGGTCGATGGCCAGAACGCCGGCGACCCGCTGTACCAGCCGATGGCCGGGCACTTTGACACGTCGGCAGCCTACAAGGCGGCCTGCGATCTGGTGTTCAAGGGGCTGGCGCAGCCTAGCGGTTATACCGAGCCGCTGCTGCATGCTTGGCGCTTGAAGGTCAAGGCTGGCACGGCTTGATTTTTGCGGCGCGGGTTGCTATTGATTAAATAGCTGTTTGTGCCCGCAGCGTATGCGCTAGAGGCCTATTTGGCTCTAAAAATATTAAGCGGCACCTTGGCGTGCCGCTTTTTACGCCTGCGTGCCGATCAATCCGGCGTTTTACCAAACACCTTGACAAAGGTGCTGTGCTTGGCTGCAACCCATGTCGCGGTCAAATCGTTGTTCACTTCCAGCGCGGCGTAAATTTCACGGACAAGATCGTTGTCAATCAGCTTGGCACCCAGCATCTTTTTAAGCAGCTCAGGTCCATGCCAGAGGCCCTCAATGCCGACCATGCTGGCCAATTCGTGCATGCCCAGGTCATCGGTCACCACAATCGCCGGACGGATCTGGCCAAATGCCAATACACGGCAATCGGTATAGGACGGTGGAGAACGCCGCTGCGTCATGAATCTGGCGGGGTCCATCTGAACCAGCCCATGCAGCACACTCGCCGCCGCATCCAGCGTGGCCCTTTCTGGCGCGCTGAGTCGCAGGGAATGGGCAAGACGTTCGTTCGCCAGGTTGACAGCTTCAAACCAGGGATAGTCGTGCCGCAGTCGCGGGCTGCGTTGCACCTCATCCTCTACATCTCGCAGAACAGTCAACACGTAGTCCTTCTGGCCAAACTTCTTGCCTAGCAAGGGCCGCACGCGCTTGGCCAGCCTGAGGTAGGCGTTGGTGTCGAGCAGAACGAGTGTCAATGGACTGGTCCACCAACAAGTGCATGGTGCAGCGCCGTGGCGTCCTGCAGGCCCATATCCAGAATCTGCTGTACATAGCCCGGACCTGTTCCCCGTTCAACCAGCATGGTCTTCAGTGCAACGAAGAAATCAGAGAAAAATAAATTGGCGGTGATGGCAATCAAGCCCTCGGCATGGGGCGGCATCGGTTTGAAAAGCGCCTCGCTGACCAAGCCGTGGCGCTGGCTATTACGTACCGCATGAATCTCGGCATCGGACAGTTGCAACGGCTCCAAACCTTTGGCATGGGCAAAGTTTTTCACCTGGCGAAATACCGTGTAGAGCGATATGGCGTGCGTTCCGGCATGCGTTAGCAAGGTATTCAAAACTGCCTGCTTACCGCGCGCCTGAGTCGCCTGCGCGTAAACCACCTCGGCGCAGGCCTGGGGAAACAACAGCGCGCCAGCAAAGGCATCGGCAAAATCCTCGCCCTCATTGGAGCCAGCCAGCTCCGGCGTGTACACATGCGCCAACTCGTGCGCCATCCAGAACTTGAAGTCTTCCAGGTGCGTGTCCAGATTCAGGTACACAAATGTGACGCGCTGGTCTGGCAGCAAGATATGCAATGCATTTTTGTGGTTCTGCTTTTCACCCCACAGCACAGGCACCAACACGGCATCGTTGTCCTTGAACTCCCTGATCAGCAACTCATAACCCAGCACCGCCTGCGCGCCAACACCCAGCTTTACCCTAACTTGCGCCACAGCATTTTGCAGCTGGACGTAATGGGTAGAAGCAGAGGACAAGGACGTGTGCAGCGCCCGCCTTTCTGGCAAATAGTCCACCAGCGGCTTGAGCAGCTCGGCCATGGCGCGTGCCTTTGCCAGATGCTTGTCCGTGGTGTTTGCACCTGCTTTTTTGCGAAAAGCAATGATGGGCTGATTGGCATCAGGCAGGACCAGCTGGTCAAAACCCAACGCAAGCGTGGTGGCCAGCTTGAGCAACTTCTCGGGACGCGGAAAATGCTTGCCCTGGAGCCAGTGGGACACCACTTGGGGCGACTCGCCAATGGCCGCTGCCAGTTGTTCCTGGCTCCATCCCCGTGATGCCAAGGCTGCCTTGATGGATTCGCTGTGGATAACTTTGTGCATAACCGGTGCATTTTCAGGGAAAACAGGTCATTTATCAAGTTTTATCAAGTTTTAATGTGTGTTTCTTGCTCTCGACTGGGCATTCGACAGCTGCAGAAACGCTATGAAATTAATAGCGTATTATGTATACTGGACATGCGCCAGATGTCTTTTTTGGCTCTTTAAACCTGCTGAAAACGGCCAGCCTGGCAAATGCAGGCGGCTTGGCAGCACGGACCTCCTCTGGACCCACGAGGCCTTGTTACCATCGTCGGTTACCTTCCCGCCCACGCAACCCGAGCCCGACCCCCGCATGCCCACACTCAACTGGATCGGCAAAGACGCCGTTGTCACGCATCACAAGGATGTGCCCTTTCGCCTGCTGGAGCCGGTGCCCGAACTGTCTTGCGGGGACGCGGCCAGCGGCAATTTGATCGTGCAGGGCGACAACCTGCATGCCCTGAAGGCGCTGCTGCCGCGCTACGCCGGCCAGGTCAAGTGCATCTACATCGACCCGCCCTACAACACCGGCAACGAAGGCTGGGCCTACAACGACAACGTGAACAGCCCCGAAATTCGCAAATGGCTGGGTGCTGTGGTCGGCAAGGAAGGCGAAACGCTGGACCGGCATGACCGCTGGCTGTGCATGATGTACCCGCGCCTGGTGCTGCTGCGGCAGTTCTTGCGCGAGGACGGGGCGATTTTTGTGTCGATTGATGACAACGAGGTAGCGACGCTGCGGCTGCTGATGGATGAGATTTTTGGGGCGGGGAATTTTGTTGCGACGGTGATTTGGCAGAAGAAGCAATCACCTCAAAGTGATGCGATCAATTTATCGGACATGCACGATTACGTAATTGCCTATGCGAGACAAGCAAAGCAAAGTCGCCAAGACCCTCGTGGGTGGAACAGGCATTTACTGCCTCGTGGCGATATTCAGGATGCGAGATTCGACAACATTGATAACGATCCTCGCGGCTCTTGGACTTCTACAGATTACACATGCAACAAAAGTGCTGCCGAGCGTCCGAATCTTTACTACCCGATTGCCAATCCAAACAGCGGAGCGGTAATTTGGCCCACACGCACCCGAGTTTGGGCATATGAGTTTGATGCCCACCAAAAGAACGTTGCTGAAGGTCGCGTGTGGTGGGGTAGCAATGGAACTACTCGGCCCCGCATCAAAAAATACCTTGCAGAAGTGGCTGACGGAATAGTTCCATCTACGTGGTGGACAAGAGAGTTCGCTGGTGACAACCAAGAGTCAAGAAGGGAATTGAGAGGCATATTTGGGTCAGACGAGTCTGCACCTGATTTTTCTACGCCAAAACCGTCTAGCCTTATCCAGCGCATCCTCCAAATCGCCACCGACCAAGACAGCCTCATCCTTGACAGCTTTGCCGGTTCGGGCACCACGGGCCACGCCGTTCTAAAGCAAAACGCGACTGACGGCGGCACGCGCCGCTTCATCCTGGTGGAAATGGACGAAAAAATCGCCGCCAACGTCACCGCCGAACGCGTCAGACGCGTCAGCCAGGGCTATACCAATGCCAAGGGCGACGCGGTGGCCGGCCTGTCGCCAGACGGCGGCGGCTTCCAGTTCTGCCGCCTCTCGGCCGAACCGCTGTTCACCCCGCAAGGCGAAATCCGGGCTGATGTGCGCTTTGCCCAACTGGCCGAGTTCGTCTGGTTTGCCGAAACTGGCAGCGGTTACACCCCGAACCCGCTGGATTCCCGCCTGCGCGGCAACAGCGAATTTGGCGCGTCGCCGCTGCTGGGCGTGTTTGAGGGCCGGGCGATTTACCTGCTTTACAACGGCATTTTGAAAGACAAGACGGTGGCGGGCGGCAATGTGCTGACCGGGCCGGTGTTCGACATTCTTCCGCCGTTCGACGGCCCCAAGACGATTTACGCCGCCGCCTGCCGTCTGGGCGCGCCGCGCCTGCAGCGCGAGCAGATTGTGTTCAAGCAGACGCCTTACGCGCTGGAGGTGTAAGCCATGGCCCATTTCAATCCCAAAAAATACCAGCAAGACCCGGCCACCGGCGGCGGCGTGCTCGACAGCGTTGAGGCTTACTTCAAGGCCTGCCACCAGCATGGCCGCGCGTCGCTGGCCTTTACCGCCGTGACTGAAGAGCTGTGGGGACGGGGTCTGTCCTATCGCCCGCTGAAGGACTTTTCACCCGGCATGCCTTACTTTTGCCTGCGCGTGCCCACCGGCGGCGGCAAGACCTGGCTGGCCGCCAAGAGCGTGGCGCTGGTCAATACGCATTTGCTGCGCGTGCCGCACAGCGTGGTGCTGTGGCTGGTGCCCAGCAAAACCATCCGCGACCAGACCGTGCGCGGGCTCAAGGACCGCCAGCACCCGCTCAATGCTGCATTGCGTGACGCCGGGCCGGTCACGGTGCTGGACCTGGCAGAGGCCAAATCCATCACGCGCGCCACGCTGGACACGTCCACCGTGGTGATCGTCGCCACGCGACAGGCCTTTCAGGTCGAGGACGAGGAAAGCCGCAAGGTGTATGAATCGAGCGGCGCGCTGATGCATCACTTTGAAAACCTCACCCCGGCCCAGCGCGATGGTTTGCTGAAAGACGGCACCAATGGCGATACGGTCGTGCCGTATTCGCTGGCCAATGTGCTGCGCCTGCGCCGCCCGTTCGTGGTGGTGGACGAGGCGCACAACAGCCGCACCGAGCTGGCTTTTGACACGCTGGCCCGCTTCGCGCCCAGCGGCATCATGGAGCTGACCGCCACGCCCGACATGGACCGCACGCCCAGCAACGTGCTGCACAGCGTCAGCGCGGCCCAGCTCAAGGCCGAGCAGATGATCAAGCTGCCCGTGGTGCTGGAGACGGAGCAAAACTGGCAGCAGTGCCTGAGCGACGGCATTGCCCGGCGCAATGGGCTGCAGGCGCTGGCGGACGAGGAGCAGCGCGGCGGCGCGCCTTACCTGCGGCCCATCGTGCTGATTCAGTCAGAACCGCGCCGCACCGGGCTGGACACGCTGGACTTTGAGCGGGTGCGCCAGGAGCTGATGACCAACCACAACATTCCTGAAGAAGAAATCGTGGTGGCCACCAGCGAGGAAAAAGGACTGGAAAAGATCGAGTCCGACTACCCGCTGGGCATTAGCGACCCAAATTGCCCGGTCAAGTTCGTCATCACGCAACGCGCCCTGGCCGAGGGCTGGGACTGCCCGTTTGCCTATGTGCTGGTCAGCATGGCGTCGCTGCATTCGGCCACGGCCGTGGAGCAGTTGCTGGGCCGCGTGCTGCGACAGCCCGGCGCCACGCACCGCGCGGCCAAGGCGCTGAACCAGTCCTACGCGCTGGTGGTGTCGCGCAGCTTTGCCGAAACCGCCGCCGCGCTGCGCGACCGGCTGGTGCAGGGCGCGGGCTTTGACCGCAAGGATGTGGCCGAGTTTGTGGTTGCCGCCCGCGATGAGCAGCAGAAGTTTGACCTCGAAGGCATGGGCGGCCGCGTGGTGGTGCAGCCGGTTGTGGTCACGCTGCACGAAAAGCCCGACCTCAAAGCTGTACCCAAAGACATTCGGGCCACGCTAGCTGACAAGGTGGACTTTGACAAGAAGACCAGCACGCTGACCATTCGCGCACCGCTGACGGCGGACGAAACCGAGGCGCTGGTTCAGCTCGTCAGCACGCCGCTGGCCAAGGCGGCGATTGAGGCGGCGGCAGAAGAAAGTCGCACCACGGCCATCGAGTTTTTCCGCACGCCCGCGGAGGAAGGAAAAACGCTGCTGGTGCCGCAACTGGCCTTGCGGGTGCAGGGCGTGCTGCAGCTGTTCGACGACCCGGAAGTGCTGAACTATCCGTGGGCGTTGTCCACCTTTGACGCCAAGCCGACGCCTGAGAACCTGGCGGCATTGGGCGCGGCGCTCAAGGTAGCAGAGGGTGGCGTGATTGATGTGGATGAAGCCAGCGGCAAGATGTTTCAGGATTTTCTGCCTGACTTGCAGCGCGATTTGGGGCTGGCTTACACGCCTGAGCATTGGGACACGGTCAGGCTGGCCAAATGGCTGTGCGACAACCTGCCCGAGCCTTCGCTGACGCACGCCAGCAAACTGGCTTTTGTGGCGGGCTGGCTGTCCGACTTGCTGGCGCAGCCCACCTTTGATCTGGCCCGCGCCAACTTGCAGAAGTTTTTGCTGCGCAACCTGCTGGATGCGCGCATCCGCGAACTGCGCCGCGTTGCCGTGAACCGCGCTTACCACCAGACCCTGTTTGACGATGGGCATGAAGAACGCGTGGCCGTCAGCAACCAGTTCACCTACGACTTTCGACCCGAAGCCTACGCGCCCAGCCGCGACTACGACGGGCGCTTTGGCGAACACCGGTTTCGCAAGCATTTCTACAGCCGCATCGGCGACTTTGACAGCAAGGAAGAGTACGAATGTGCGGTGGAGCTGGACATTGCCGCGCAAAAAGGGCGGCTGCAGTTCTGGGTGCGCAACCTGGCGCGGCGCGAGGGCGCATCGTACTTTCTGCAAAAAGCCACCGGGCGCTTTTACCCGGACTTCATCTGCAAGCGCAATGACGGCACCTTTTTGATCGTCGAATACAAAGGCGCTGACCGCTGGAAGGAAGCCGAAGACGACCGACTGATTGGCGGACTGTGGGCAAACATGTCGGGCGGCACCTGCCAGTTCGTCATGCTCAAAAACAGGCAGTGGGAGGTGATGGAGCCTTTTTTCGCCTGATAGCTACTATCAATTAAATAGCTTAATACGTCCACTGAATATGGGCTAGAGGGTTGTTTGACTCTAAAAATCTTAAACGCCACCTTCGAGTGCCGTTTTTGCGTTCCGCACACCGTTTCTACCCCTGACTCACGCGCCACCGTTAGGCGCCTGTTAACCCATACACGGGAACGATTGCATATGCCGGAGGTAAAATTCACATCCTGAGATGCCTTGGCGTTCCCGGCGGCGCTTGCCGGGCGCGCCCTTCAGTTTGACGACAGGGACATCCCCTATATTGCCAACCAGCGCGACCCCAACAGCAAGAGGATCACCATGACAGACAAGAAATCAAGAATCATCTACACGCTCACCGACGAGGCACCGCTGCTGGCGACGCATTCCTTGCTGCCCGTGATCCGGACCTTCACCGCGCCAGCCGGCGTGGACATCGTCGAG
>Ga0209512_1005071_pt1 | contig 11135 bp, 7 predicted proteins | sample frozenSSSSmetaG_FD_184142 | JGI IMG/M metagenome (GOLD analysis project Ga0209512, IMG submission 184142) | Glacier valley bacterial and archeal communities from Borup Fiord, Nunavut, Canada, to study Microbial Dark Matter (Phase II) -... | ecosystem: Environmental > Aquatic > Freshwater > Ice >... | reverse complement strand
TGCTTCTGAACCTTGAAAATGGAAAACAGAATCAAAAAGCTATTAGTATTCGGCAATAGTCGACTTAATGTTATTGAATTGGATGCAAGGCAAGAGGAGAAGCAGCGTCTTGAAGAGCTTGTCCGTCAGCGTACAGAAACGCTTGAAAAGGAGTTGGAACAAAGTAAAATCAGAGAGAATAAGCTGCAAATTGCGTTTGATGAACTGGAGCGACGTCGTAAATCGGAATTACTCATTTTTGAAGAATTAAAAACAGAAGTTCAGGTACGGATAGAGGCAGAAAAAGCTTTACGTGACCATGAATCGTTATTAGGAACTTTAATTGAAAACGCACCTTTCGAAATATGGGCCCGCGATAAGAATGGATATGGAATCCTCGAAAACAAAGTTCTTGTCAGTCATTTTGGTTCTATTATAGGGAAAAAGCCAGAAGAAGCAAATTTGATTCCCGATATTTTGAACCTTTGGAAATCAAATAATAAACGTGTTTTAAATGGTGAAATCCTGAATAATGAATGCATTCGTTTGGTTGATGGTGCAGATCATATTTTCCATCAGATTGTAGCTCCGATTAAAATCGATGGAATGATTGAGGGAATAGCTGGTTTTAATATTGATATTACCGTTCAAAAATTGGCGGAAGAGAAGATTCGGCAAAGTGAAATACTTTATCGTACGCTGGTTGAGACCTCTCCCGACGGAATTGTAATGACTGAACTGGATGGAACTTTGATCACTGTAAACAGAAGGGCTTGCAAGATTTTTGGATTTCAGCATGAAGAGGAACTTAAATCGTACCATAATAATATCATTGGATTTGTCGCTCCTTGCGATGTATCAAGAGTGAATGAAAATATGAAGGCTCGATTAAGCGGCATCGAATCGCACAGCGCCGAATATATGGTCGTTGGTAAAGACGGAAAATTGTTCCCGATCGAAGTAAAATCATCGGTTGTTTATGACTCTCAAAATCATCCATATGCAATGATAGGTGTATTAAGAGATATTACGCAACAGAAAAAAATTGAAGATTTACAACATTTTCTATTGAATGCAGAATGGACAAATTCGGAGGAGGATTTCTTTCAGTCGTTAGCGGGTTATTTATCCAGGACCCTGGATATGAATTATGTATGTATTGATCGACTCATAAACGACAATCTTGATGCTCAAACGCTGGCGGTTTATTCTGATGGAAAAATCCTCGAAAATGTTTCCTATACACTCAAAGATACTCCATGTGGCAATGTCGTGGGGAAAACGATTTGTTGCATTGACAGGAATGTTCGTAATATGTTTCCATATAATGCAGATCTTCAGAAAATTGATGCAGAGTGCTACGTGGGGACTACACTTTGGAGTTCTGTTGGAAAGCCGATCGGTGTAATTGCTTTAATGGGCCGTCAGATATTGGTTAATCAATCATTGGTAGAAGCTGTTCTCAATCTCGTATCCATCAGAGCTGCTGGAGAATTGGAGCGCCGCGATGCAGAGTCAGCGCTGCTGCAAAGCAAAAAAGCATTTCAAAATTATTTTCAGAACTGCTCCGTAGGAATGAGTGTTACCTCGCCGGATAAAAAGTGGCTTGAAGTCAATCAAAGTCTCTGCGATATGTTGGGCTATTCAGCGACAGAATTAGTCGAATTGACTTGGATAGATGTAACTTATCCCAAAGATATAGAAAAGAACCTCAAACTGTTTGAGGCAATGGAAGCCGGCCTGATAGATCGGTTTGAAATCGATAAGCGGTTTGTCAGAAAAGATGGATCAATTTTATATGCTACACTTTCAACTGTTTGCGAATGTAATCCGGATGGATCGTTGCACCACCTTCTTACTTCCTATGTTGATGTTACAGCCCGTCATTTAGCTGAAGAAGCGATCCTTCATGACCGTTCATTACTTCGGACATTGATCGATAATTTACCTGCTACTGTTTACGTAAAGGATTTGCAGGGCCGTAAAATCGTTTCCAACAAAGCCGATATTGAACATATGGGTTTTGCCACCGAATCTGAAGTTATTGGCAAAACAGATATTGAATTATTTTCTTTAGTCAATGGTAAACGGGGTTACAAAGAGGATTTGGCAGTAATTCAGACCGGCATACCATTGATTAACCGGGAGGTGAATTTTACCGATTCGAAAGGAAAGCACCATTGTCGATTGACTTCCAAATTTCCTTATTATGATGATAACCGGAAAGTTCAGGGATTGGTCGGAATTGGATTTGATATCACTGAACGTAAGCAAATTGCTGATGCACTAAAAGAGAGTGAAGAACTCTACCGGAATCTTATTGAAAAAATGCCTGATGGTGTTTATAAAAGTACCCATGCAGGGAAGTTTGTTTCAGTAAACCCCGCGATGGTTGCCATATTGGGTTATGACAGCAAAGAGGATTTGAAATCAATTGATATAAAAACGCAACTGTATTTCGAAGAGAATGAGCGAATCCGATTGGTTTCGAATGGAAAAGAAGATAGTTTCGATGTTTATAAAATGAGACGAAAGGACGGTTCCGAAGTCTGGGTGGAGGACAGCGGTTGGTATACGCTGGATGAAAAAGGGAATACGCTTTATCACGAAGGTATTATCAGGGATGTGACAGATCGCATGATCGCTGAAAATAAATTGAGAATTCTTTCGCAGGCGGTTGAACAAAATCCGGCATCAACAGTGATTACCGACGCAAGCGGAAAAATTGAATTCGTCAATACCGCATTTACTAAGCTTACTCAATATTTATTGAAGGAGGTTATTAGTAAATCTCCGCGGATATTTAACCCTGGACATATACCATTATCCGATTTTAATTCAATGTGGAAGACGCTGAATATAGGAAAGATATGGAAAGGGGAATTTCAGAATCGTCGTAAGGATGGTTCCATATATTGGGAGAATGTGGCGATATCGTCGTTGATGAATAGCAAAGGGGAAATCAGCAACTATATCCTTATCATGGATGATATTTCCGAAAAAAAGAAGATGCTTGATGACCTGATTTCCGCGAAAGAGAAAGCAGAAGAGAGTAATCTTCTGAAATCGGCATTTCTGGCCACGATGAACCACGAGTTACGCACGCCACTAAATCATATTCTGGGTTTTAGCGAACTGATTATGGCGAATGTTGCTCCCGAAGATAATATAAGTTTTGCATCAAGTATTCAAATTAGCGGACAAAGTCTGCTCTCAATTATTGAGGGCGTTTTTGACCTGGCGCTTGTAGAACAATCAAATATCAAACTCCGTAACCAGACATTTAGTCTGATGGATCATTTCATGGAGAACAAGGCCTCATTCGACAGTATCTTAAGAGCATCTTCAAAACACGACCAAATACAGCTGATTTTCCGCCCCGACACCTTTTGGTTGTCGAGTTATGTAACTGCCGACAGAAGTAAGATCAATCAGGTACTTACAAATATTTTTAAAAATGCAGTGAAATTCACACACAAGGGAACAATAGAGTTTGGCTTTAAAATCGAAAATGAAGTGAGCCTAATGTTTTATATCAAAGATACCGGCATTGGAATTCCAATGGAGAAACAAACCATTATTTTCGACTTCTTTCGGCAGGGTGATGACTCTTATACAAGAGGTTATGGCGGAATTGGTGTCGGCTTGGCAATTGCAAAAAAGATTACCAAAATTCTGAAAGGCGAATTGAAAGTGGTTTCTGAACCAGGGCAGGGGAGTACTTTCTCCCTGTCGATTCCGGTCGAACTATCGGCAATTAAAGAGTAGAGAAGCGATGATAGGCAAACAGTTTTTATTTGCTGATTAAGCCATCCGGCAAAACCCTAATCCGCAAATTGTCTTCCGTCTTCCGTCTTCTGTCTTTTGACTTCCGTCTATCTTAAATCATATCCAAAAGGATAAAATGCAAGCCGCATTAATTTAAAATGTTGCAGGCCAAAAGGTATTCCTATAATTGTAATGCAGAGTAAGAGTCCAAAAACAAGTTCCAGAAGGGCGATCCAGATTCCGGCAAAAATCATCCATATCAGATTAAGAAAAAATGAGATGACAGGAATAGACCCACCTGTTGGAACAACTTCTCTTCCGAATGGTGCCAGGTGCGCGATCCCAATCTTCAGTGCCTGAAATCCCCAGGGAATCCCAATAATGGTCAGGCATAATAAGAATCCACCCCATAAATATCCAAGACATGTTAGAAAACCACCACAAATCAACCAGATTACATTTCCTATTAGACGCATAGCCTTCGGTTTTTTAAGTATGAAATAGTTTGATGCAATGTACAATTATTTTCGAATATATAAAAACAGGAAAAACCGGAGCAGCAAAATTGCAACCCCGGTTTCAAAATGGAATAATTATTCAATATTCTAAACTCAGAAACATTTTTAACTTTTCAAACTCAGAAACATTTCCAATCCTTAGTTTGTCTTCTTTCCTTCAATCCAATTTGTAATCTTCTCCGAATTTGGTAATTCCTTTGGTGAAACAAATCCAACAAGCTTACCCTGTTCATCGATCATGAATTTTTGAAAGTTCCATTGTATCTCAGCATCCACAACTCCATTCATTGTTTTTAATGTCAGCCATTTATATAAAGGATCGATATCGTCGCCCTTCACAGATATTTTCGACATCATCGGAAACGTGACACCGTAATTTTGGGTACAGAAATCTTTGATTTCGGCATTGGTTCCAGGCTCCTGTTTCATAAAGTTATTGGCCGGGAAACCAATTATTACAAAATTGCGGTCCTTGTATTTGTCGTAAAGCTCCTGAAGTGTCTTGTATTGAGGTGTTAATCCACACTTGGATGCCGTATTGACCACCAGTACCTTTTTCCCCTTTAACGACGAAAGATCGAACGGCTGGCCATCGAGTGTGGTGGCTTTAAAATCGTAAAGTGTTTTAGTCTGTGCCGATGCACCTAAAACCATCACCATCAATAAACTTGCAAAAAATATTTTTTTCATTTTTACGCTGTTTTAAATGTTTAAACTGAAATACTTAATCACCTCTTTATAACGGATAACCGCTTGATTTGTTCCGAAGTATTTATCTTCGTTGATAACTTCTTACAACGACAGGCTGATTAAATGTTTAAAAAGTAATATATTTGACCATCAAATACGCCCTGAGAGTTTTATGGAAAACTACATAGTTTCTGCACGCAAATATCGCCCCGATACCTTTACTTCGGTAGTTGGTCAGCCTTCGATTACATCGACTTTAAAGAATGCCATCCGGAGTAATCACCTGGCTCATGCTTACCTATTTTGCGGTCCCAGGGGTGTCGGCAAAACAACATCGGCCCGTATTTTTGCAAAGACAATCAACTGTTTGAATCTTGGCGCCAATACAGAGCCCTGCAATCAATGCGAATCGTGTTTGTCGTTCACCGAGAACCGTTCCTACAACATCCACGAACTGGATGCTGCCTCCAATAACTCCGTTGATGATATTCGTTCCTTGGTCGATAAGGTGCGGATTCCGCCACAGATCGGGAAATACAGCGTCTATATCATCGATGAGGTACATATGTTGTCGCAGTCGGCTTTCAATGCGTTTTTGAAAACGCTTGAAGAACCTCCGGCACATGCCATCTTTATCCTGGCAACCACCGAAAAGCACAAGATTTTACCAACCATATTGTCGCGCTGCCAGATTTACGACTTTAACCGGATCTCCATACCTGACATCGAAAAGCATTTGCTGGAAGTTGCCAAAAAGGAGAATGTTACCGCGGAACCTGAAGCGCTGAATGTAATCGCTCAGAAAGCGGACGGCGCCATGCGCGATGCATTGTCTATCTTCGATCAGGTCGTCAGTTTCTGCGGTTCAAATGTCACTTATAAGGACACGATTGCCAACCTGAACGTGCTCGATTACGATTACTATTTCAAGCTGACAGATTGTTTCCAGAAAGGCGATATCCCGGGTACATTAATGATTTTTAGTGAGATTCTGGATAAAGGATTTAATGCGCACCATTTCATAATGGGACTTAACCAGCATTTCAGAGATCTTCTGATCTGTAAAGATGCTGTCACCGTTCAATTATTGGAAGTCGGAGGCGAAATTCGTGAACGCTATAAAAAACAGGCTGCTGCTTGCCCAATAGGCTTTTTAGTCGCTGCGCTTCAATTAGCTACCGAGTGTGATATTCAATATAAATCTTCGTCAAACCAACGCTTTTTGGTCGAATTGGCCCTGGTCAGAATTGATCAACTCGAGGAGTTGCTAAAAAAAAAACAATTGACGACGCCGTAGCGACCCTTTCGCTTTTGGCGATCTTTTCAACCATCGATCCTTCCAAGACCATAAGTCGTCCGGTTGTTGCTGCACCACACGTTGCTGCCAGGGTTTCCGCACCGGTTATTGCCCCTCAAAAGTCTGTTGTCTCCGAACCTGCGAACCGGCCACCCACAACCCGACGGATGTCAGGTCATGGTGCTTATTCGACGCCCTCTATTATGGACGCCTTAAGGGAGGAACCCAAGGTTGAAGAGACAAGTGTCGTATCTGAACCTACCGCAGATCAATATTCTACCAATGAAACTGTCTATCCGTTTTCGCAACAGGAGTTGCTGGAAGCATGGAAAATCTTTGTTGAAAAGATTGATGCTCCTCAGTTAAAATCTGCTCTCGGTGCCCGCGAACCTGTTATTCTGGATGATTGGCAGATCGAATATGAACTCGATACCGAACTTCAGTTAAACCGGCTTGCACTTGACTTAAAACCAAAACTGCAGGGTTATTTGCGACACCATTTTCGAAATGAAGCAATTGAAATTCAGTTTAAGGTGTCCGAAAATGCCAGCCAGCTTTCCCATGTTCCTTATACCGATGCCGAAAGGTGGGCATTATTGGTCGAAAAGTATCCGCCACTTGCCGGTTTAAAAGCAAAATTTGGTTTGGATTTTGAACATTTTTAACTCTCGGAGCTTATATAAACACAATGAAGCTGCTATAACCAATCTGTAATTTTCACTGTCATAATATTAATTTGATGTTCAATAATTTATAAAATAAAATCGTTTCTATGGAAAAAATTAAAGTACTTAATCCTGTAGTGGAACTCGACGGGGACGAAATGACCCGAATCATCTGGAAAATGATCAGAGAACAATTGATTCTCCCTTTTCTGGATATTGACATTAAATATTATGATTTAGGCATTGAGCATCGCGATGCTACCGACGATAAGGTAACTGTGGATGCTGCTTATGCGATTAAGAAATATCATGTGGGTATTAAGTGCGCAACAATCACGCCTGATGAAGCACGCATGACCGAATTTGGTCTGAAGAAAATGTATAAATCGCCCAACGGAACCATCCGCAATATTCTTGATGGAACCATCTTTCGCGAACCGATTGTTGTAAAAAATGTGCCGCGACTTATCCCGCAATGGACGGCGCCAATTGTGATTGGCCGTCATGCTTTTGGCGATCAGTACCGCGCAACTGATATTGTCGTCGATCGTCCCGGAAAACTGACAATGACCTTTACGCCAGATGATGGTTCGGGAGCACAGGAACACGATGTTTATCATTTCGAAGGTGCAGGAGTTGCCCTTTCGATGTACAATACCGAAGCTTCGATCAGGGGGTTTGCACACGCCTGCTTCAAAATGGCGCTCACCAAAAAATGGCCGCTTTACCTTTCTACCAAAAACACAATTCTGAAGAAATATGACGGCTTTTTCAAAGATGTCTTCGAAGAGATATTTTTGAATGTTTACAAACCACAGTTTGATGCAGCCGGTATTACCTACGAGCATCGTCTGATTGATGATATGGTAGCCTCTTCATTAAAATGGAATGGCAATTTTATTTGGGCTTGTAAGAATTATGACGGAGATGTTCAGTCGGATACCGTCGCACAGGGATTTGGTTCGCTTGGCTTGATGACTTCCGTTTTATTGACACCCGATGGCGATACAATGGAGGCAGAGGCAGCCCATGGAACGGTGACCCGGCATTACAGGGAGTACCAGAAAGGTCGACCAACTTCCACCAACCCAATCGCATCAATTTATGCATGGACACGTGGTCTTGCATTCCGCGGAAAATTAGACAATAATCAGCCTTTGATCGATTTTTCACTGTTGCTCGAAAAAGTTTGTGTCGACACCGTTGAATCGGGAAAAATGACCAAGGATTTAGCACTATCGGTCTATGGCGATAAATTGAAACCTGAACATTATCTTTCAACTGAGCTGTTTATGGATGAATTGTCGAAGTTGCTGAATAGCAGAATGGGTAATTAATTCGAATCAATATTTAGGAATTTTTCCTTTTGGATTGTTTATCTTGAAATACAATAATTTTAAAAAGAGGAACTATGATAAAAAAAGTAGTAGATGTTGCTCTCAATGAGCAAATAAACGCCGAATTTCATTCAGCTTACCTGTACTTATCAATGTCAGCCTATTTCCTGTCCGAAGGTCTGGCCGGTTATGCGAACTGGATGAGAATTCAATATCAGGAAGAACTTGCCCACGCAACCCGGTTCTTCGATTATGTGAACGAACGAGGTGGAGTTGTTAAACTCACCCCAATAGAGGAAGTTCAGGTTGAATTTTCGGGAGTGGTTGACGTTTTCGAAAGGACTTTGATTCACGAACAGATCGTTACCGGATTGATTGATCGGTTAATGGAAATTTCGATCAAGGAAAGTGACCATGCAACGAAGAGTTTTCTTCAGTGGTTTGTCGACGAACAGGTTGAAGAAGAGGCCAATGTTGAACAAATTCTTCGCAACCTTAAATTGATCAAAGGCGAAGGTCAGGGAATGTTAATGATGGATCGTGAAATGCAGACGCGTGTATTTGTTGATCCATTTGCAGGTGCAAAAGCCTGACTATAAATTGATCGTCAATTTAAACTTTTGCATCAGCTGAAATATTGATTTTTGTTCGATGTCATTTGGATTATAAGATTTAGAAAGGGTAGGTGTTTCACTTACCCTTTTTTGTGAGTTTTATTCATTCATCATCAATCGTACCCCATTCACCATACACCATAAAGCATTCGTTAAAAAGATTTCGGTACTTACAACTTTTGAGTTACATTTGTGCCTGAATGTTTATATAGATATTAATCATACAACATACAAGTAATGTCATTTTTAATTAAAGTACTTTCCAGCTTTTTTGGAAACAAATCGCAAAAAGATATTAAAGAATTAATGCCTGTTCTACAGACGATTAAACAAGAATATCTGCGTTTTCCTGCATTAAGCAACGATGAGCTAAGAGATGAAACTGTAAAGCTTAAACTGAAGATCAGCGATTACATCAAGGCCGAAGAAGAAGAAATAGAATCGCTGAAAGCGCAGGCAGAGAGTGGTGAAATTCCAATCGAAGAGGGTGAAAAGTTATACGACAGGGTTGATAAGCTCGAGGAGATCATTCTTAAAAAGTTAGAAGAGGTACTGAATGAAGTGCTTCCGATTGCTTTTTCAATTGTGAAAGATACGGCACGCCGGTTTATGGAGAATGAAACAATTGTTGTGACTGCCACTGACTTCGACCGTGAACTTGCAATTACCAAAGATTTTGTCGTCATCGATGGTGATAAAGCGATTTATAAGAATGAGTGGATAGCAGGTGGTTCGGTGCAAAAATGGAACATGCTTCACTACGATGTGCAGCTTATTGGTGGTATAGTACTTCATAGCGGAAAGATTTCGGAAATGGGTACAGGTGAAGGAAAAACACTGGTTGCAACACTTCCTGTGTTTCTGAATGCTCTTGCAGGCCGCGGCGTGCACCTTGTAACTGTGAATGATTACCTGGCAAAACGTGACTCCGAATGGATGGGACCGATTTACCAATTCCATGGTGTATCTGTCGATTGTATCGATAAGCATCAACCCAATTCTACCGAAAGAAGGAAAGCCTACGACGCAGATATTACTTTTGGTACCAATAATGAATTTGGTTTCGATTACCTGCGCGACAATATGGCGGTAAGTCCGGCAGACCTTGTACAACGCAAACATCATTATGCAATCGTCGATGAGGTTGACTCGGTTTTGATCGATGATGCTCGTACGCCTTTGATTATTTCAGGTCCGGTTCCAAAAGGTGAAAATCAATTGTTTGATGAATTGAAGGCACCCGTTGAACGTCTTGTGAAAGCACAGCGCGATCTGGTTAACCAGTTTTTGGTTGAGGCAAAAAAGAAAATTGGATCTTCGAACAGCAAAGAATCTGAAGAGGGTGCACTTGCACTTTTCCGGGCATACAAAGGACTTCCCAAACATAAACCGCTGATCCGGTTTACGAGTGAAGAGGGAAATAAAGCAAAAATGCTCAAGGTCGAGAACTTCTACATGGCTGACAACAACAAGAACATGTACATTGCTACCGATCCGCTCTTTTTTGTGATTGAGGAGAAATTGAATTCAATTGAATTAACAGATAATGGAATAGATATTCTCTCGAAGGACAATGAAGACAACGGTTTCTTTGTTCTTCCCGATGTTGGCGCTGAAATTGCCGATATTCAAAATAATAAGGAGTTGACAGAGACCGATCGTCTCGAGAAGAAAGATGTTCTTTTGCAGAATTTCGCAGTCAAATCTGAACGTGTTCACACGGTGAATCAATTGTTAAAAGCATATACAATGTTCGAAAAGGATGTTGAATATGTGTTGATTGATGGCAAGGTTAAGATTGTTGATGAGCAAACCGGTCGTATCATGGAAGGACGTCGCTACTCCGATGGTCTGCACCAGGCAATCGAAGCGAAAGAACGTGTTAAAGTGGAGGATGCTACCCAGACTTTTGCAACCATCACACTTCAGAATTATTTCCGCATGTACCACAAACTGTCGGGGATGACCGGAACTGCCGAGACAGAAGCAGGTGAACTCTGGGATATCTATAAGTTGGAGGTTGTGGTAATCCCAACAAATCAGCCTGTGATCAGGAAAGATCATGAAGACTACGTTTACAAAACAAAGAAAGAAAAATACAACGCCATTATTGACGAGATCGTCAGGCTGAATAAATTAGGGCAACCAATGCTTGTGGGAACCACTTCGGTGGAGATCTCGGAATTATTGAGCCGAATGTTGCAGATGCGTGGTATTAAGCACCAGGTTTTGAATGCGAAACTTCATCAACACGAAGCTGATATTGT
>Ga0209512_1005064_pt1 | contig 11144 bp, 5 predicted proteins | sample frozenSSSSmetaG_FD_184142 | JGI IMG/M metagenome (GOLD analysis project Ga0209512, IMG submission 184142) | Glacier valley bacterial and archeal communities from Borup Fiord, Nunavut, Canada, to study Microbial Dark Matter (Phase II) -... | ecosystem: Environmental > Aquatic > Freshwater > Ice >... | reverse complement strand
GTTCCATTTCCTGAAGGATCAGTTTTTCCTGAATCCCATCAGAGACTCCGGTTCCTTCGTAGAGCAAAGTTCCTTTTCCGAAGTTATTAATCGTAATGGCCGGATATTTTCCGAAGTATTGATGATCGTAATACGCTAAAGGTTTGGCAGTTTCCGGAATCAGGTATTCGCCCCAATCGTAAACTTTGTTTGCTGCTTGGTCAACTTTGAACGGATTGTCATTCAAACTCAATTCCTTGAAATTGGTGAATTCCTGGTAATAAAAACCACAGGCTTTGCGAAGCGGTCCGGGAGCCAGCATCGGGCGCACCATCGAATTTTCATCGCAGAAACCACTCTTAAATTGCATGATGACATGGCCGCCATTCTCGACATACTTACTGATTTTATTCAGCAAATCGTCGCTGGCAATGTACAACGCCGGAATAATGACGAGATCATAATTCTCAAATTTTGCATTTTCAGGAAAGATAAAATCTACTCCAATGTTATTCCTGTAAAGCACTTTGTGAAACTGTCCGACTAGTTCATTGCGGTAAATATTCGATGAACCGCCCCACATGTCAGCTTTCCCGTTTTTGAACGGCATCACATTCAATGCCGCATTGGCATCGTGACTAAAAAGAATAGCTACCTTATTGGTGATTTTCAGATTGACCAGTTTTTTGCCAAATTTCTGCAACTCATGGGCTGTTTTCGAATATTCAGCATAGGCACGATTGGGTTGCAGGTCGTGCGACAAAACGCCTTTCCAGTAGGTTTCCTGACCGTAATGAATCGAATGCCAGTGCCAGTATTCGACCATGTTAGCGCCCGAACCCATGTGTGCATATACATTTTGGCGAAGCTGACCTTCGTATGGAGGCGATTGCGATTTTGAATCCCAGCCAATGGTTTGCGCGTTGGTTTCGGTAATCAGGTAGTTTTTCATTTTTACTGAACGGAAAAAATCACCGGCAAACGCAATTTCATCGCCGGTCAGGTTATCCTGCGAACCATGATAAACATTCACGGCCATCACATCCATCTTTTTAGCGCTTTCAATTTGGTCAATATCCTGAACTGATGGCATAAAGCAATGCATGATAAACTGGTCGGGACGTCGGTATTCGGCAACAATTTCGGACTGCCAGGTCAGGTAATAGGCAACAGCTTTGCGTTTGAAACGCTCCCATTCCATTTTGTAGGCTGTATTGGTAACTCCATCGCGTGTTGGAAACTCATCCCAGTCGTTCATGGTCATTCCCCAATAATTCAAGCCCCAGATTTTATTCAGGTTTTCGGTGGTGCCGAATTTCTTTTTCAGGTAATTTACAAAGCTGATGTGGAAATCGTAGTTGTTTACGCCATACGAAGTCGTTTCATTATCGACCTGATAGCCAATAATGGCAGGATGTTTGGCGTAATGTTCCATCATTTTCCGGATCACCCGTTCCGAATAAAACAGGAAAGTCGGATTGGTGATGTCCATGTTCTGGCGTATTCCAAAGTAGGCTTTTCCTCCCTTTTCATAATCGACCAAAACTTCAGGATGCTTGTGCCATAACCAGGCCGGCATCGAATAAGTTGGTGTGCCGAGAATGACTTTGATGCCGTTGGCATGAAGCCCGTCAATGATGCGATCCATCCACGCAAAATCGAATTCTCCTTCGCGCGGCTCAAACAAACTCCAGGTCGATTCGCCTACCCGAACGACCGACATGCCCGATTCTTTCATCAGTTTCAGGTCTTCAGCAAGGCGGTCGGTTGGCATGTATTCATGGTAATAAGCTACGCCGTATAAAATATTGTCAAATTTGGCGGGCTGGCCCTTTACAGTGATCGTTAAAAGGAAGAAACAGCTCAGTATTAAAATAAATGTTGACTTCATTTGATTTGTACTTCATTTGATTTGTTTTTTTGATTTAAATATATGTCTTGCGAATTGAAATTAATTTTCCTTATAATTCCACAATAATTCCATGGTCACTCCTCCCGCTTTCTCCAAATCAATGTATTCATACCGGCCCGAACCGGATTTTCCTTTTTCACCCCATGTGCCTCCCATAGAATTTTTATAACCAAGCGCCTCATAATCGTTTAGAACTTTATCCATATCGTTTACCGAAAACGCAAGGTGATGAATTCCTTCGCCATGTAATTTAATATGGTCGGCGTAAACAATGGGTCCTTTTACCGGAATGCACCATTCATAAGCAATATCGCCCTGGCGTTGCCACCCCTGAATCAGCTGATGACAGACAATCTTACCATGATATTTTGTTTCACCCAGTTCCGGATGATTGATTTGAAATTCGGGGAACCCTACTTTTAACCAGAACTTCGAAATATCTTCCGGATCATTAATCGCAAAAGCATATTGGTTCAACTTCAAATTGTGCCGGTTTTCGGCAGTTAATCCGGCGTGTATGTCATCAGAAGTTTCTTCGGTGATGTATCCTAAAGTATATTTGCCTTCGTTTTGAGTGTCCATCAATGTAAGATTCAGTTTCCCTTTTGGTGTTAAAAATGAAAGTTTGTCCAACACTTCAATACCGGTTTCTTTAATGCGTTCCAATTCATCCTGCAGCCGGGCTTTAGAATTTAATTTATGCACAAGGCTCATTGCACCATCTGCATAAGTATCGTGAAAATCTGAAAATACAGAATTCCCTGAAATTGGTTGTATCCAGGTAATGTGCGCTCCCCCCAGGTTGGCTACAGCCATCCTGACGTCAAACTGGTTGTTCTTTTGGCTTGTGACTGTCACATTTCCAAGGATTACAATTTGTTTAAAACCCAGTTCTTTCCATTTTTCAATTACTTTGGTTAAGTCATCCACCACCCAAATTACCTGATCCACGTGTTTGAATTGTTCAGGTACTTTTTCGGTTCTACCCGTGAATGGCATCAATATCAAAAATAAAAATGCTACAGTAAGAAGTTTCATAATATTTAAATTTAAATAAATTAAATCTCCTATTCTCAGATTATTTAAATTTAAATAAATTAAATCTCCTATTCTCAGATCGTCAAGTCGAATTTTGATTGAATTGAAACAAGTCAGGGAAACTCAAGTAGAAAGTTTCCCTGACTAAATTATCATAAAGGCTTATTCTTTTAATCTAATATAAAGGATTCTGGATAAGATTTTTGTTCTTATTGATTTCGTCCAGTTTTATTGGAAGGTAATAATGACTGTTTTTCCAGGACCTTTGTTGCACCGTACTTAATGAATAAGTTGGTGTGGCAGAAGTAGTATTATCAGGCAATAATTTGTACAAAATATTCACTGCTTTTGCGTTGGTATAAACCTGAGGTGCAATCATCCATCTGCGAACGTCAAAGTAACGTTGTTCTTCGTAGGCCAATTCAATTCTTCGTTCATTCCGGTAGCGGTTAAGTAAAAGCAGTCCGGTCTCAGAGGCAGGAATATCAGGCATACCAGCCCGTTTTCTGATCATATTCAGGTATGTTTTGGCTTCTGTTTCCTGACCTAAGGCTATGCATGCCTCAGCATAATTAAGAATGACTTCCGTGTACCTCATAAAACGCCATGGAATCTCTTGTTTAAAGTATTGGGCATCAACATTTGGATCGATAAACTTTTTGAGATAATAACCTGTGGAGGTTCCGTTCCAGTCCTCGATGGGACTCTTTTTAGTATCTAATCCAGCTTTAACTACATTCCCTGGTTTTTCATAAAAACCAGTTTGTACAATACCGTTAGGATCCAGATCTTTTACATCGGCAGGACGCGGTCTCCATTTGGCACCATTATACAGGATGGAGGCATAAAAACGTGGATCGCGATTTTCGTAAGGAGAAGCTTTATGAACAGGATTATTCCAATCGAACTTGCTTCCATCAATCATTTCATAGTCATCGACCAACTGTCCGATGGGTGTATTTCCTCCCCAGTTGTGCCATCCGTTAGGTCCATTAAACAGCCCTGGATTTCCGTTATCCCAATCATTCTCGTATTGAGCCAAAACAAAACGCACCCAAATATCTTCTGATGTTTCCGTTAAGAGGAAGATATCTCCGTAGTTTTTACTTGTATTTTCATTAAGCACGGGATTCGCCTTGTATAATGAATTTGCACCCAAATCAATTACAGCTTTCGCGGCATCTTTCGCAGCTTTCCACCGGGCGGTTCTGTCACCACCAACATATCCGATTAATTCAGGCTTTGAAAATCCGGTAGCCCATGTGGTATTGTTTGCCAAATCGCTGGCAGCATATAACAAAGTTCTCGATTTCAGCGTTAGTGCAGCAGCTTTTGATGCACGTCCTTTATTATTTCCGCTTTGACTGGCTGGCAATAATGCGGCTGCCTTATCGCATTCCTCAGTAACGAATTTTATACATTCATCATAAGTATTACGAGGTGCCAGAAAATCATCATTCAATATGTATGCTTTTGTAATAATAGGCACACCACCATACAGAGAAGTAAGCTGATGATAATAGTAGGCTCTGAGAAAATGGACTTCACCTGTCAACTGATCTTTAAAATTTTTATCATCAAATGTTACTCCTTCTATTTTTTCGAGAAAAATATTACAAGCCCTGATATTTTTATATGAAGTGTCCCAGGTAATATACCTCATTTTACTGGTCCAAAAGTTAAGATCAAAAATACCAAGATAACTGGGTGTTAAAAGACTGTTGGTAACGTTGCTCGATTCCCAATCCCAAACAGCCATCGATTCATCCGCACAGGAGGATAGCATAAGCGCTGAAAATCCATGTGGGATTCCGAGATAGATATTATTAACAAAGGATTGAATGAGAGCAGGATCTTTCCATACTCCATCTTCTGCGTATTGATCAAGTGGAGTGACAGTAAGAAAATCTTTCTTACATGAACCTGTTAGTAAGAAAAAAGTCAATACGATTAAAATGTATGATTTATTTTTCATGATCTATTTTCTTATTATTATTAAAAGGTAACGTTTATTCCAAAATTTGCAATTTTTTGCAAAGGATATCCCTGTCCGTCATTTCGTGCTTGTTCAGGATCAAAGTCCTTAAGGTCAGGCGAGAATGTGAACATATTATACCCATTCATATACAATCTTAATTTTTGAATCCCAACTTTTTGACATAGATAAGCAGGAATACTATACCCTAATTCAATATTTTTCAGACGAATATTATCTGTTTTGTGCTGCCAAAACGTGTTTTGCTGAGGCCTCCAATAAACATTATCGCGGTTATAGGTGCGGGGATAAGAGGCATCTGTGTTTTCAGGAGTCCATCGGTTATCATAGAAATCTTTTAAAAAATTTCCAATTTCACCTGACTCAGTGTTAATGTATCTTACAGCACCTGTTGAACCCACTAATAGCACGGAGAAATCAAAACCTTTCCATTGTACATTAACTGCCAGACCAGTTGTAAATGTAGGAATGTCATTTTTATCAATCCTTACCCTGTCATTTGCATCAATCTTCCCATCAAGGCTTACATCCTCAAAAATTATATCACCGGGTCTGGCATTTGTCCAATGCGGATACTTATCAACTGCTGCCTGATCTTTAAAAATCCCGATTGCCTTATAATAGAGACTGGTATTCATCGGATGTCCGGTAGACAACTGATAATCGGGAGCTCCTGGTGTTTCGTCCCAGAAAACAATTTTATTCTTTTGGTAACCACCATTGAGCGATACCTGATATTTAATATCATTCAGACTATTCCGATATTCAACATTGAAATCGAACCCTTTATTGGATACTTTGCCAATATTTTCACGTGGAAGAGTCAAGCCTGCAGAAACAGGCACCGATGCATTTTTCCACCATAATATTTGCGAACGGCGATAATCAAAATAATCGGCAGTAACCAGGAATTTGCTATCGAATAATTCTGCATCAAAACCTATATCTCCCTGATTTGCAACTTCCCATGTCACATTCTTGTTGGGAATTCGCGATTCATACAAAGCCTTGTTAGCAATGTTCGTATTGGTTATGAAAACATTATTATTAAATCCATAGGATGACAAGTATTGCCATTCATCGATCTGATCGTTACCAGTTTGTCCATACGAAGCACGTAATTTGAAATTATTGATAAACTTGATATTGTCTTTCCAGAAATTCTCTTCAGATACCCGGTAACCAAGCGATACTCCCGGGAAAAAGCCGAAACGATTATTTTCATCAAAAATGTAAGAACCCTGGTATCTCCATACAAATTCGGCTAAATACTTTTCTTTGTAATCATAATTTACACGTCCAAAATAATTTAACCTTGCATTTTTATATGCCGAACCATTAGTATTCTTTTCTTTGTCACCGCCGGCAAACATCTGATCAATGGTCGAAGAAAGAAAATACCTGCGAAATCCACTGAAATTATCACCACTACCTTTAATAGATTCGATACCGACCATTAATTTTACATTGTGGTCACCAAATTTTCTTTCATAATTAACTATTCCATTCAGAAGAATATTCATATTATCGGTCATATCCTCCGTCAAACGAGGATCGTCAACCCCCTTTTTCCCTTTCTGCATTATGGGTTGATTATTTGCATCCATTCCGGAGAAGGAGTATAAATACCATGGGATCTGAAAGTTCTTATGGAATCGGAATCCTTTATCCAAAGCAGCATTTCCACTCAATGACATCCCCTGAATCCATGGAATTTTAATGTTTAGTTTAAAATTGCTGTTAAGTACATACCATTTATCGCGATCATATCCGGTTGCTTTAGTGCTTACAACTACTGGGTTATTACCATATTCAATATCCGGCCCGGGCAAACCATTGGGCCAATAAGCATTATAAATTGGTTTACCTCTCATTACCATTCTGAAAATATCACCGGCCGAACGAGTCGGGAAATTTCGGTCTTCCATCCTACCTGAAATATCAACTCCAATGCTTATGTATTTATTAATATTCCCATCAAGATTTGATCGCAAATCATATTGATTATACTTTGTTCCACTATTGTAATAGAATCCATCCTGGCTTTTAGCACCTACTGAAACAAAATATTTCATATTTTCTGATCCGCCAGAAACAGACATATTGGTATAGCTTTGTTTCGACCAAGGCTTTAAAGTTTCTTTAAACCAATCAGTATTGGGATTGTTCCATTGATCAGATCCATCCTGATATTTATTCAATTGATCGGTGTTGAACCTGGGATTATTGCCAGCATAAGTGTCTATTTCATTAAGCAATGTTGCATATTCAAATGCATTGGCCATTTTAGGAATTCTTGTCGGACGGCTGTATCCCTGATTGAAATTGGCTGAAATGGTAGGTTTTCCAACTTTTCCTCGTTTTGTAATGATCAGAATTACACCATTGGCAGCCTGTGCGCCATAGATAGCAGCAGAAGCATCCTTGAGTACAGAAATATTTTCAATGGTACTTGGGTCGATCCTTTCCAATGAACGTCCAGGTACTCCATCAACAACTATTAACGGATTATTGTTTCCCAAGGTATTAACACCACGAATTCGTAATGTGGTTCCATCGTAACCTGGTTCTCCGCTGGTAGTTAATGTAACCAAGCCAGGAAGACGCCCTTCAAGACTATTACTCACATTCATTGTTGGCGATTTGATGAGATCTTCACCTTTTGCCAAACTAATTGACCCGGTGGATGTTACTTTTCGCTGTGTTCCATAACCAATGGCAATTACTTCTTCAATTCCAGTTGTTTCGGTTTTCATAACTACGTTAATCACAGTTTTCTGGCCGATCGGCATTTCCAGAGAAACCATACCCACAAATGAAAAACTCAAAACTTGTGAATTTGCAGGAACATTAAGACGGTAATTCCCATCAACGTCTGTAACAGTTCCGGTTGTAGTCCCTTTTACAAGAACTGAAACCCCGGGAACAGAGGCTCCACTCTCTTCAGTCACTTTACCAGTTATAGACTTTTGTTGAGCAAAAGCCATCCCAGTCATCAATACCATAAGTAGGACAAGAGACAGTAACATCTTGGTCCATTTTCCTTTAGGTAGAAAAATCAAATTTTTTTGTTTCATAAATACATAAACTTAAAATTAGTTTATAAAAAATAGAGGACGCGTACTTGATAGTTTTTAGTATCAACTCATTGGAATATAAAATAAATCTTCCCTACTTGGAATCATTAACAACAAAACGAATTTTGTTAATGTTTATCCGGAATTAGTTAGGCAACTAACCACTTCGTCATAAGCATGTGTTGCCCGAAAGGATAAATAAAATAACCTTATGAATTTTAGAAGACAGAGTGGTGCTTTCTTTTTATATTTAATGATTGTTTTAGTTAATAAATGTGTTCAGTAGTTATAAAGGTCAAATGTACTTTATAATTTGATTTAAAAAAATATTTTAATCTTTTTTTGAAAAAAATTTTAAGCGAGTTTCTAAATTAACATGAAAAAAAGCTATTGATGTTTATGAGCAATAATTATGTTTTGTTGCTGCAAAGTTTTAGCATGAATAAAATAGTCTGCACGGTAGTATTTTAGCTCATTTACTTGGATGATGATCTAACAGTAAGATCGCATGTTTTTTTTCATTTCCACCTTAAAAATCGTTCTGATATTTGAGACTGAATGTAATATTTTTCAGAGTACGGTATACGTTTAATGTTCGGTTTCGTTAGTAAAGTGACGAACTTATTAGTGCGAGAGTTTAGTTTCTACAAATCCTACAATTTTCTATAATCTAAAAAGTAAGGGACTAATTATTTTTTCAAGTTCATTAAGCTCCAGCTGATCAAAATCAAATGAATCAAGAATTTCACGATTTAATTCTTTTTCTTTTATCTGAAGTAGCTGATCGTGATATTTGCCAATGACTTTTTGATGCCGTATAGAATTTAAACAATCGGTTTTAGCAGAAGTATATAAAAATGAACTTATTCCATTGATTGATTTAATTTTTTCCCGGTTCAGCCATAATTTCACAAATGCATCCTGTGCCAGACTCTTTGCCACGTCTTTATCGCCAATGAATTGCTGACAAAAGCCAACAATCCGATTGTAGTCAGCCTTAAATACCTTTTCAAAAGCAGCATCATTGCCTTCCTTAAAAAGTTGAAGAAAGTAATCGTCATATTGAATAGGTGCAGCTCCCATTTTTTACCTTGTCGTTAGTTGGGAACAAATATGATGATTTAATGAAAAGAAATAAAAACTTATTTGGTGGAAATTCATCAAGAAGTTGGATTGACCAGATTCTGATTTATTCTAATATTTCGCAAGGCAAAATAAAGAACATAACTGTAGGTGACGATACTTAACAGGAAGGAATATTTCAACCCTAGCCAATCGGCCAGTTTTCCCTGTAACACAGGAAGTATTGCTGCTCCAAGAAAACCCATCGTTAATAAGCCGGATGCAAGTGCCGTGTTTTTGCCCAACCCTTCTATGGAAATGGCATACAAGGTTGGAAAGAAAATCGAAATAAAAAAACCCAGCATAGTGATAGAAACCACTGCAACAATGCCGGTAGTCGTCATCATGATCAGTAACAAAACCATGGCGGCAATCACACAAAACACAAGTGTTACTGCCGGATTTATCCTTTTCTGAACAAACGCACCGACAAGCCTCCCTACTGCAAACGTGGCGAAGTAAATCGTGTAGAGAATGTAGGATTGGTGCGAGCTCAATGCTGCTATTGCAGGATCTTCGAGGTAGTTACGGTAAAGACCAAAGATTCCTGATTCGGCACCAAGTGCAATAAATATGGCAATAAATCCCAGGATGAGCTTTTTATTGTGCCAGACTGATTCCGCCTTAACCGATTTAGCTAACTGATTATCATTTTGTTCGTCAAAATTAATTTTCCCATCTTTCAGGAAAAGCGTAAGAATTCCTGTGATAACTAAAATGATAGCTATTGCTAAAAACAAGCCATTCATATAGGGAATTTTATCCGAGACATTTACAACAGAAACAGGAAGAATTATCAAGATGATCAGTGGTGCAATGATTTGTGCAATAGCACCTAAGGCGTTTCCAAGATTTAGCCGGCTTGAGCTTACGGCACGATCGCCAAGACCGGACAATAAAGGGTTTCCAGCTACTAATTCAAAATTAAAACCTGTACCAATTATAAAAAATGCGATAAGTACGAGGATATAATTTCCGGATTTTAAACCTGGAATTAACAATGCAGTTCCAATCGCAAAAAGGAACATAGCGATGGTGAGGCAATTTTTAAACCCTATCTTTTTTGAAAGCAATCCAATTAAAATTGAGAATATAACAAAAGGGATATTCTTTGCAAACATGGTGTACATCTGCTGCTGGTAAGTCAGGTGAAAATGCGCTTTGAATTCAGGCATAAAAGCGCCTTCGAAGCACATAGCCATGCCACAAAAGAAATAGATAAAATACACCGAGTACAAGAGCCTGTCTGTTGATGGATTTTTAGTCATATAGAAGTAAGTCTGAAAGGAGTTTTAAATTATACTGAAATACTGAATTTGCTGATCAATTCAGTTTCCATGACCCGCCATTCCACAACGATGCGATCATAAAACGGATAGTTATCACAGTTTTCAATCAGGTTGTTTTCGTTGAGATATTTGAGACATTTTATGACTCCTTCTTCATAGCTGATTGTATATTGGAAACCCAGGTCGCGCTTGGCCTTCGAATTATCGAAAATATTGTTGTGCATAAAATTTTCGCGGCACCATTCGGCCTCAACAGGTGCCAGTTTTGCCAGTAAAAGTGAAGGAATGTATACAAAGTCTGGTTCCGGGGCACTCATCAATCGGGCAATGGTTCGCCAGATATGGTTGTGTGTCATCCATTCATCACCTGTTGCATTGTAGGCCTGCCCAAACGCAACTTTATTAAAAGCCGCACCAACAAAAGCGCGAGCAGTATCGTCGCGGTAGGAAGCAACCCAAATGGAAGTTCCGTCACCATGCATAATGATGGGTATGCCTTTCCGAATCCGGTCGAGATGGTAGGTTTGTCCACCAAAACTGTGTACTCCAGGACTCCAGGATTCGTTGTAAGTGGCAGCCGGACGAATTACTGTAAGCTGAAAATCCCCCCGATGATGGGCTTCCCAAAACAATTTTTCGCATTCCACTTTTTTCCATCCATATTGAAAACTGGGCAAAGCACCAATTTCAGTTTCCTCATTGATGGGATAACATGACGGAGTTTTTGGATA
>Ga0209512_1005060_pt1 | contig 11146 bp, 12 predicted proteins | sample frozenSSSSmetaG_FD_184142 | JGI IMG/M metagenome (GOLD analysis project Ga0209512, IMG submission 184142) | Glacier valley bacterial and archeal communities from Borup Fiord, Nunavut, Canada, to study Microbial Dark Matter (Phase II) -... | ecosystem: Environmental > Aquatic > Freshwater > Ice >... | reverse complement strand
AAGAAGTGAGCTGAGAGCGCGGCGGGCGCGCGCCGCCACCGGCTGCACGAGCATCCCGATCACGGGCATGGGGCCTCCCGACGGGGGGGCAAGCGCCTCGCGAGCACCCAGGGAGATGTCTGCGACGTAGGGAGCGACGCGACGAGCGAGCCTGGGTCGGCTCATGCGCGGCGCGAGACTCGCAAGCGTCCACAATCCCAAACCAAGCGTGACCCCGGCGAGAATCGCCCAGGCCGTGATGGTGGTCACGCGAACCAGCGCCGTTCGTCGGGCAAGCGGCCGAGCCCAATCATGACGCGATACGCCACCACCGAAACCACGAGTCCAACGACGATGAGGATGGCGCCGCCTGGCGAGTTGTACGCGGCCGCGGCTTCGGGCCGAGTTGCCAGCAGCAGGAGCACAACCCAGGGCGCTGCGACACCGAGCTTCGCGGCGTTGCGCACCCAAGACTGGCGTGCGAGTACCTCAGACCGGATCGCACTCTCCTGTCGGAGATAAGAACCCAGGTTGCGCAGCACGGTCGTGAGTTCGCCGCCGCCAACCTCGCGTGACATTCTGAGGGTCTCGATGATGCGATCAGCAACCGGGTCAGCGAGACGGTCTTTGAGCGAGTCGAGGCACTGCGAGAAGTGGCCCGTGACGCGATAGTCGCGTTCGAACTGCGCAAACGCCTCACGGGTCACCGCCGGCCCAGTGTGGGCGAGGGTCACGACACCGTCGGCGAGGCCCAGTCCCGAGCGAATTGCGGAAACCAACTGGTCGACGACATCCGGCCACACCACCCGAGTCGCTTGCTGCCGGGCTCTCGCACGCCAGCCGATCACCGCTCCGGGGAGCAGAAACGCAACCGCGCCCGCCGCAACCGCGAGCGCCACCACTGACGTCACCGCGAACACCGTCGCCGCGCTGGCGATGCCGAGCAAGATTGACACCGCGATCACCACCGCGGGGCTGACCCCGCCGAGTCCCGCTTGCGCGAACTTTTCGCGCATCCGGTTCGAGACTCGCGCGGGCTTATCAGCTGAGCTTGGCCACAGCCACGGCGACACCGCAAGCAGTAGCCCGGCCCCCAAAATCACCCCGAGAATCGCGCTCACTCGCCCGACCTCGCAAGGATTGAGACCGGATCAAGCCCCGCGTTTCTGAATTTGATCGTGCGCGCGGGATACCCGCCCGTGGCCTCGAGAACACCCCCGGCGAGCGCGAAGATCGGGCTTGCTTCGATCACGCCCGAGTTAACCTGACCGCTCGGAGCGACGATCTCCACGACCCGACGGTGGCCGTTTCGCGACAGCTCGCAGTGCACGACGATATCGATGCACGAGGCGACTGTGGGCACGACGAACGCCGAGTCGATGTTGCGACCCGCGAGCAGCGGCAGAGTCGAGAGTTTGACGAGCGCGTCACGAGCGCTGTTGGCGTGGATGCTCGACATGCCGGGCAGCCCCGAGTTGAGTGCGATGAGCAGGTCGAGCGACTCGGCCTCGCGCACCTCGCCGACCACAAGCCGGTCCGGGCGCATCCGCAATGCTTCCTTGATCAGGCGCCGGAGCGTGATCTCGCCCGTGCCTTCGAGGCTCGGTTGCCGGCACTGCATGCCGATAACGTCACGAGTGCTCGTGGCGAGCTCGAATGTCTCCTCCACTGTGATCACGCGCTCACTCGGGCGGACCGAGGAGAGGAGGGCGTTGAGCATCGTGGTTTTTCCGGACTGGGTTGCGCCCGAGACGAGGATGTTCTGCCCCGCGAGTACGCACATCCGCAAGAACTCTGCGGCGTGCTGGGTGAGGCTTCCGAGGGCGACGAGTCGCTGCAGGTCGCGAATCCGGCGATTAAACTTGCGGATGTTGACGGCCCAGTGTGTGCGAGTCACGTCGGGAATCACGACGTGCAATCGCGAACCGTCAGGCAGCGACGCGTCGACGAACGGCGAGCTCAGGTCGACGCGGCGCCCCGATGACTGCAGCATCCGCTCGACGAGGTCGCGCACCTCGTGCTCGCCAAGCGTGAGTGTCGTGAGCTCGGGGATGCCGTCGCGGGCGACGAAGACGGCATCCGGCGCGTTGATCCAGACCTCTTCGATCTCGGGGTCGTCGAACAGCGGCTGTAGCGCTCCGAAGCCCGTCAGGGTCGCGACGAGTTGGCGCGTCGCGTCGGCCTCATCGGCCAAGAGCGGAACCGAGCCGCCGAGAGCACGTTCGCTGTAACGCCGCACCTCGTCGTGCACATAGCGCGCAGCGAGGGTCTTGTCGGCACCGAGGTCGACGCCGTCCCGGCGAACGCGCTCGCGCACTTGCTCGGCGATCTGGGCGAGGGCGTTCGACACAAGCCCATCGTGACGGAGCCACCCAGCACCGCTCGCGCGTTGTCCACAGGCTCAGCGGTACTTGGCGGTCTCAACACCCATGAGCATGAGCCCGAAGACCGGTGCGACCATGATGAGCATCCCCAGCAGTGACCCGATCGACGTGAAAACGATTGTGATCATTGCAGTTGCCGCGAGCGCGACGATCGCGAGCACCATCCAAGCGCGCATCCCGGTGAAGGCGTATGCGATGAGCGAGCCGATAATGACCGCGAAGCGCACAAACGGCTCGGCGACCCCGAGCGGGAACGACGACGCGTAGATCGACAGGAACGCGGCGACCACAAGGATGCCGACCCACGTCCACAGCAGCAGCGGGCTTCTCCGCGGCACGGGTCGGCCCGTCGACAGCGGGACGATCTCGAGGTTGAGCAGCACGTCACGCGCGGTCGCGACCGCGATGAACTCTTTCGTCGCTGCGGCGGCGAGATCTTTCGGCTGGCCGACGAAGCGATCGGGATGCGTCGCGCGAGCTTTCGCGCGATACGCCGCCTCGATCGCTCGGCGTGGGGCACCGATCGGCACCCCAAGCAATTGCGCTGCGGCCTCGGGTGTCATTTCTCCGATGGTAGTCGCGGCCAGTGCGCAGCAGTGCCGCCGAAGTCGGCGCCGAGGACGCACGCGTGCTCGTAGAATCGAGGTGCCAGCGGGAGTGGTGAAATTGGCAGACACGCAGGATTTAGGTTCCTGTGCTTTCGAGCGTGCGGGTTCAAGTCCCGCCTTCCGCACTCTTTTTGGGGTGGGCGTGCGCCTTATTAGCGCGCTTCGCGCCCGAGGGCATTGGGTCTACTACCACCTGATCGCGCCGCTTCTTGCGGCTCCCCTCCGCAGAAAATCTGTGGAGACGACCTTTCCACATTTCATTCGAAGCTATGTTCGAATATGGGATAATTGACACATGCCCTCACCGACCCCCGTTCTCATCGCGGCCGCCGCGCTGCTTGATGGCGCGGCGGCCGACTACTCGCTGCTGGATGACGCGGCTCTCCTCGAGGCGCAGAACGCTCTCGGGCTCCTCGGGCGACTCGCCGCCCGACATGGAGCCGCGGTCGCCGGTGAGCTCGCCCGCCGATCCGCGCCGGAGCTCGGGCACATCGGCCTCGCGCAATCCGCGGGACATCGCACCCCGCAAGCCCTGATCCAGGTCGTCACGGGAATGTCGGGCACCGAAGCCGCTCAGCTCGTTGCGATCGGCGCGCTGCCTCCCGAGTCGCCGCTCTCCCGCGGCGTGGCGACCGGGGAGGTCTCAGTATCCGGTGCCGACGCCATTCGGCGGGGGCTCGGTCGCCCGGACACGGGTACGTCCGCCGAAAGCCTGGATGCCGTCGCCGCCGACCTCGTAACCCGGTCCTCCGGCTTGACCCCCGAGCAGCTTTACCGCGCCGCCGCTCATGCCCGCAACCGCATCGATGCCGAGGGTGTCGCTCGTCGCGAGAAGGAACGGCGCGAGGCGCGATACTTGCGTTTACGTCAGCGCGAAGACGGCACGGTCACCGGCTCCTTCCTACTCGACCAGGAAGACGGTGCCCTCCTGATCTCGGCCATCGCGACAGTTCTGTCGCCGCGCCGGGGCGGCCCACGCTTCGTCGACGAGCGTGCACAACGAGCTGCGGATGCTCTGCTCGAAGATCCGCGCACCAACGACCAACTCGCCGCCGACACCTTTGCCGACATCATCCGACTCGCCGTCAACGCAGACCCGGGCAGACTATTCGGCACCCGCCACCCCGCCGTGCATGTGCTCGTGACTGCCGAAGAGCTCGCGAGCGGCCTCGGTTTCGGTCACCTCGAGGGCGCACCGGAGGCGGTCTCCATCGACACCGCACGACGGATCGCCTGCGCCGACGGCTTGGTCGGCGTCCTCTTCTCGGGCGACCGCCAACCGCTCGACATGGGGCGAAACCAGCGCCGCTTTACCGAACGACAACGCATCGCACTCGCGGCGCGAGACGGCGGGTGTCGCTTCCCCGGCTGTTCGCGACCACCAAGCTACTGCGAAGCCCACCATATCGACCACTGGCTCCGGGATGCCGGTGCCACTGATGTCGCGCGTGGCATGCTGCTCTGCAAATACCATCATCTCCTCATCCACAACAACGGATGGGAGATCATCGACGACCCCGAATCCGGGTACGCGCTGGTGCCGCCACGCTCGATTGACCCCGGGCAGAACCCGCGACCGATGCCAGGCAAGAACCCTATCCTGCGCAAGCTCGTTGGTGCGGGAGCGCTCGCCCTGGGGACAGTCACCTAGATCACGTGTTCGACGGCGGGCCGCGAATGCAGTCGCGCGAACTCCTGCCATAGAGCTCGCCCGGGTACGCGACCATGCGCACAAACACGATGATGAGCCCGATGCGGAGCACGAGCGTAAACACGACGCCGACGGTGATCTACCCGAGCATCACCTTCGTTTTGTCAGCGGGGTCGACGCGCAGCGAGATGACTTTGCCCACTTGCCAGTTGCCGAGCGCCGCCGCCGCAATCATCTGGCGATGCACGACCGGGAACGGCGGTTCTCCGTCGATCGTGACGTCGAGGGAGACGTCGTAGATCGTCGTCGTCTCGAACTTCTGGCCCGAGTCCGTGAGCGCGGTCACGACGCCCGAGCACGGAATCGCGGCATTCATCGCTGCCATGTTCGCGAACGGGTTTGCGCCGTACCCACCGGCGGCCGCCATGGCCCCGCTGCTCTGGCTCGCCGCCTTCGCCTGGTCGGAGAGATCAGCGGCTTGTTTGATGCTCTCGGCGAAACCGGGGCGTGGGGTTGAGAGGCCATTGCCGATCAGGCGACCCATGTCATCAAGAACACCCATGACGTGCGCCGGCCTACCGGAACGGCTTGTCGCCGAATGCGACGAGGGTCTTGTCGGCGGGATCAACGCGCCCAGCCATGTTCGTTCCGTCGGCGTAGCCCAAGAGGGCAACGGACGAGATGATCTCGCGCTTCGAGACGGTGTAGGTGGCGCCACCTTCGGGCTCAACCTTGAGCTCGAGCACGTAGACGGGATTACCGCCCGCCTTCTCACCGGTGTCGACCTTGCTCACGATCGTGAGCTGGGCCGGTGAGCCGATCGTGAGGATGCGGTTCTGCTCGTTCGCTTGCGCTTCGATGGCCGCGCGATCGGCCGTCAGCTGGCCGACATCCATCGCGGCGGGGTCCGCCGTGCCGCCGGCGTATCCCGATGCCTTGAGCATTTCGTCTGCCGCGGCTTGAGCGGCCGCGGCTTGAGCGGCCCAATCGCCGGCAGCGCCACCCGCGCCGGGTACGTTTCCAAAGAGTGCCATGAGTACATGCCCTTTCGAACGAGAAGCAATTTCATGTTGCTCGTGGAGCATACCGCCGGGCGGCGAAGCTGCCTAGGGCTCTGTGAGCGGTCTCACGGCCTGTGCGGGTAACCTTGACCAACGCCCGCGTCGCCGTGAACGGCGACCGACGACTTGGAGAACGCAGTGGTAGCGACCGCCCTCATCCCGTGGCTTGACCCTCAGAACCTCATCGAAGGTTTCGGTGCATACGCGCTCCTCGGCATCTGCTTTATCGTCTTCGCGGAAACCGGCCTACTTGTGGGGTTCCTGCTCCCCGGCGACACGCTGCTGATCATCACCGGAATACTCACCTTCACGGGTGTCATCACGATCGATATTTGGTGGGTGTGTCTCGCGATCGGTTTCGCGGCTTTCCTCGGCGGTGAAGTCGGGTACCTCATCGGCCACAAGGCCGGACCCCGCATTTTTGAGCGCAAGGAAAGCGGAGTGTTCTCGATCGAGAACGTCAAACGCACCAATGCCTTTTTCACGAAGTACGGAGCCTTTGCTGTAGTGCTTGCGCGCTTCGTTCCCGTCGTGCGCACGTTCGCTCCCGTCGCGGCCGGCGTGGGACACATGAACTACCGCAAGTACTCGCTCTACAACTTCATCGGCGCGATGGTGTGGGGCGCCGGGCTCACGTACCTGGGCTACTTGCTCGGGTACATCCCGCCGGTAAGAGACTTCGTGGTCAAGTACATCGACCTGATCTTGCTCGGCGCGGTGCTGATCACGCTCATCCCCACGGTCTACCACTACATCCAGTCATCGGTGAAGGCACGTCGACGCCGGGCCGCTGTGCTCAATGACGCAGAAGCCGAAGCGCTCGTGCTCGACCTCGACGGCAAGCACCACGCCGAGAAGTAGCTCTCAGGGCGCCGGATACCGCGACCGCAGGTTATCCATGCCCTGCTGCGCCCCGCGGCGCACGTCAATATCGGCATCCTTGAGCAAGGGCCGGATCGTGTCGACATCGGCGAGCGCGCCGAGGTCGCCGATCGCACGAGCAGCGGCGGCTCGCACGCGAGCAACCTCGTCGGTGAGCAGCTCGGTGAGCGCCGGCACGAGCTCAAGGCCGCGCGTCGCGGCAACGCGGGCACCCATTTCGCGCACCCGCCAAGCTTGGTTGCCGAGTGCCGCGCGCACTGCTGCAACCGCTGAATCGTCCCAGACGTAGAGCAGAGCGCGAGTTCCCCACAGCTCGGGCCAGTACAGCACGGGCGCACCATCAAGAATTCCCCGTGCGTGCTCGCCTCCCACGTACACCAAGAAGTCTTCGCCCTCGTTGTTGCCCGCCAGCAAGGAGATTGACCGCTTCACGACCGTGGCCTCGCCGTAGAGCTCGACCGCGGCGGCAAGACGCTTCTCGATGGGAAGGTCGGCGGGTACGTCGGGCATTGTCCCACCCTAAGTGCTGTCTTGGCCTAACCGCGCGAGCTCACCACGAGCACGATGAGCAGCGCGTTGATCACGACGATCACGGCCGTCGAGATCCAGCCGGCCCACCTCAGCCACGGTGCATTGACAAAGTCACCCATGGTTGCGCGCGATCCGGCGAGCCAGACCAGGGGGATCATCGCGAACGGGATTCCGAAACTCAATACGACTTGGCTGAGCACGAGGGCGCGGGTCGGATCAAACCCGATGGCGAGCACGACGAGCGCGGGAATCATGGTCAACACGCGACGAACGAGAAGGGGAACTTGGATCTTCAGGAGGCCGCCCATGATGGCCGATCCGGCATAGGTTCCCACGCTCGTAGACGCGAGGCCGGAGGCGAGCAGTCCGATCGCGAACGCCACTCCGACGGCGGGCCCGAGCGAGGCGACTACTGCGGCATGCGCGCCCGCGATCGTGTCGGTGCCCGAGACACCCTGAAGACTGGATGCTGCGAGAAGCAGCATCGCGATGTTCACCGCCCCCGCAACGAACAGTGCCGCGCCGACATCCCACCGGGTGAAGCGCAACAGTTCACGGATGCGGGTCGGGTCGGAATTGACTCCGTACCGGTCGCGCGCGAGCGCTGAGTGCAGGTAGATCACGTGCGGCATGACCGTCGCGCCGAGCATGCTCGTGGCCAGGAGAACCGAGTCAGCACCGGCAAACCTCGGAATGATGCCTGCCACCGCGGCGGCCGGATCGAGTCCTGAGTAGAGCAGTCCAGACACGAACCCCACGACGATCACGGCAAGCAGCGCGATCACAATCAGCTCGAACGAGCGTTGTCCGCGATGCGATTGCACGAGCAGAAGCCCCATCGACGCGAGTCCGACGATCACTCCCCCGAGCAACAGCGGGATGCCGAACAGCAGGTTGAGCGCGATCGCGCCGCCCAGTACTTCCGCGATATCGGTCGCAGCAGCAACGAGCTCGGCCTGCACCCAGTACGCCCGCCGCGGACCGGTGCGCATTCGCTCCCCCAATAGCTCCGGGAGGCTGCGACCCGTGACAATGCCAAGCTTCGCGGATTGATATTGCACGAGCACGGCGATCGCGTTTGCAAGGATGAGCACCCAGAGCAGCAGGTAACCGTAGCGAGCGCCCGCTGTGAGGTTCGCCGCGACGTTGCCGGGATCGACGTAGGCGATAGCGGCGACGAAGGCGGGCCCGACCGCGAGAAGAGTGGCGCGGGTTCGCCCCGGAGCATCGACTCCGGCGGGCGTCTTGGATTCGCGCGTAGGAGTTTTCGCCACGCTCGAAGTCTAGGACGGCGGCTAGCGGTCGCGCGGGGTCGTTCGTCCCCTGGCGATTTGGAGCAGTTCGCGTCGCACGATCGGCATGAGCCCATCGAACGCGAGTCGACGGTGGCTGATCGCGTTCTTCTCGTCTGCACCCAGTTCGGCTGAACTCACCGAGATTCCGTCGGGCTTGAAGATGGGGTCGTAGCCGAATCCGCCCGCGCCAGCGGGCTCGCGCAACACCGTACCGTGCCAGATTCCGAGCTCGACGTGCTCGCCCGTGCCCGTGACAAGGGCCGCAGCACACGTGAACTGCGCGGCCCGGTTCGTCTCGGAACCCAAAGTGGCGACCAGGAGCGCGACGTTGTCTGCGTCATCCCGAGTCCCGGCGTAGCGGGCCGAATGGATGCCAGGCGCGCCGTCGAGGGCGTCGACCGAGATGCCCGAATCGTCCGCGATCGCGGGCAACCCCGTGTGAGCGAACGCCGCGCGCGCCTTGATGAGCGCGTTTTCGGCGAAGGTGCCGCCATCCTCGATGGGCTCGGGGCCGTCATAGCCGATGAGCTCGATGCCCTCAAGTTGCGCACCGAGAATGTTGCGCAGCTCGTTGACCTTGTGCGCGTTGTGCGTCGCGAGCACCAGAGTCACCGTCACGGCGCGAGAGCCTTGACCTGAAGCCCCGTGAGTTCGGCGGCCCCGCCGATAGCGAGATCGAGCAGAGCGTCGAGTTCACGGCGATCGAACGGCGCGCCCTCCGCGGTGCCCTGCACCTCGACAAACAGTCCGCGGCCGGTCACGACGACGTTCATGTCGGTCTCGGCGCGGACATCCTCGACATAAGCCAGGTCGAGTAGGGGCACGCCATCGATGATGCCGACGCTTACGGCGGCGACGCTGTCGTGTAGCGCCTTGGCATTCTTGCCGATGAAGCCCTTCGCGCGGCCCCACTCGATCGCGTCGACGAGGGCGATGTACGCCCCCGTGATCGCCGCTGTGCGCGTGCCGCCGTCGGCCTGAAGCACGTCGCAGTCGATCACGATCGTGTTTTCTCCGAGGGCCTTAGTGTCGATGATCGCCCGCAGGCTTCGACCGATGAGTCGCGAAATCTCGTGCGTGCGCCCGCCGATCTTGCCCTTGACCGATTCGCGATCCATGCGATCGTTGGTACTGCGCGGCAGCATCGAGTACTCAGCAGTGACCCAGCCCTTGCCCTTCCCGGCCAGCCAGCGTGGAACGCCGTTCGTGAAACTCGCCGTGCACAACACCTTCGTGCGGCCGAACGAGATGAGCGCGCTGCCTTCCGCCTGATCGCTCCAGCCACGCTCGATCGTGATCTCGCGGAGTTCGTTGGCCTCGCGGCCGTCGTGCCTGGTCATCGGATCTCATTTCTCGGGAGCCGAATGGCTCCCGTATCGAAGTTCTCCACCCGCACGACCTCGGGTCCGAGGAAGCGCGAAGCGAGCCGCTTGAATGCAACCTTGTCGGCACCGGTTGCCTCGAAGGTGTAGCTCGGCGGGGTGTATGCGTTGCGTTCGAGACCGTGCTTGACGAGCGTGCGGTAGACATCGAACGCCGTCTCCTCGGCGCTGGAGACGAGGCTCACCGAGTCACCGAGCACGTACTGAATCGCCGCGGACATGAGCGGATAGTGGGTGCACCCGAGCACGAGGGTGTCGATGTCGGCCGACCGCAGGGGTGCCAGATACTCCTCTGCGACCGCAAAGAGTTCGGGGCCGCTGGTGACCCCGGCTTCGACAAATTCGACGAACCGCGGGCAGGCCCGCGTGAACAGTTCGAGGCCGGATGCCGCGGCAAAGGCGTCCTCGTAGGCTTGCGACTTGATCGTGCCGACGGTGCCGATCACTCCGACGCGTCCGTTGCGAGTCTGACGTACCGCGGCGCGCACCGCGGGTTGGATCACCTCAACCACGGGGAGGCCGAGGCCCTCGGTGAAGCGCTCACGGGCATCCCGGAGCATCGCCGCCGACGCCGTGTTGCACGCGATCACGAGCATCTTGACGCCGCTGGCGACAAGATCATCCAAGACCGCTAGTGCATACTCGCGAACCTCAGCGATCGGCTTGGGGCCGTAAGGCGAATGAGCGGTATCGCCGACGTAGACGATCGATTCCCCCGGCAGTTGATCGATGATCGCGCGGGCGACCGTGAGTCCGCCGACGCCGCTGTCGAACACCCCGATCGCTGCGTCGTTCACCCCGACAGACTACCGGAGGCTCTTCTCGGGGCCGCGCGAGGCCCGCTCCCCTAGGCTCTTGACCATGAGCACGGCACTGCTGACCGACCGTTACGAACTGACGATGCTCGATGCGGCGCTTCGGGATGGCACCGCCGATCGCGAGTGCGTGTTCGAGGTCTTCGCTCGGCGGCTGCCCGACGGCAGACGTTACGGCGTGGTCGCCGGTACCGGACGCTTGCTCGACGCCATCGCCGACTTCCGCTTCGGAGACGCCGAACTCGCCTACCTCCGCGAGAACAAGATTGTCAGCGCACCCACCCTTGATTGGCTCGCCGGATACCGCTTCTCCGGAAACATCGAGGGGTATCGGGAAGGCGACCTCTACTTCCCCGGCTCCCCCGTGCTCGTCGTTGAGGGCACGTTCGCCGAAGCCGTGATTCTCGAGACCCTCGCGCTGAGTGTGCTCAACTACGACTGCGCGGTCGCGAGTGCCGCGGCGCGCATGGTGGCGGCCGCTGACGGCCGCCCCCTCGCCGAGATGGGGTCTCGGCGCGCCAGCGAGCAAGCCGCTGTCGCCGCAGCGAGGGCAGCCTT
>Ga0209512_1005059_pt1 | contig 11146 bp, 7 predicted proteins | sample frozenSSSSmetaG_FD_184142 | JGI IMG/M metagenome (GOLD analysis project Ga0209512, IMG submission 184142) | Glacier valley bacterial and archeal communities from Borup Fiord, Nunavut, Canada, to study Microbial Dark Matter (Phase II) -... | ecosystem: Environmental > Aquatic > Freshwater > Ice >... | reverse complement strand
GATAAAATTGTGTTCCTTCAATCTGAAACTGCACAATTTCTTGATTCGGGGGATAAAGAAAAACTTGTCTGCCAAAACTTCCTTGAAAGTTATCATTATTTAATTGCGGCGCAGGATGCAATTTATAACCATTCTTGGGATTAAGTAATAAATTCATAATTAACACCCAGTTACCAGCTATCTCCTCTTGCTCAACTTGCAAAGCTTCGGCGATTTTAGGATAAATATATTTACTCAGTCGATCTCTAATATTTTGCTCAGGTAAATTAGCTGTATTTGCTATATGTTGTCGAGATTGTCCCAATAGAGATTGACAAATAATTACTTGATCAAGTTCATTAAGTTGCTTTTTATTTGCAAGTGCATTTAACTTGTGAAAGAACATCTCGATATTAATATTTAGCTGTTCTATAACCTGCTGACAATTTTCACACATAATAGATATCATCGTCTTTTTCTCAAAATAATAGTCTGATTGTCAGTTCAGCCGCTCCTATGGGTGTGGAAATAATTTCTACACCTATCGCTAAAAGCTATTAAGTAGGTATGCAGAGAAAAACATTAATATATAAGTACTGGTTTGTAGTTGCGCTTTAGCGCAAGTTTATCTTATGTGCGCTCATCGCAACTACAAACCTTTATTAGTGCCGATTTACTTAAGTTTATCTTATGTGCGCTCATCGCAACTACAAACCTTTATTAGTGCCAAATTACTTAAATGGTGATTCGCTGTCAATTACTGAGATTTAACTCATACCCAAAGCTAATCTTTACTTGTAAGTAGTCGGATTTTAATAATTCTTCTGCAATAGGCGCATCCGCTCTCGACCTGTAAAACCTGGATATACTTGCAGCGGTTGCCAGTCTTGTAATATGGTAAATCGGTCAGCAAATAGCTGATCTAATTCAGCTACCGTCACGCCATGAGGAGGACCGTCTCCTGAGTTCGGTGAATCGAGTAAAAAAATAGCCAACAACTTTCCCGATGGTTTAAGGGCTGTAGCGACAGCTTCGACATAATCGGGACGCTGTGTGGGAGAAATGGCGCAAAAGCAGGTGTGTTCCCAAACCCAGTCAAATGATGAGTGTAATTCTTTCGGTAGTTTAAAGATATCGGCTACCTGATAAGTTTCGTTACCTACGGATTGTATAGCTTGAGCACGAGCGATCGCACTCGGAGCGAAATCTACCCCGACCACTTGACCACCTTGCTTAGCTAAAGCTCGCACATCATGTCCATAACCACATCCCACCACCAAAATATCGCCCGTTAGGGGGTGATCTGGCAAATATTCTAATAACCCTGGAGAAGGTGAACCCTTATCCCAAGGTGTATCATCGGCTTGATAGCGTTGTTCCCAATCAAGGCTCATTGTCGCAATTCCTCATTTGAGCTACTACAGATTTAAAATCTATAATTCTAACTTACCTCAGCCAGACAGCAAACGATAAAGCTTTGTAACTCTTGTATTGTATATTTGAATAAGCTGTGTTGATAAATATAATTACTAAATTGACTTTCCATTCGCGAAAAGGATAAAGACGGTTCTAATTTCTTGATTTCCTTTCTTTGTTTTCTGTAATCAGATTTTGACAGATTTTCTCGATAGTTTTGACGCTGCAAGTCTAAGATTTGATATGTGTACTCTGCTTGTGCTCGCACCAGCGGATATGCATCCAAACGAAGTTGGGTATAAAATTTATGTAATATTAAAAAATTTTCCTCCCCATCTTGCGAGTCGTAACTAAATTTTCCTAAAATCTCTGCCACAGCCCAGCGAGTTGTGTACTGACTGCTTGCTACCATGCTTTCAAGTATTTCCCAGGGATTATCTACTCCTAACCAAAATAATTCTCCTACGAATCTTGGTAATAAAATTGGGTCGCGATCGCGTAGTTGGTAAAAAGCGTCAAGCATTACGGGTAAACTGTCGTAGCTGCATATTTTTCCTAACGTATAAATTACGGATGTGCGGATAAAATGGTTTTCCGCAAGAAGCAAATACTCTAAAATCGGGATGATAGCTGACTCTAACTCTGAGTCCCAAGCTTGTTTACACGTATCGTTCCGCGAACAACTAAGCACAAAATCTCTAATAAACAAACAAGTATCACCAATAATTTCGTTATCGTTACTATAAAGTAAGTTAATTAGAGTACTAACTGCACCTGGTGATGTAACGATCTCAGCTATATATTCTGAATCGCTCAAATAATTGAGATAATTGCAGATTTTACTTTCAAGAACTTTTGAGTGTTCCAAAAATAGGTTACCTATACGCACTCAATCTGACTTTTCACCCAATCCCGAAATGCTTTCACCAACTCCAGATAATCCATTGTTTCGGCTTGTTGCAAAAATCCAGCGATGTCTGAAATCGGTATGTTTGGAAAAAATTGACTGGTTTGGGAGGTGATATAAGTTCCATTTTGCAATTTTTTAATCGCTAATGAATCCCCATTATAAATCCAAACTTCTGCCACACCAAAATCAGCATAAACTTGGAGACGATTTTGAGAACTGCTGGTAATATCAACTTCAATGACTAAATCCGGCGCTGGATCTTTAGTTAAGTCTAATCGTTTTTTTCCGCGAACTGCATTGATGTTATAGATATAAAAGCATTTATCTGGTTCTGCACCGCTGAGTTCCGGGTGTTTGAACGTGGTTGACCCAAGCGGATAGATTTTGACTGCCAATTCTTCAGCCAAAGTTTCGACAAAGCGACCAAGAACTTCTTTGCTAAGTTCGTGTTCTGGGGAAGGAGTCATAATTTCGAGATTGCCGCGATTGTAGGTGAGACGGAGATGGCGATCGCTGAGTTCTTGCAACAGTTTTTCATACGTCTGCCAGCTAATCCCTGATAGGTGAATAATCTCAGTAGGTGGTGTGAGTAGTTTTGCCGTCATAGGAGGTTTGCACAAGTTTTATAATATGGTTGTACGTATTTATATTTAGTGAAAATCTAAATCTAGACGCAAAGCATTGACTAGCTAGTCGAGCGATCGCGAAGAGAAATCTGCGTCAACTCCTGTACAAATTCTTGATGCGCCTGTAGAGTCACCCCCTGCTGCACCTGTGCCAACACCTGAGCTAAATTATCCGCCAACAATGCCGGAACATCCAAATCTAGTCCTGGAAAAATCTGACTGCGAATCACCCCCGCGTCATCAGGAAGCAAGCGTTTATATTCCCCATCCTGTAAACTAAACCAAGTTATCTGTTGTTCTGCCATTTGCCAGACGATATATTCCAGCACCCCATTACGGCGATACACCTTCAACTTGTCATGCAAATCGTATGATGCACTACTGGCGGCAATTTCCACAACCAATTCCGGCGCACCTTCCACATAATCATCCTCGCTAATAGACGATTGCCCCCCACAAGCGGAATCAATTCTTAACAAAGCATCTGGTTGAGGTTCATTGTTAAAGTCTAAACGTACAGTGGCATTATCAGCCAATTCAACACCAGGTGTCGCCGCGCTGTAAATAGCTAACCAACCCATAATGAAACTGTGAGGTTTACCATGTCTGCGATATCTTAGCGCCGATGCCATGTAAACAACTCCTTCAATCAATTCAGCTTTCTTGGGATGGCGCATTGCCTGATAGCGGTGTTCAAATTCAGGACGAGTCAAGCGATCGCCATTCTCAAGATATGGCACCAAAACACCAGGTTTATCTGCTATGTTCATCTCAACCCTCCCTGCAAAGCTTATACTTATACTATCAACTAATAAATCATCGGGTCAAACCTCAACCATTGCATAAATAAATTTCTCCTTACCCTTGAAATCAGGTGTTGAGTACCTTAAAGTAGTTTTGCAATTGCGGTTTAAATTCAGGAGGGGATAAATGGTAATTGCAGCACCAGAACCAAAAGTTGAGTTGCAGGCGGTTGGGGAGCAGCGAGTGGTGATTCGTGGTCTTTCCTGGGAAGCATACCTGCAAATTCTCAATGCGCTGCCTCAAAGCCGTGGATCTAGGTTGACTTATGATGATGGAGTATTAGAAATAACCGTGCCTTTAGAAGCTCATGAGTTTTCGGTTCGTTTGATTGAGTGCTTCATTCGGACACTGGTTGAACTGATGGGAATGCGAATGAAAACGATGGGTTCAACAACCATGAACTACCCTCATCTCAAGAAAGGCGCAGAACCAGACAACGCTTACTATATTCAAAATCAACCGCTGGTGAAAGGGCGTGATGTGGATTTCAGCCAAGATCCGCCTCCAGATTTAGTTGTAGAGGTAGATATTACCCATACGGATATTACGAAAAATCAATTGTACGCTAGCATCGGAGTGCCAGAGTTTTGGCGGTTCAATGGCATATGGCGGATTTATCAGCTTCAGGAAGGGGTTTATGTGGAAGTCGAAGATAGCCCAACCTTCCCTCAAGTGCCGAAAGAGTTGCTGTATACTTTTCTCTTGCAGGCAAAAGAGGATGAAATTGTTGCCCTGCGATCGCTCAGAAATTGGTGGAAGGATCAGGTTTAAGAATTTACTCAGGTTTTGTTCGTGATTTCAAATGTGATGGACAGCGTCGCCACGTCATTTGTATTGATGCTGTAAGAGGATTGTTTACTACGGGTACTGAGGTCGGATAGCAAGTCTGTCATGGCATCAGCACCACTGTTGATTTGAATTGGACCGCGCTGAGTTGATTGTTCTGCAGCTAGTGTTTGAAGTCGCTTGAAAGCCGTATCAAGTGGTTGACGACTAGTGACAATTAATGCTTCACCTCGACCTAGAACTTGCGGGAGTAACTCAAAGGCGTCACCGTCCTTGGGGTTGGGTACTAATCGCGAACTTTGGGGAGCAATTTGACTAATTTTCTTTAAATCACCATCGGTGTAGATGTTCGGAAACAAAATTGCGAGTTTTCCACTAGGACTGACTAAGGCGATGAGTAGATAAAGTGGTGCATCTTCTCGGTTGGAGATTTTAAACTGAAAGGGGGTTCCTAAAGAGAGCGATCGCTTGACATCGGTAACGTCAATACTATGAGTACTCGCTTTCGCAATCACCAACTCTGGCTGATTTTGCTGATGCATCTGCACCTCTACGTTCAAATTAGAGGTTTTGGCATTCAGGGTTTGGCGCACAAGATGAGCTGCTACCAAAGATTGTAGTTTTGGGATCAGACGCTCAATCGCTACGGTTGCTGACTCACCTGCTTGCTCAAATGATTTCGGTAATACCTCTAAATTAGATGAAAAGAGGGCAATACTGTCAACTGGCGGTTTTTCGTTAGCGCGAACTTGGGCATGGTAGGCTTTGGTGACGCGACTGAGAATATAGTTGACACCAGTTGCATAAGAGCGATCGCTTGTTTGCGCCGGAACAACTTCAATCCGATTTAGCTGCTTCAACGCTGCTGTAATTGTTGCGAATTCCTTAGCTAAAGACAAATCGAGACCAATCCGCAGCTTGACATCATTGGGAATTACTCGGATTGATTCCTGTAACCGAGTTCCGGGTTGCACAGATCCTGACACGGAAGCAATAGCCGTTAGTCCTTGACGCGACTCTAGGGTGACATCTCCTACACCTCGTCCGGCGGCGTCAAGAATCGTGAATTTAGATCCGGGTGCAAAAGCGTTTAAAGTTGGGTAATCCAATCCACCAAGCCAAAGTTGAGCTTTGTTAGCCTTTACCTGCTGCACAACTGCTTGAGCTGTACCTTGCTGGGGTGAGGTAAAGTAGATTGGTTTAGTGGTGATGTTTGCCTCCAAGTCAAATACAGGTTCTTGGTAGCCTGTGAGAGATTTGAGCGATCGCGGCATTACCGACTGAGCATCACCAATTGTGGAAGTTTGCTGCCAAAGGTACTGAGTCAACAAGTAAGTAAACGCACCAGCGTTAAACTGATACTCACCAGGAAATGTCCAGTCTTGGGCTTCTTGTTCTCGCAATGATGCTGCTAATACCGCACCTTTAGCAACACCCGCATTACGTAAACGAAGGAACTCTTGCGGAGATAAATTTAACTGTTTGCGCCAGCGTTCTTGATACTCTAATTCAGCTACACTCGGTTTATAGTCTTTTCCACCTGGTGCAGAGCGGACTCTGGCATTACCTCGCGTACCGCCTCCAGAATAGCAACAGTCAAGAACCGCTGTAAAATTATGAGTTTGTAGTGCCGACATGAGTAAAAATAGCGTACTACCCATGATGTCATTAACGCTACCATCTCTTTGACGATAGACCGCATCAAAAGGTACAAAGGTGCTGTTTAACGGTTGTCCTTTAATGGGATGAGGATCGAGAATTTGGGAACCGTGACCGGAAAAGTGAAAGACGACTACATCACCAGGTTTCGCTTGCTCAATGAGATGAGTCTGAAAGGCTCCCAGAATTTTGTCACGGGTAGCATCACCATCTCTGAGGATCTTGATATCTGTTTCCTGAAAGCCAAAGCGGTGGATAAGGAGTTCGTGTTGTAAGTCAACATCCGTGTTGCAACCAGAGAGGGGGTATAACTCGCGATCGCCTCCTAAGTATTTGTCAATTCCCACTAATAGCGCTAATTTGCGCGGTGTACTTTGGGCGAGAACTTGAGCATAGCGTGAGCCTTGGCGGATAATATCCCATTGACTCAAACCTAAAGTGGCAAAAGTAGAACTAGCAGCTTGCAAAAAATGACGACGTTTCATAGGAGGTATATAAATAGTTAGGGTGGGGTCAATATAGTTCGGCTAGTAACAGCGATCTCTTGTAGGGGCGCAATGCTTGCGCCCTGATCTCTTGGGTCAGTGTGAGAAAATCGTTAACCGAACCGTATTGAGGGTCGAGTTACAAAAGTTTACGATCTACAGACCATTGCCAAGTAAGATAAATGGTGCCCAGTAGTAAGGATGAGAAAGATCCCTAACAATATCTTTGCGAGTGGGAGTGTTAGAACCAGTTGGATTCACCCACGATCCTTCGGGACTGCGGCGTGGTGCGTCGCCAGCCGTCACAGATTGACTTCGCAACAACGTGATTTGAGCTTGACGTAAAGCTTCAGCTTTAGTGATTGGTGTTTGTTTGGTAGCTTTTGCCAAGTTGCGGTAAAACTGCTGTATTAATGTGCTTGTGCTATCGTCCGCTACCACCCACAGAGACGCCATTACCGATTTAGCTCCGCGATTGATGAAATAGAAGGCAAGAGTATTAATTTCGATGCCATCTTGCTCCTGGCGATCGCCAAGGGCTGTTTGGCAGGCTGATAAGACAACCAAATTAATGTCGCTTAAACCTGTTAAGGTTGTAATGTCGTCCGGTTTGAGTTCATTTCCATTGCCTAACAGAATAAAGGATTCTTTGGGATTTTTGGAGTCAAAGACGCCGTGAGTGGCAAGATGCAAGATCTTGTGTCCTTCGAGGTTGTGTTGCAACTTGGATAGGTCAAAGGCACCATTGAGATACTTTTGTCCTGGATAGATTCCCTGATTATTGTTGGTTTTAACGATCGCATCTAATTCTGCTGGTACATTGCTCAAAGCGCGGAAATTCATGGACGGTTTAGACACTGCATTAGAGAGTCCCATTGCTAAAATTTGGGTGTTTTCGATGCCAACCGGAAGTCGCGCATTTTTGTCGTAGTCTTGGTTCAGTACGTTATGGATGCTATACTTCTCAATTAGATATTGTTTACCGTCATAGAGGGCGCTCATGGGAATGTAGCGAGTTTCGCGATCGAGTGCAAAGACCAAATTTTTTACTTGATTGTTCTGAAGTTCTGGCTCTAAGTCTTTGATCAACCAGTTGTAGAGTTTTTGACTTACGACTTTCACCTTAGCCGTCTCATCCACACCGCAAATCGTTTTTTGACAGTGTTCCATTAAGTCGCGAAACTCTTTGACGGTTTTGCCTAATTCCTCCCGTGAAACTGTAATTTTCAGGGTTTTAACCACTCCCTTAGCACCATAAAGCTGTACCCACATTTCTTTTTCTAGAACTAAGGGATAAATCATCACGGTATTAGGTTCGGCTTCGACAATATTCTGAGCTTTGCCTAGTTCTTTCGGGTCAAAAAAGCCGTCATCATTGGCGCGGTTGGAGCGAATTTGTTGGTCAATTGCTCCTAAATTCTTGGTAAACTCTTTGATGGCAACAATCTTGCGTTCCTCTAATTCCGAAGATTGCGGACAGTTTGTGCGCTTGCACTCGTCAATTTGTCTTGCCAATGCAATAATTGAAGGACTTTGAGTTGGAATTTTGGCATCATTTGGTGTCAGAGGAATGTTGGGTTTATCTGTGGAGCTTCTATAACCCGTGGCTTCGCGCAGTTCTTGGTTTTGGATTAATAGTCGTACTTGAAAAGCTTCTTTTTCTCTCCCTTGAGAAAGTAGCAAGTCGGCAAGTTGGCGATAGATATCAGAAACTTTGGTATGATTTAGATCAACTGTTGAGTCCAGGAAAGAGTTCTGTAACTCTGGAGGCAGTCCCTCGATGTTGTGTCGAAATTGTTGAATTCTGTTAATAGACTCTTTGTAGTACTTAATGGCAACACTAGGCTGATTTAAATCTCGGTAAATGCGAGCTAGACCTGCGTAGTTGTAGGCATCTGTATCTGGTTCTGTTTTGATAGCGATCGCTTGCAAGTAAGTAGCGATCGCTTGATCTTTGCGTCCAAATTTGGAATGTAAACTTGCAAGTAAGAAGAGTGCGCTTTTTTCCCAGACGGAATTCTGAGTTTTGCGGGTAAACGTCAGAAAGCTTTGCGCGGCGGACATTGCTTTGACATCGTCACCCAACTCACCATAACCAACACTGAGTGATGTAGTTGCAAAAGCTTCGAGTCGAGGTACTTTAATTTCTTGAAAAATATTTAAAGCTTTTTGGGATAATTCCACAGTCTTTTGTGGTTCACCTTGGGCAAAATAGGTATAACCTTGAGCAAATAATGCAATACCTTCATTTTGACGGTTTTTTAGTTGTTGTGATGTCGTCAGTGCTTGTTGATAAAATTCTCTTGCTTTGTTGTAATTGCCTAACTTACTGTAAATATCTCCGAGGTTAAATTGGGGTGAAACTAAAAGTGGTAGACTTTTCAAATCTTGAGCAATTTTCAAACTTTCTTGGCTTAATTCCAAAGCTTTTTTATAATCACCAAGGGAAGCATAGTAATAACCAAAACTATTAAGAGCAATTGATTCTAAACGCGGATTTTTCTGTTGTCGCGCTATCTTTAATCCTTGCTCGATAAAATCTCTCGCTTTTGAATGTTCACCGAGTTGTATATATGCATTGGCTAGATTAACTAATAACTCCGCTTCTTTTTCGTAACTCTTTATTTTCCGCGCCTGCTGTAAACCTGGTTCTGCAACTGCAATTACTTTTTTATATTCCCCCAAAGCCTCATACATGACACTGAGGTTAACCGCCGCTGCTACTTCTCCTATGAATGTTCTGTTTTTGCGTGATATATTTAAAGAAGTTTGCGCCGTCTCTACTCCCTGTTCATAATCTCCGCGAACTCTATATGCATTGCTGAGAGCATTTAAAGCTACGGCTTCATCTGAGGGATTTTGTTGTTGTCTGGCTAAAGCTAAAGCTTGCTTGGCTATCTCCATTGCGTTAGTAGTATCGCCTACCATAAGATAATTAAAACTCAGTGAATTTAAAGCACCGACTTCAAAGTTATTGATTTTTGTTTTTTGCACTAGCGCCAAAATTTGTTGTGCAAACTCCAAAGCTTTTGGATAATTACCTTGCTTGAAGTAGATGTGCTGGAGAGCATTCAAAGCATCCTGCTCTAATAAGGGGTTTTCCAGCGGCTTTGCAATTGCCAAAGATTTTTCTGCTGACTCTAATGCCAGTGTATAATTTCCCTGTTGTTTGTAACCACTACTCAAGCTTTGCAATGCCTCTGCTTCAAGTTTAGGTGCTTTGATTTGCCGTGCAATAGTTAAGGCTCGCTGACTGACTTCGATTGCTTTCGAGGCATTTTCCAAATGATTGTATGAGTCAGCCAAACTTAGCAATGCTTTTGCTTCTAATTCAGGTTTGTGGAGAGTCTGCGATCTCATCAACACCTGTTGTGCAACTTCAGTTGCTTTGTCGTATTCGCCAAGATTGCTGTAAGCACGACTTAAGTCGGATAAGATAGAAAGCTCTGTTTCTAAAGCATAATCTCGTGTTATGCCTAATTTGCCAATTTCGATTTGTTTCGCTGTAATTAAAGCTTGCTGGTATGTTTCGATTGCTTTTTCGTGTTCTCCAATTGCATTATAGACAGTGCCTAAAGAGTCTAAATTACTTGCCTCGAAGAATTTATTATTTTGCAATCGCGCGATTTCTACTTGTCGTAACCTAATTTCGATAACTTTGCGACCCTCTCCCAGGTCAATGTAAATACCAGCAAGATGACCTAGCGCCGATTTTTCACTATCTAAATCATTGATTTTCCGCCCGATGCTCACCGCTTGCTGTAAAAATTCAATTGCTTTTTGATTATCCTTTAAGAAACTGTAAGTATATCCCAGCCAACTTAAAGCATCAGCTTCAGATTTTGGTTTTTGAAGTTTTCTGGCAAGGGCTAATGCTTCCTGTCCTACCTTTATCAAGCTAGCAAACTCTCTTTTTGCTTGAGAGTATAGCCCTTTAACTTCATAATTTGATGCTTTTAGCTGATATGCATTACCCAATAATATCAAGCTTTCTAACTGCGCTGCTTCATTCTTTATCTTTCTCCTAATAGCTAATGATTGATATAAGAAATCAATTTCACTATCAATATTATCTTGCTTCGAGTAAGCGGTTGCTATCCCTTGTAAGATATCAGCCTCTTGCGATTCATTATTAGGAATTGCTCGTGCTAATGGCAGTGCTTCTTGGTAGAATTTAAGTGCTTGTTCACCTTTATTTAGCAAAATGTAATTACTTGCGATAATCAAGAGATTATTTATTTCTCCTTGTTTATTATTTGGGATTTCTCGTGCTATCAACAGCGCTTGCTGATGAAATTCAATCACCTGCTCATATTGCTTTTTCTTAAAGTAAGTACCTCCTATTTGAGTGAGAATCATTTCTTCTTGTGATTGATTTTTAGGGCTCTTCAGTTCTTGGTATGCTAAACATCAGTTTTTACAACCCGAAATAGTTGCTCGTCAAGGCTTTGAGCATTTTTAACACTAAATCGGCGGACAAT
>Ga0209512_1005053_pt1 | contig 11153 bp, 7 predicted proteins | sample frozenSSSSmetaG_FD_184142 | JGI IMG/M metagenome (GOLD analysis project Ga0209512, IMG submission 184142) | Glacier valley bacterial and archeal communities from Borup Fiord, Nunavut, Canada, to study Microbial Dark Matter (Phase II) -... | ecosystem: Environmental > Aquatic > Freshwater > Ice >... | reverse complement strand
TTCTTTTTTCGCCGGCTCAGAATCTGGGCAATACGCTGAATCTCTTTTTCTCTTCCAACAATTGGATCGAGGCTTCCTTCGATGGCTGCCTTGGTAATGTCGATTCCAAAATTGTCCAAAACTGGTGTATCCGTTTTAGGAGCTGATGAACCTTTTGATCCTGAGGAGCTACCACCACTACCGCTGCTTTTTCCGAACATATCTTCTCCTTCGTCACTGTCTTCCGGAAAATCGGATTTGCTTTCGATCCTGGATAACTCTTCGATCTGAGACTTAACAGCCTCGTATCCACTATTATAATGTTTAAATATTGCGCTCACAAGGCTGTCTTTTTCTTTTAAAATGGCCAATAGTAAATGACCTGTATTAACTGTACTTTCATTCATAGCTCTTGCTTCGAGAAAAACGAATTTAAGGGCTTTTTCCGTATTTTTAAGTAGCGGGATATTCGCTTCCAATTGAAGCGAACTGTCTTTACGCAACTGTATTTCAAGGTCTTTGCGCATCTTCATAAAATCGAGATGTAATTTATTCATTACATCGATCGCAATGCCTTCACCATCGCGGATAATGCCAAGAAAAATATGCTCAGTACCTATATGGTCATTCCCTAATCTGATGGCTTCCTCACGGCTATAAGAAAGCACATCTTTTATACGGGGAGAGAATTTTGAATCCATAATATATAAATGTCGGATGTTTTTAATGATCACGTTTTAATTAAGCGACTAAATTACTTAATAATTCACAATAAATTACAAATGTCGAAAGAACTTTAATTTTTTCTAAAACAGATTTTCAAAATATATCGTGTTCATATTTAATGATTTAATAGACAATTAATTATTTTATCATAAATTGAAATTTCCTTTGTAACTTTTTGTTTGTCATTTCATTTCGTTTTAAAAGTAACAATGTATTTGGAAGCATTATAAAAACAACAATTTTTTATACCAGTATGTTTAAAATTACTATTTTTGTGTGACTTTTTATATTTAAATAAATACAAATAAGACATATATGTCTGATTTAGAAAGAATTATACAGATTAATATTGACGAGCAAATGAAATCGGCCTACATCGATTATTCGATGTCAGTGATCGTTTCAAGGGCTTTGCCGGATGTCCGCGACGGACTTAAACCCGTGCACCGCAGGGTTTTATTTGGAATGAGTGAATTGGGAAGCGCATCTAATAAGCCTTATAAAAAATCGGCCAGGATAGTGGGAGAGGTGCTTGGAAAGTTTCACCCGCATGGAGATTCATCTGTTTATTACGCGATGGTCAGAATGGCGCAGGAATGGTCGCTTCGTTACCCGCTGATCGATGGTCAGGGTAACTTTGGATCAGTTGATGGTGACAGTCCTGCAGCAATGCGTTATACCGAAGCCCGTTTGAAAAAATTGGCAGAAGAAGCTTTGGCGGATCTTGATAAAAACACTGTTGATTTTCGTCCCAATTTTGATGAGACATTACAGGAACCAACGGTTCTGCCAACAAAGTTTCCAAACCTTCTTGTAAACGGTGCTTCCGGAATTGCAGTAGGTATGGCAACCAATATGGCACCTCATAACCTTACTGATTCAATTGATGCAATTATCGCTTATATCGACAATAGAGATATAGAGATGAGTGAGTTAATTGACATTGTTAAAGCTCCTGATTTTCCTACGGGTGGAATTATCTATGGTTATGCCGGCGTTAAAGAAGCCTTCGAAACTGGTAGAGGACGTATCGTTGTCAGAGGTAAAGCTGAGATTGAAGCAGTTGAACACGGGCGTGAAAAACTTGTGATCACCGAGATTCCGTATATGGTCAACAAGGCAGAATTGATTATCAAAATTGCTGAACTTGTCAACGAGAAAAAAATCGATGGAATTTCGAATGTGAATGACGAGTCGGATCGTACTGGTATGCGGATTGTCGTTGATATCAAGCGCGAAGACATGGCCAGCGTTGTGCTTAATAAGTTATACAAATTAACACAATTACAGACCGCATTCAACGTCAACAACATCGCTCTTGTAAAAGGACGTCCTCAGATGTTGAATCTCAAAGATTTGATTCATTATTTTGTAGAGCATCGTCACGAAGTAGTTATCAGACGTACACAATACGATCTCGAGCAATCGGAGAAAAAAGCCCATATATTGGAAGGATTGATTATTGCGATTGATAATCTTGACGCAGTTATCACCTTAATACGTAACGCGAAAACGCCGGAGGAGGCGCGGGAAGGATTGATGTTGAACTTTGATTTAGATGAAATTCAAGCTCGCGCGATATTGGATCTTCGTCTTCAAAGACTAACAGGTCTCGAACGCGATAAAATCCATGCCGAATACCTGGAATTGTGCAAATACATAGACTATTTAAAAAATATATTAGCCAACGAATCTGTCAGGATGGGAATCATCAAAGATGAGTTGCGCGAAATCAAAGCTCTTTATGGTGATGCCAGAAGGACTGAAATAGTATATGCATCCGAAGATTTTAATCCGGAGGATTTTTATGCCGATGAGGATATGGTTATCACTATATCTCACATGGGTTATATCAAACGTACGCCACTGACTGAATTCAGAACGCAAGCAAGAGGTGGTACCGGATCGAAAGGTTCGAGTACACGTGAAGAGGATTTCCTTGAGCACATGTTTATTGCCACCATGCACAACACGTTGTTGCTTTTCACTGAAAAAGGTAAGTGTTTCTGGCTCAAAGTTTACGAAATACCCGAAGGAACAAAAGCATCGAAAGGACGTGCTATTCAAAACTTGCTGGGAATCGAAGCTGATGATCAGGTAAGGGCCTATATTAATGTCACATCACTGAAAGACGAAGCTTATATCAATAACAACTACATTATTCTTTGTACCAAGAAAGGTGTAATTAAGAAAACTCCGCTTGAAGCTTACTCGCGCCCACGACAAAATGGTGTTAACGCAATTACAATTCGCGAAAATGACCAGTTGATCGAAGCACGTCTTACAAACGGCGACAATGAGATCATGCTTGCCGTTAAATCTGGTAAATCAATCAGATTCCACGAAAAACATGCACGCGCCATTGGTCGTACAGCTTCCGGCGTTAGGGGCATCCGCCTCGAGGATGAGAATGACGAATTGGTTGGCATGATTTGTGTTCAGAACGATTCGGATGATATTCTGGTTGTGTCGGAGCATGGATTTGGAAAGCGTTCCAAAATTGAGGATTACCGTATTACCAATCGTGGCGGTAAAGGGGTTAAAACAATCAATGTTACCGAAAAAACGGGAGCACTTGTTGCCATTAAGAATGTTACTGACACGGACGATTTAATGATCATTACACAAGCTGGTGTTACCATCCGTGTACCTGTATCTAAAATCAGAATGACAGGACGTGCTGCTCAGGGAGTTAAGCTGATAAATCTTCGTGACGATGACTCTATTGCTTCTGTCGCGCGGGTGGAAATTGAAGAAGTTGATGAAATCGAAACGGATGGTACCGAACTTCCCGATGATTCGGAAGAACTACCTTCAGACGATGACGCGACAGATAACGAACTCGAATAGTATCAATTAAGTATATATTTAACCTGTAATTTTTTTGTATTTTTAAAAAAAATGATTCATTTTTGTAACAATTTAAAACACAAACAATTTTAAACATGAAGAAATTATTTTTCGCAGCTGTTCTTTTAATAGCAAGCACCATGGTGTTTGCGCAAAAGGGCAAAGTTACAAGTGCTATTTCGTACAAAGACGCCGGAAAGCTTGATAAGGCCTGGGAAACAATTAAAGAAACTTTGGATCCTGCTAATCCAAAATCAGAGAAGACATTAAACTGGTCAGGAACATGGCAGGCACGAGGAGAAATTATTGAGGCAATAATTCTATCGAAAGACGAGAATTATAAAAAATTGGTTGAAAATCCTGTAGAGGAGGCTTACAAATCGTACATGAAGGCGATTGAACTTGACGAAAAAGGTGGTAGTCCAGCTTTGAAAATCAAGCTTTTAACATTTTCGAATACCTTGATTAATCAGGCAGTTGAAGCCTATACTGCTAACGACTACGTTAAAGCAACTGATTATTTTGAGAAAAAATTGGCGATAGACCAAACACCACTTTTCAAAGCTGATGCAGCAATCGATACAGCCATCATGTACAACACCGGTCTTGCTGCCATGAATGCAAAACAGTATCAGAAAGCAATTAAGTACTTTACTGACTGTGCAAAATACGGGTATAACGGAGGTTCATCTTACGCTCAGATGATTAGTGCTTACCAGTCACTTGGCGATACTGTTAAGTCTGTTGAAGTTATGAAAGAAGCTTTTGAAAAATATCCTGATGATCAAAGTATTAATGTTCAGTTGATTAATTACTATATCATGTCTGGACAGCCTAATGAGGCCATCAGTTACCTTGACAAAGCTATTGCAAAGGAGAAAGATAATTCTTCGTTCTATTTGGCAAAAGGCGTAGCGCTCGACAAACTTGGTCGTCAGGATGATGCAGTTGAAGTTTACAAAAAGGCAATCGAAATTAAACCTGACAATGCTGATGCATATTACAACATCGGTGTCATCTATTTCAATCGCGGCGTAAAACAATTCGATGTTGCAAATACTGTTCCAACAAGTGATCAGGTTCGCTACGAAGCTGAAAAGAGTAAGTCTGACGATCAATTCAAATTGGCCGTTCCTTATCTTGAAAAAGCAGTCGAATACAATCCAAAAGACAATTACATTCTTGAGCAGTTAAAGAATCTTTATTACAGGCTCAAAATGATGGACAAATTTGAAGCATTGAACAAGAAATAACCGTAAACAACAAAATTAAAAGAGGGAGCACTTCCCTCTTTTTTTTACCATCTTAAAAATAACATAATATTAGTTATAAGACACGCGTATATTTGAATATTAAGCACTTATATCAATAATGATCTGTTGAATAAATGCCTATTACATGCGATTCTTTTAATTTTTTTGCCACTGGCAAACAAGAATATTCCTTCAGGCAGAATCAGCATGAAATCGAAATTAAAATGACATTCTGTACATCTGTGAGCAAGATCTTTTGATGAGCTTTAAATCCAAGGGAAATTTCGAAGTATCTTGATGTACAAACCCGAAAGGAAAAACCGCATTTTCCGAAGGTTTCTTAGTTATCTTCCAGTGAATGAAAAGTTGAGCCAGCTATTGAATATGAAATTAAATGCCCAGTATCAGCATTAAAATGACTAACAATAAGGTTTTATGACAGTTTCGGATAGAAAATTAAACTCCTCTCCCACTTTTCCTATAGTAAATTTGGTTATGTGTTTGATAATGTGATGTATAGATACAATACAAGTCTGGATCAAATCACATCTGAGACTTTACACGAAATTAGGGCATTGGGTACCCGTTTACTTGCCAATAAGATGATTTTTACGAAAAATAGAGGGAACTAACGGGCAAACTTTAACTGCAATCTGTTTTAAATAAACAGGATGCAGATTAGTCTGACCCAGTGAATTGTTAACTTATATATCAAGATTTCGCGTCATATATGGGGTATAATCCTTAATAATAGGCTTATAATCAATATGGAATAATGGTGACGAAATAATAAAATCGGCTGTCGACCGGTTCGAGGCTGTTGGAATATTGTATAAAACAGCAATTCTCAGTAGTGCCTTAACATCAACATCATGTGGTTGTGGTTGCATTGGATCCCAAAAGAAGATCAGGAGATTTACATTTCCTTCGCAGATCATCGCACCAAGTTGTTGATCGCCTCCTAACGGACCTGACTTTAAAATAATGACCTGAGGAGGCATTGCATCATTCTCCTTACATTTCTGACTGATTGTATCTTCAACAAGTTTTCCCGTAGTACCGGTACAAACAAGTGTATGGTGGGCTAATTCTTTCCAATTGTATCCAACCCATTCTGCCATATCTTTCTTACGGTTATCGTGAGCCACAATGGCAATTGTTTTCTTTATTTTCATTCTCATATTTTACAAATTATTGGCAAAGATAAGTGAATGAAGATTTCCACAAAAATATATTTGATTATCAAAATATTAATATTTCAGTAAAAATGACTTCAGTGTTAAGATTTTCTTGTATTTCGGATGAATTGCAAAGTTATCGTAACGTTCCAGATCGTTGCTTGCGATGATCGATTGTGCCATTTCGGCATATTGATCTGATTCGTGATAGCTGCCCATATAACGCAATAAATCAGTCGATGCCACACCTTCCCAACGTTTTTGCCGGAATCTTTTATAGGATGATAATTTTGAAATCAGCAGATAATAGTGTTCTACAGACGCTATTACTGAACTATAAGTCCGGAGGTATCGTTCATCATCACCCGACTGAAATTGAATGAGCGACCGGGAATCATCAGTCGAAAAAGACATTATTCCGAAGATATTGCTTCCATTCCGAAAAATACTCGATGTACCCCATCCCGATTCGAGTACCGCCTGGGTGAGTGCAAGACTAACCGGATGAGGATAGATGCGTCTTTTCAATTCAGTGATTGAATCGGTTTCATATTTCAGTTTCATACCGGTTATGAAAATAGAATCGAAAACCGAAATCTTCTTTTTTCTGCCAATACGCTCTTCAATAAACTCAACGTGATGTAAATCATCCAGTAACCTTTCCCTGGTAATCACTATCGCGGGTAGTAAATGCTGAATAAACAAATTTTTCCGTTTGTCGGGATTTACCGAACGAAAGTCAATGGAACCAATATAATTGACGGGAATAAGCGCAGAGTCTGTTTGACTGATGATTGAATCCGCATCAACTAATTTAATGTCCCTGATCTTGATTTCTACAGGCCAGTATCGCGAATTGAACTTTTCGGTCTTTGCAAATAAATAAATGGCGAAAATGATGAGGGCAAAATAAAAGGAATCGCGAATTATTCTAAGCATAAATACGATTGGTTAGCACACTGGCAAAATTACGAAATATCAGCTATTAAAAAAACCTGCGTAATCCGTTGTATCGTACTGTAAATCAAACAAATTCTTTTTTCAGGTTTACAACCCATTGTTCAATTCGTCCGTTAGTCAACCTTGCCTGGTTCTCCTGATCAAGCGGCAAACCCATAAATTGGCCATCACGCACGGCTTTCGATCCTTCAAATGTATAACCGTCCAAAGGGATTTTACCTACAATCATGGCACCTTTCTCTTCAAAAAAATCAACCATTATACCGATTGCGTCACAAAAATTCTCGGCATACCCTTTTTGATCACCCAAACCAAAAATAGCTATCCGTTTTTTTGAAAAATCGATCTCCTCGAGGGCTGGAAGCAATTCATCCCAATAATTGGGTAGCTCACCGTCAAACCATGTTGGAACTCCAATAATCAGGTTTTCAAATTCAAGAAAGTTTTCTTTTTTAACTTCATCAACATTAATGAGTTGAACGTCCTCACCGGAAAAGGCATTGTGAACAATTCCTGCAATCTTTGCCGTTTTTTTGGATGCAAAACTATAAAACAGACCTATTTTTTTCATAATCAATATTTTAAAAGTGCCAGTGCAGCGGCATAAATCTTATCTTCATTAATCAAAATGGCAGCTTCAAGAATTCGGTTAAAGCCAACTGGTGTAAATGCAGAACCAACCCTGCGAACAGGAGCATCCAGAAATTCAAAAGCCTCTTCGCCAATGATACCGGCTAATTCCCCACCAAAACCACCAAATACTTTATCTTCATGAACGACTAAAACCCTTCCTGTCTTTTTAACTGAATTGAGAATTGTTTCTTTATCAAGCGGGATAAGGGAGCGAATATCAATGACCTCAAGATTATAACCCTCACCGGAAAGACGCTCAGCCACCTTAAGTGAAAGGTGAGTAGTATTTCCATAAGTTATTATGCTTAAGTCAGTTCCTTCGCGACGGATTCTTGCTTTTCCAAACGGCACTTCAAAATCATCGGGAATTGAAGTTGCTGCAGCTGGTGAATTATAAAGCGCTTTGGGCTCCAGAAAAAGTGTAGGACCCTCAGATCTTAACGAGGACCGAAGCAATCCTGCGGCATCATCTGCAAAAGAAGGATAAACGACACGAATCCCGGGGAAAGTTGCGAGTGCCCCTTCTGTTGATTGCGAATGGTACAATCCACCACCAATATAACCACCTGATGCTAAGCGAATAGTCACATTCGGACTAAATTTACCATTCGTTCGCCAGTATTCATGTGTCATCTCCACATATTGCTCCATAGCAGGCCAGAAGTAATCTGCAAACTCAGCACCTTCAACTACTATCCTGATTTTCTTGCTGTAACGCGACATGCCATTGGCTGTTCCTGTAATAAAGTCTTCAGCAATAGGTCCGTTAAAGACCCTTGAAGGGCCAAATTCCTTTTGTAATCCTTTAGATACATTGAATATGCCGCCTTTATCTTTATTTGCGATATCCTGTCCCCAAATAAAAGTATCGGGATTCAGCCTAAACTCAGCTTTGAGCGTTTCATTTAAACCCTCAATTAATTTTTTCTTTGCGCCATTTGAATTGTGCAGACCATCAGGATATTTAGAAGCCGGATAAGGATCAGGAATCACAAAATCATAAATTGAAGCAGGATCAGGATCAGGTGATGCCAAAGCATTTCGGTGAGCCACCTTCAGTTCCTCTTTTGCCTTCTCTTCAATGGTCAGAATTTCGGCATCGGTAAATCTTTCGTAACGCACGAGCATCCGTTTAAACTTTAACAATGGATCGGACTCCTGAACATATCCCAACTCCGCATCATTGCGATACAAATCGTGTCTGTCGGAATTTGAATGGGCATGAATCCGGATACAATTAGCCTGAACGATACATGGTTGCTGATTCTCCAATGACCAACTTTTGGCTTCGGTCATCGCGTTCATTGAATCAAAAACATCTTTTCCGTTGCAATGAATGATTCTCAGATTTTTAAATCCGGAAAAATTATTAGCGACCTTTCGATTGGCAGTCTGATCTTTTTTTGGAACAGAAATTCCATATCCATTATCCTGAAAAACGAAAATTACCGGAAGTTCTTCCGTGGAAGCGCCATTAATTGCCTCATAAACATAGCCTTCCGAAACGGAAGACTCTCCCTGCGAACTAATAGCAACTCCTTTCCCTTTGTAATATTTAATCGCACGACCCACACCAACAGCATGTAAAGTATGATTTCCTGTGGCTGAGGATACATTGTGGATATTCCATTCGGGTTTGCCAATGTGATTCGACATATGCCTTCCGCCAGAAGTCACATCAGCCGCTTTGGATATCCCGTTCAAAATGATTTCCTCTGCGGTAAGTCCAGCTGACAGGTTGGTCAACATATCGCGATAATATGGGAAAAGATGATCGTTTTCCCTGTTAAATATTTGTCCGATTGCCAGTTGTATGCCATCATGTCCGGCATATGGTGCATGATACGACCAGCCGATTGCTTGCTTCAGATAATTCGGAGCCTTTTCATCAATCATACGTCCCAATGTCATCAGGTAAAACCACTTTTCGAGGATCGCTTTATCTGTATTCTTGATCGTAAAGATCTTGTGCACCGGTATATCTTGTAAAACTTTCATATTCTGTAGTTTATGTCTTATCAAATGTTAGTATTCTGTTCAAATTTTTCCAATAAGTCTGCTATCCGCCGAAGAAATTTGCCTCCAAGCATTCCGTCAACAACACGATGGTCGTAAGAGAGCGATAAAAACATTTTATGCCTTACAACAATAGCATCACCTGTAGAAGTCTCCATTACAGCAGGTTTCTTTTCAATCATTCCTACTGCCAGAATTGCAACCTGCGGCTGATTTATTATTGGCGTTCCAATGAGTCCGCCAAATGATCCGAAATTAGTGATTGTAAAAGTTCCACCCTGGAGATCGTCCGGACTCAATTTATTCTCACGCCCTGCCTTTGCAAAGTTGTTAATCTCACGACTAAGACCTACAAGATTCTTAGAATCAGCATCTTTAATTACAGGAACTACCAGATTACCATCATTGGTTGCAACTGCAATTGCAATGTTGATGTGTTTGCGCAAAATAATATTATCCTCATCCACTGATGCATTCACCTGGCGGAATTCGGAGAGTGCTTTTGCCGTTGCTTCAGCGAATAGAGGCATAAATGTTAATTTCTCACCATATTTCTTTTCGAAATCATTTTTAACAGCATTACGCCAAAGTACAAGGTTTGTTACATCGGCTTCAACAACTGTGGTGACATGCGGAGAAACTTGCTTCGACATCACCATATGATTGGCGATTAACTTGCGGATGCGATCCATTTTAAGGATGGTATCTTCAGCGCCAATCGAGACAGAGACTTTCGGTCTTTCGATTTGGATGGATGGTGTATTTTGTGGTGATTTTGATTGCGAAATCTGCGAAGAGGGACTATTTGTTCCGTTAACGCGTTGTTCGATATAGGTTACAATATCGTTTTTTTGAACTCTTCCTCCTAATCCACTGCCTGTTATCGATTCAAGTTCAGTCAAAGTAACACCTTCCTTTGTTGCAATACTTTTTACAAGTGGAGAATAGAACCTGCCTGTATTTTTCAAATCATTTTTACTGATTTCAGGGGTAGATTGTTTTATTTTTGCTGGCTTAATTTCCGAAATTTCGGACTTTTCAGCAGCAACTTCCGGTTCTGGGGTAGTTTCAGGCGTTGCCGTAGCATCTGATCCAAGCGCAATCACAATTACGATCTGCCCAACAGGTATTAAATCATTCTCGGCACAACGAATTTCTTTAATGATTCCGGCCACTGGTGAAGGAATTTCGGAATCGACCTTATCGGTTGCAACTTCAAACAGAATATCATCTTCGGCTACCGTATCTCCTTTTTTTACAAATAGTTTAGTTATTGTAGCTTCCTGGATACTCTCACCCAACTTTGGTATAAGTACATTAAAATCTGACATCGCTTATTGTTTCCTTTAAATTAGTATTCATAACTAAATGCAATTTTATGCACTGATTATACTAACTAACAAAAAGCAATAAGATTTAGTTTAAAAAAAACTTCGAATTGTTCAATTGTGAAGAAACGAAAATAGGTCATAGGTAGGCCAATGATCCACTTTTAATAGAACGCGCGACATAACGCGATCCATTTCGATGGCAAGATGCGGACCTTTGTAATTACTGG
>Ga0209512_1005048_pt1 | contig 11162 bp, 12 predicted proteins | sample frozenSSSSmetaG_FD_184142 | JGI IMG/M metagenome (GOLD analysis project Ga0209512, IMG submission 184142) | Glacier valley bacterial and archeal communities from Borup Fiord, Nunavut, Canada, to study Microbial Dark Matter (Phase II) -... | ecosystem: Environmental > Aquatic > Freshwater > Ice >... | reverse complement strand
GCTGTATGCGCTGGAAGTCGAGCTGCTGGACGACGGCAAGCTGATTGATCAGAAGCAGCAGCGTATTGGCCTGCGCACAATCGTGCTTGATCGGCACGCCGATGAGTGGGGCGAAAGCTTTCAGTTTGTGGTGAATGGTGTGGCGGTATTTGCCAAAGGCGCGAACTGGATTCCGGCGCACAGCTTCGTCGCTTCGGTCGGCCGCACCGATTACCAGAATCTGCTCAGCTCGGCGGCCGAGGCGAACATGAATATGCTGCGCGTATGGGGCGGCGGCATCTATGAGATGGACGATTTCTACGACCTGTGCGATGAGCTAGGGCTGATGGTTTGGCAGGATTTTATGTTCGCATGCTCGCTGTATCCCGGCGATGAGCCGTTCCTGGCGCTGGTCGAGCAGGAGGCGGCGTATCAGGTGCCGCGCCTGGCGAATCACGCATGTATGGCGCTGTGGTGCGGCAATAACGAGATCGAGCAGATGGCACCAGAGATCATCGCCACGCCCGAGCGCCAGGCCGCGTATGAGAAAATCTTTTACGATCTGCTGCCGAAGGCGGTCGCGGCGCACGATCTGGCCACGCCCTACTGGCCGTCTTCGCCGCACAACCCGGCGGGCTACCAGCACGGCCATAACAACGAGCGCGCTGGTGATTGTCACTTCTGGGATGTCTGGCACGCGCGCTATCCGGTGAAGCGCTACGAGGAAATGAATTTTCGCTTCTGCTCTGAGTTCGGCATGCAATCCTACAGCTCGCCAGCAGTCGCGGCGACATTCTGCCCGCCCGAGGAGCTGAATGTGTTCGGCCCAGCGATGGAGAATCACCAGAAGAATGCCGCTGGCAACCAGATCATCTTCGATTACGTGGCGCGACTGTATCGCTATCCCAAGGATTACGCTGCGCTGGCATACCTGTCGCAGCTCAATCAAGCCTACTGCATGAAAGTCGGCATTGAGCATTTTCGGCGCTCGATGCCGCGCACAATGGGCGCGCTATATTGGCAGATCAACGATTGCTGGCCGGTGTTCTCGTGGAGCAGCCTGGAGTTCGGCGGGCGCTGGAAGGCGCTGCACTACGCCGCCCGGCGCTTCTTCGCGCCGATGCTGGTTTCGGCGCATGTGCCGGGCGATGAAAAGGCTGGCAAGGGCAACTACATCACCAACACCATTCACGATGTCAACATTTACACGGTTTACGATGGTGTCGCGCCGCAGGATGGAATGGTGAAATGGGCGCTCTACAATCTGGATGACCAGGTGCTTGAGCAGGGCCAGCTGGCAGTCGCGCTGCGCTATGGCGAATCGCAGAAGCTGACGACGCTCGATTTCGCCGCCGCAATTGCGCAGCATGATCGGCGGCAATTGTACCTGCGATTGTGGCTTGAAATCGGCGATCAGACCGAGTCGCAGCAGACGGTATTCTTCACCGCGCCGCGCTTTTTGAACCTGCGGCGTGGGCCAGTGCAACACAGCATTCGCGCCCAGCCCGATGGCGCAATCGAGATCGAATTCTCCTCGCCAGTATTTCAGCATAGCGTCGAGTTTGATCTCGCTGGCAGCGATTATCGCGCATCGGACAATTTCTTCGACCTGTACCCGAACGTGCCGCATCGCGTGCTGGTGCGCGCGGCGAATCTGGATGCGGCGCAGCTGGCCGAGCGCTTGACGACACGCTCGCTGGTAGATAGCTACTAGCAAATCCACGAAGCCACACAAAGGGTCACGAAAAGGCGTATGCTTTCGTGACCCTTTGTAGATCAAATCAATGAGAAAAACGAATCAATCACGAATGTCCAAATCGCTGGGTTTCGAACGTCATTAAAGTGACGGGATATGATGGAGACGACGTATGGAATACATGTTGATGGACTATGTGAACGAGGCCGGCTGGCCCGAGCTGACGGAGACCGAGCAAGAACGGTGGTTGGGCGCTTACCGCGCATACCTGGAGGCAATGATCGCGACGGGCGTCCTGAAAAGCACCACCGGCCTCCAGCGCACCTCGGCGGCGACAACTGTGCGGATTGCGAATGGCAAGACGCAGGTGCCGGACGGCCCGTATGCCGACTCGAAAGAGCAGCTAGGCGGCTTTCACATCATCGACGTGCCCGATCTCGATGCCGCGATTGTGTGGGCAGCCCGTAGCCCGACCGCGCTGCACGGTGTCGTCGAGGTGCGTCCGCTCTTCGATCCACCGCCGGAGCAGCTACGCGTTTAGCGCAGAATTCAGCATACAGGAGCCGGGATTCAGAATGAATGCCGCCGAATACAGAGCACGTCGAGCGATTGTGTTTGCTGTTCCTCGGTGTGCTCTGTGTCCTCGGTGGCGAAACTTCAGTTTTCAGCCGTGCGAAGTATAGATGCAGCACTCAAGAAAAGGAGCAGAATCATGCGGAAATTAGTCGTTTTCAATAATGTGACGCTGGATGGCTACTTTACTAGCCTGAACGGCGACATGAGCTGGGCGCATAGCCAGGATGCGGAACTGAATGCATTTGTCGCCGACAATGCAAAGGGCGGCGGCGCGCTCGTGCTCGGTAGGAAGACGTATGATCTCATGATCCAGTACTGGCCGACGCCGCTTGCGACCCAGAATGATCCGGTTGTGGCCGAACGGATGAATGCGATGCCAAAGATCGTGTTTTCGCGCACACTGGATACGGCGTCGTGGAGCAATACGACACTGGTGAAGGACGACCTAGCGGCGGAAATACGCAAGCTGAAGCAAGCGCCCGGCGCGGATATGACGATATTGGGAAGTGGCAGCATTGTTGCACAATTGGCGCAGGCAGGGTTGATCGACGAATATCAGGTGATGGTGAATCCGATCGTTCTTGGCGCGGGGCGGACGATGTTCGACGGCGTCAAGCAGCAGCTGAACCTGAAGCTGACGAAGTCGCGCACCTTCGGCAATGGGGTTGTTTTTCTATGCTACGAGCCGAAGGCGTAAAGCTATGATCTCGCGCATAGGTAATGCGCAGGCACGCAGCACGGCGGAGGCAGTCGCACGGCGCAGCTATGGCAAGCTGGTCGCCTTTCTGTCGGCACGCACGCACGATCTGGCGGATGCTGAGGATGCGCTTTCGGAGGCGTTCGCTACGGCATTGGCGGATTGGCCGCTGCATGGCTGTCCTTCGAACCCGGAAGCGTGGCTCCTGACCGTCGCCCGCCGAAAGATCATTGATGTTGCGCGCCGACAGGATACCGGCGAGGCGGCGACCGCGCAGTTGCAGCTGCTTGCGGACGGATTGGAGGCCGCGCAGACGGATGCGGAAATCCCAGATCGGCGTCTCGCACTGCTGTTCGCCTGCGCGCATCCAGCGATTGAGGCGAGTGTGCGCGCGCCGTTGATGTTGCAAGTGGTGGTCGGGCTAGATGCGAGGCTGATCGCATCGGCGTTCCTTATATCGCCAGCGGCGATGAGTAAGCGCCTCGTGCGGGCCAAGGCCAAGATTCGGCAGGCCGGTATTCCGTTTCGCATCCCAGAGCGCGCGGAGCTTCCCGACCGGCTCGAAAGCGTGCTAGATGCCATATACGCCGCCTTCGCAGAAGGTTGGAATGATCCGGGCGGGATCGATCTCGTGCGGCGAGATCTGACGGAAGAAGCGATCTTTCTCGCCCGATTGGTGAACGAGCTGCTGCCGGAGGAGCCGGAAGCGCTGGGCCTGCTGGCCTGTATGCTGCACGCGGAAGCCCGCCGTGGCGCGCGTCGCAATCAGGATGGCGAATACGTTTCGTTTGCCGAGCAGGAGCGGGCGCTGTGGAATTGGCCGATGATTGAGGAAGCCGAGGCGCTGCTTTGGCGCGCGAGCAGGTTGGGTTCGATAGGTCGCTATCAGCTCGAAAGCGCGATCCAATCGGCGCATGTGTATCGTCGCCGCACGGGTCAGGGCAACTGGGATGCGGTGGTGCAGCTGTACGACGCGCTGACGGCGATCACCGGCTCGCCGGTGGTCGGCATCAATCGCGCCCTGGCTATCGCGGAAGTACACGGTGCTGATGCTGCTCTCCAAGCGATAGAAGCGATCGCTACTGATTCACGGCTCGCGGATTATCAACCCTATTGGGCCGCGCGCGCCGAGCTACTATCCAAAACCGGCGCATACCACGAAGCGCGCCACGCCTACGAGATCGCGATCAGCCTGGAGCGCGACCCCGCAGTTCGCCGCTTTTTGCAGCATCGTCAGTCGGCCTTGCCAGCGTGAACCATTTCGGCTGGCGCATCAGTCGTTGAGAACCGCTAGGTCGAACTGGCGCAGGCGCGCGGCGTCGGCGCCACATCGACCACGATGATCTTTCCGTGCCTGATCGTGAAACAGCAGCAAGATATTGAACGCACTGCCGAAGAACAAGCGCACAACATTTATGGGTTTTTGTGCTTCGATCCAGTCTGGGACAAAATACGGGTGCAGGATCTGATCGATCACTTCTCCATAGCATTCCTGCTTGATACGTTGAAGGACGACGAAGCAGCGCACGCGGCGCTCTAGCCGGAGGCGATCAACAACGCTGGTGCGTGTAGCGCGTTACGGCACCGGATCATAGCCGCCTTGCGCCCAGGGGTGGCAGCGCGCGATCCGCTTGGCACCCAGCCAGCCGCCCTTGAGAATGCCGTATTTCTCAATTGCCTGGTAGGTGTAGGTCGAGCAGCCGGGCGTGTAGATGCAGCTTGGTGGCAGCGCCGGTCGCAAGAATTTCTGGTAGAAGCGGATGAGCATCAGGAACGGCCAGTTGATCCACGTTTTCATTGGCGTACCGTCTCCCAGATCAGGTGCGGCAGCTGCGGAATGATCAGCTGCTCCATCGCCAACCGCACCGCGCCGGTCGAGCCGGGCATGCAGAACACCAGCGTGCCGCCAATCGTCCCAGCCGTGGCGCGCGAAAGCATCGCTGCCGGCCCAATATCGGCATACGACAGCATCCGAAACAGCTCACCGAAGCCGGGCAGTCGCTTCTCGATCAGCGCATCGATCGCCTCAAATGTGCTGTCGCGGCGCGCAATGCCAGTTCCGCCATTGGTCAGAATCACTTGGCAGCCACTCCGGGATAGCTCGCGCACCAGCGCAGCGATCGCATCTGGCTCATCCTTAACAAGTTGATAGCGCACAATAGTATGGCCTGCGGCTTCGAGCGCCTCACGAATGGCTGCGCCGCTGGTGTCGGTCTCGGTTGTGCGCGTATCGCTGATCGTAATCACGCCGCAGCGGATCGCGGGCGGCAGCTCGGCCTGCGCACGCTGCTCATGTTCCTGATGACTCATTATTGCCCTACATCCTACGCGCTACGCATTACGTACTATTAGTAGCTAGAATAGCATTATCGTACCACGAAAGCCAGCCGAGTGTCCAATCATTGGCAGCCGTCAATAGCCTGACAATACTGTTTCATATGACGACGATTAGGCTGATTTTGCTGCGACCTTTAGCGCTTGACGAGCGGCACCGCTCGTGCTATGATCCGCGCGCTACGGCGATTGTGCGCTGGATAGCGTATCTATACTGGCGCATTGCTGCGCTGGTATTTTACATTCATTTTGTGACAGCCAACCCTGCGCCAACTGCCCGTCGGCGTTTTTTGTTAGGCGCGGTTTGCCACACATCTCTCGCGTCGCTTTACCAGGCGCGAGCTGAACGAGGAAATCGGTAGAAACATATGATCGCTGAATTCAAGCGTCTTCTCGTCGGCAATCCAATTGAGACAGCGGCACAACACGATCAGCGCCTGAGCAAGCGCATCGCACTGGCGGTCTTCTCGTCGGATGCACTCTCATCGGTCGCCTATGCAAGCGAAGCGATTCTGTTCGTGCTGGTGCTGACCGGCGCGCACGCGCTGCCGCTGGTCATTCCGATCTCATTGGCGATCGTGGTGCTGCTGCTGATTGTCGGCTTTTCATATCGGCAGACCATTCACGCCTACCCGAACGGCGGCGGGGCATATATTGTCGCGCACGAGAATCTGGGCGAAATACCGGGCCTGATCGCCGCCGCGTCGCTGCTGATCGATTACGTGCTGACTGTTGCAGTCTCGATCTCGGCGGGCGTGTTCGCGATCACGTCGCTGGCATCCACCTGGGGCTACGTGGGATTGGGCGATTACCGCGTCGAGATCGCGCTCGGCTGTATCGCGCTCATCACCGTGATCAACCTACGCGGTGTGAAAGAAAGCGGCGCAATCTTCTCGGCGCCAACCTATGTCTTTATCGTCAGCATCGTGATCATGATCGGGATGGGCTTCTATCGCGTCGCCAATGGCGGATGGGTGGCCGCCGTGCCACAGCTGGCTGAGACTGCCGCCGCCGTCGAGCCACTCAGCGTCTTCCTAATCCTACGCGCATTCGCGGCTGGCTGTACCGCGCTCACCGGCGTCGAGGCGATCTCGAATGGTGTGCCGGCCTTCAAGCAGCCCGAGTCGAAAAATGCTTCGACCACATTGATCTGGATGATCGTGACCCTGGGCGTCATGTTCATGGGCATCAGCGTGCTGGCATACTACATTGGCGCGGCACCGCGCGAAGATGTCAGCGTGATCTCCCAGATCGCGATCCAGGTCGTGGGCACTGGCCCAGCATTCTTCGTTATTCAAGTTGCTACCGCACTGATCTTGGTGCTGGCGGCCAATACCAGCTACGCCGATTTCCCGCGACTAGCTTCGCTGCTCTCGCGCGACAGATTTTTGCCGCGCCAGTTTTCCAGTCGCGGCGATCGGCTGGTCTTTTCGAATGGCGTCGTTGCGCTGGGCGTCTTCGCGGCGCTGCTGGTGATCGCCTTTAATGCGCGCGAGCAGTCGATGCTGCCGCTGTATGCGATTGGCGTGTTTATCTCGTTCACGCTCTCGCAGTTCGGCATGGTGCGCCATTGGCTGCGCGAGCGCGAGCCAGGCTGGCAGCGCAGCGTGCTGATCAACGGTGTCGGCGCGCTGCTGACGGCAGTGGTGCTGGTGGTGATTGTCGTCACGAAGTTCGAGCAGGGTGCCTGGGCCGTGCTGGTGCTAACACCAATACTCGTGCTGCTCTTTCGCTCGATTCACAAGCATTATCAGCAGGTTGCGCGCCAGCTTTCGCTTGAGACCGCGCCACGCGTCGAGCCGGTGAAGCGCCATACTGCGCTGGTGTTGATCTCGGGTATTCATCGCGGCGTTGTGCCTGCGCTGGAGTTCGCCAAATCGATTGCGCCAGATAACACTACCGCACTGTATGTCGATTTAGATGCTGAGCATACCCGCAAGATCGAAGAGAAATGGGCGCGCTGGGGCGCAGGTATTCCATTGCAGGTGCTTGATTCGCCGTATCGCTCGCTGGTACGCCCGATTATGCGCTATGTTGACCAGATCGACGCGCAATACGATGATGATGTGCTCTCGGTGATCCTACCGGAGTTTATTCCATCGAAGTGGTGGCAGCACTTGTTGCACAATCAGACCGCGCTGGCTATTAAGGCCGCGCTGCTGTTCCGCAAAGGCGTAGTCGTGATTAGCGTTCCATATCATCTAGAAGATTAACCGACGACTAGCGGCCAGGCGAGAACGATTGCCTGGCCTTGGCTACATTGACCCGGCAACTGGCCCACGCGAGAATAACTGGCCGGCTGCTGAGCTGTAGCAATTAATCTCTCCACGATGAGAAAGAGCCATGATTTCTGAGCTGAAACGGCTCTTCGTCGGCCCGCGCTTGCCACCGAATAGCTTGTGCACGAATGACTTAGCAAACGCGTTGCCCTAGCGGTCTTCTCCTCGGATGCACGCTCCTCAGTTGCCGATGCGACGGAAGCGCTTCTGATCGCGCTGCTAGCGGCGGGCCAGCAATCGCTGGGCTACGCCACGCCGATCTCGATTGGGATTGCGCTGCTGCTGCGCACGTTCGCGGCTGGCTGTACCGCGCTTACTTGCATCGCGGCAATCGCCGATGGCGTGCCAGCCTTCAAGCAGCCCGAATCGAAAAATGCCGCGATCACGCTGGTGATTATGGCCGTCGCGCTGGTGCTGGCGATAGCCTGACAGTCCTCGACACGCCCCGACAGTAGCAAACGCGCGCTGCCTATTCAGGCAGCGCGCGTATCCTAGCTCCTCACTCCTGGCTCCCGTCCTAGCGTCCGCTCGTCCCGCTGATGATGCTGGTCGCGTCGATCAGCGGCGTGGCACCGCCGCCACTGAAGACTGGCAGCTTGCCATCCCAGCGTTGAACCTGCTGATAGCGAATCAGATCGGGCGTCAGGCTCTGCCCCAGCTGGCGATTGGCCTCGGCCTGCGCCTTGGCGCGCGTCAGTGTCGCCGATGCCTCACCCTCGGCCTGCGCCTTCAGTGCATTGGCCTGACCGGTCGCCTGGGCGACATCCTGCTCGGCCTTGACCTTGGCCTGCGCCAACTGATACTTCTGCTGCTCAGCCTGCTGCTGCGCTTGAATCTTCTGATCCAGCGCCGTCTGTAGGGACTGCGGCAGGTGAACTTCGCGTACTGCGAACGAAATTAGCCGCATGTGGCGCTTGGCGAATTCGGCTTCAAGTCCGCTGCTAATCTCCTTATTGATCGCGTCGCGCTTGGCCGAGGTAATTTCCTCCCAGCCGTATTTCGACGCAACTACCGGCACCTGCGAGCGCGTGTACTGGCGCACGACGCGATCCTCGACGATCGTGATCTCAGCGCCGCCCCAATCTTGATACAGCTGCCCAGCCTCTTCTTTGATCACCTGATATTGGATGACGACATCCAGGTTAATCTGCTGGCCTTCGTTGCTTTGAACTTTGATCGAATCGTCGCCGCTGGTTTGCCCTTCAGTGCTCTTTGCGACCATACTGTAGGTCTGGATGGTGACTGGGTACTGCTGGATGGCCTGCGAAAACGGATTAATGAAGGCCCAGCCCGGCTCTTGCGCGCCCGGTGTGACCGTATGCGTGGCCTTGTCGAACACAATGCCGACATAGCCAGGGGCGATACTGCGCCAGGATGAGACGGTCAGTCCCAGCAGCGCAATCGCGATCAGCGCGATCACGAGCAGCGTGCCCAGGCGGGCGACGGTACGGGGTGAGCCAGGGCTAGTGGCGCGTGCCATTGGTGTGCTCCTTTTTATCTTGTTGCTGCGGCGGATCTCGGTCGAGATCCGCAAGACCTTCTTCGGTTATCTCGTCAACATCGCGTTTGAGCCTGCGCAGCCAGCGCATGACACTCGGGGCGATGATGAGGCCGATCTGCCAGGCCACGACGATTAAAATGATCATGACCGCGAACTCTAACAGCGTCGGACTCATACGGCCTCCTGCCGCCGCGGCGCTCAGCGGCGTGTATGTGATCTGTCATCATGATATACGTAGAATCGCGCAGCGGGTTGCGGCCCGTTTCACGGATACGCGCGCACAATGAAGGCGACCATATCTGGTCACCTTCATTGTACTACCGTTCTGAAATGCGTGCTGCGTATTGCTATGGCGTGGTCGTACCCGGCGTGGTTGTGCTCGGCGTGGTCGTGCTCGGCGGCGGCACCGGCACGGTGGTGGGCTGGGCAGTCGGCGCGATCTGCTGCTGATCCTGCGGCACGACAATCGGCGAGTTGCCGGTGGTGCGGTCAAGTAGCAGCGTCAAATCGGTATTCGGGTCGACGAACCAGAGATTGCCGTTCTTGAGCAGATCGACATTCAGCTCGCGCTTACGCAGCTCGAACAGCTCAGGGTTTTCGCGCCAGTAGCGGCCCTCGATCGTACGCACTTGCGAATCGCGGCTGGCCGCCTCAAGCTGCGCCGCCGTACGGCCCTTCTCGGTGGTCAGTGCCACAGTCGCCTCTTGCTCGGCCTGGAAGAGATTATTGGCTTGTTGCGCCTCAATCTGCTGGCGGCGCTTCTCCTCGGTCTCGATCTGCACTTCGAGATTCGCCTTTTCAGCCAGCAGTTTGGAATAGGCCTCGCCAACTTTTATGTCCAGCACCTTGACTGCTTCCAAGGTAACATACAGCTGGTCAATCGCCGCTTGCTGTCCTTGCGCCGCCGGGGTCTTCAAGATTTGAGTGATGCGGGTGCTAAAGCCGCCGCGATCAGATAGCACCTGATCAAGCGTGAACTGCGTGCTGGCGCTCTTGAGCGCATCGTTGATGAAGCCGTCGAGGAAGGCGTTCATCTGCTCATCGCTGACACCGATACGGCCATATTGCCCACGCAACGACTCAAGATCGGTCTTGCGACTATAATCAACTTGAATGTCGATGTCGTACAGCTGCTTATCGCTGCTGGCGACATTCTGGGTGACCTGACGCGTCTGGCGCTTAATATTGACAACTTCAACGCGCGTGAACGGCGCGAAGATTCGGAAAAAGATGCCGGGCTCCTGGACGCCTTCGACCGCGCCCTGGGTGATGATGATGCCGCGCTGGCCTTCATCGACCTGCTTGAACTTGAAGGTGCTGAACAGTGCCACGCCGACAACCAATAGCACCACGGCGATACCAATCAATCGGCCGATAGCTGCGCCCGCGTTGCCTGCGGTGCCAGGACGGTTGCCTCCCTCGCGTTGCGACATAGAATTAAGATGCCTTTCTGTGTAACTAGTATGCGGAATCCGGACGGTATGATTGGTCTTCGACCCCACGTCCCCCCATCCTGAAACGGTGAAACACTTCTAAATCATACCATACTTTCAGCTATTTATGTACACAGGGCGGCCAGGAATTGCTATAGACGCAAAATGTTTGACAGCCAGTGATCGCAACCTTTACAATGTTGCCGACGTACCTTCTAGCAGACGATTAGACGATTGCACGACGAACATAGAGGAAACCATGCGACTCATTTTGTATCTGGGCAAAGGCGGCGTGGGCAAAACGACGACGGCGGCGGCGACTGCGGCGCGCGCGGCAGAGCTGGGCCACCGCACGCTGGTGGTCAGCACCGATGTGGCGCATAGCTTGGCCGATGCGCTCGACCACCCGCTTGGCGCGCTGCCGACCCAGCTGAGCGATAAATTATGGGGCCAAGAGATCAATGTGCTGGATGAAGTGCGCCAGCACTGGGGCGAACTGCGCACGTATCTGGCCGGGTTGTTGCGTCGCAAAGGCGTGGACGATGTCGCATCCGAGGAGCTGGCGATCATTCCCGGCATGGAAGAAGTCGTCAGCCTGCTGCACATTCGTCGCCAAGCGCGTGAAGGCAACTTCGACGCGGTGATTGTGGACGCGGCGCCGACCGGC
>Ga0209512_1005046_pt1 | contig 11163 bp, 5 predicted proteins | sample frozenSSSSmetaG_FD_184142 | JGI IMG/M metagenome (GOLD analysis project Ga0209512, IMG submission 184142) | Glacier valley bacterial and archeal communities from Borup Fiord, Nunavut, Canada, to study Microbial Dark Matter (Phase II) -... | ecosystem: Environmental > Aquatic > Freshwater > Ice >... | reverse complement strand
CCACTAGCACAGAAAACAAAACTGCTCCAGCCGTGAAAGGCATGGAGCAGGATGTGCCCCTACGGGGGCTATGGGGCACAAATCGCTCCAGACTCGAACACTGTTTCCGACGCATCGTTCAGCATTCTGAAGCGCCTGTATCGCATCCCAGCGCCGCCTGAAAAAGCATTGCTGAAAACGGAACGAAACAAGCTCATTCGCGAACGTCATGCCACTGGTGAAACGCTAGAACGCCTGGCGAGCGAGTTCGGCATTTCGTTTCAGCGCGTCCACCAAATTGTTCATCAGCGCTACCATTAGTATTGGTTGGCATCCAATACTATCATTAGAGATAGTTGTAGCCATACGACAATGGCGAAATTCCCTTGATCGTCTGTTTACAAATATAAATAGCGGGTAGGAATCTCGTCCCGGACTCCCTCTGTGTCTGCATACAGGAATGTCCTTTGCCAGTTACTTGATCAAAGTGAGTACGGCTCACCCAATTTGGGCGTCGTACTCGAATGGCTGCGTTAGCCGCTAGGCCAATTTGAAGCGTTGTTGATGCGACTGCAAGTGCGCTTAGTCAGGTGCGTAGCCGACTCGCCAAGACGACTAACATGTACCGTCCCGATTTGTCATTTCCAGTCGTTATATCACTTGGCCGTTCACATTTACGACTGCGGGATGGCATTGAACAGCGCAGTGACAAAGTTGGTAATCTCGACATCTGTAAGCGGCTTACGTGGGGTGCTCCCTTTCGCGGTGGGTCGGTAGACGATGAGCACCATATTACGGTAGCGTACCTCGGCCATTATCGGTCCATCTGCCGCAATGATCCCTTCATCGCCCACTTTGAGTGGTTGTTTTGCGCTGATTGGACTGGTTTCTACCTGATAACGGGTGAGCGCATCTTGTGCCGACGATGTGATCCACAAAACGACCTGATAAGTGGTACCATCGTTAGTGCGGAATTGCATCGTAGCGCCGTTAGTTGAAGTCAAGCTCTGCGTATCGACCCGTTTGAATGCACCTATGACACTTGGGGCCTTTTTGTTGAATACTTGTGCTTTATCAGTCTTTGCATCCAACGTTGGACCTGATGCAGTGATAGTCGGTGCTAAAGTGGATGTTGCAACTAAGAGCGTGCTGCTCTGAGCACTTGTGGCCGTTGCAGTTGTGACAACTATATCGATTGCCTGAGTTGGTACCTGCGACATAATCAAAGTTGGCGCAGGCACTTTGGTAGCAATTACGATACTCAGTGTGGTTGGCGCGATTGAAACAATAGTGGGGCTAGGTTGTCTGGCGCAACTGCTCAGCAGGCTTAATGCTATGAATGCTCCAACCATATACCTATTCAAGATGCTCAAACGATTTTTCACGAATATCTCCGCTTCGTAATTTACTTTAGTGATATAAGGTTGAACATACATTAAGAGGGATAGTGTTGAAATACAGTCGTACATCCGCTGACGTCAGTTATTGGACAAATGAAGTTATGTCAAACAAACATTATTACACTTTTGTGATTTAATATATAGTTTATCCTTGTCTTAATTTAATATATGACCCAGTCATATATATTTGATAAAGGATAAACTCGAAAGACACTATTACAGCATTAGTAAATTTATTAAGATTAATCAAAAGGTTAATATAAGGATAAAATATGATGACCGTTGTGAATAATAGGAAAAACGCAAAAATTCTTGGGGATTGCTTAAAAGCCAATCTTGAGTCTGTTATTGTAATTATACCAAACAAATTTGCAATAATTTTCAATGGGGTAAAAGATAAAAAAAGCGGCAGCTTTTTTATCTCATTTTCATGTATGTTGTAACCTAACAAGATAAGCATTGCATATGTGTAAGAGCCGATCAGAGGTATTTGGAAAAACAAATTAAGAACAATTACTTCGCTAACGTTCATGTTCAAGATAAGTAAGTCCCCGCAGCCGAGATAAAAGAGTTTAAGAAAATGCTGGTTGCAGATAATGCGCTAAGAGGCGCTCCTACTGCGCCTGCAATTGCTGAACCTACCCCAATAGCGAGGGTCGTGAAATTAGAGCTAGCAGAATGACCATCTAAAACTTGAACCAGCGATCCACCAAAATCAATGGCAATGTTTCCTACAATTGAAATAGGAACAGAAGCCAAAGCTTTTACCCCGTTTTCAAACACACCTAGAAATCCATTGAAACTACCTGTCGCGTATGCACGTATTCCTGCTGCAACAACATATGGATAGGAATATAAGCGCGCCAAGAATCTAGTTATTCCCGACTCTAAGTAGGAATAAGTAACAGGACCAGTACCAATGGCGGATACAAAACCTCCTACAAGCGCTCCAAGCAGCGCAGATATAAATGCAGATGGGCCATTTATAAGTATATTAATGATGAATTTGCTCCCAAAATCTTTTTGACATTCTTGACCTTCAATGGTTGAAGACGCGCATTGGCTTAATGTTTTTACAAACGTTCCAACGATGTATCCCACTAAACTAGAGATTAATCCAAGCGCAAAACCATTTCTGAAATTTGAACCTACAACTGCACGCGCAACGGTTAATACCGGAGATTCTCCGAAAGAATACTCAACAAAACGCCCCGACGGGTCAAATTGGTTAATGGGATTTGATTGAACATAACCATATATATTATCTTGATTCGGTTTCTCAGTGTAAGAGTACAATACATCCCTACTGTTAAATCCGCCTGTTGTTGTGTTGTAATAGCGTGCCCGGAGGTCATACAGTCCCGTTGACCGATCAAACTGTTGCCCTGTATATTGATATATGTTGGCTGTTGTGCCTGTTTGATTTCGCGTAGTACCAAATGCATCATACACATAACGATCAGTCGCGTTACCGCTGGTGTCTGTTAGCGCACGGACACTGTTTTGCCCATCGTGCAGATAGTAATTGGCAGTCGCGCCACGAGTTTGCGTTAGCAGCTCTGCTCCACCCAATACATAATTGACGGTAGGCGCACCTGTCCCATCGGCTTCTTGAATGACATCCCCATAGGGTGAGAACTCATCCCATAGGTAATTAGTGGTTTGTGCGCCAACGGTTTGCTGTACACGGTGGCCGCTATCATCATATCTATTGATTACCGTCTGCGCGCCTACGGTTGCCCCAGTCATTTGGTCGCGAGCATCCCAAAGATAGGAGACGTTGTTCATTGCATTCATAGTGTCGCTTACCGTCCGCAAATCTCCACGCCCATTGTACGTATAAGTCTGTTGAGCGTTGATGCAGTTGTTAGACGCTATGCCTACATCAGTACCAGAGCAGGTAAGCTGGTTAAGAATGTTATAAGCATACAGCGTGCTCTGACCATTTTCGGTTTTCTTGATGCGATTACCCACATCATCATACCCATACATAGTTGCCCAAGATGGATTAGCGTTTCCGCCTGTCGGAGTACCGGTTTGTGCGGGTGTTGTACTAGGACCGCCTGGGGTGATCGTTGCTGGAGCGAAAGTCGCTGCGCCTGTACTGGTAGGGGCTGGCGTACTTGTACCGCCGTTGCCCGCGCTGCGGCTTTCACCGATGAGTCGATACAAGTCATCATAAGTCCAGGTGGTTGTGGTGCCAGTGGTATCAATGCCGACCGTATCTTTCACCGCAGTCCGGCTGCCTGTGGCATCCAGCGTATATGTATATGATGCGATAGGCTGCGGACCTTTGTGCTGCATAATGCTTGTTAATTGGTTGAGATTGTTGTAACCATAATCGATGGAAACACCATTAATATAGCTGAGGTTGCTGCGCATTCCGTTCATGTCATAGGTATAATCGGCAATATGCGAGCCGCTTGCATCTTTAACGTCTTTGAGTTGGTTTGTACCATAGTAGTCGTAACCTATCGTGCCAGCAGGTGAGCTCATTGACGTGCGATTTCCATTTAGATCGTAACCATAGCCAACTGCCTGGTTATTTGGCAACGTGACGCTGTTGACCCGACTTAGGGCGTCGTAACCATAGATTGTAGTTCCGCGAGCGTCGGTGATGGTTTGACGCATATCACCAGAAGTGTAGCCGTAGGTCACGTTCTGCCCATCGAAATAATTAACCGTTTTCAGCAGATTCGAGTTCGCGGCATAGGTGTAGTGATTATTGTTGCCGCCGAAACTTGTGACTGGTGGTATGGCATCATTCGGTAAAGCATGATCGGTGAGATTTCCGTCGCTATCGTATTGGAACAATTCTTGACTGCCATCTGGCCAAGTTTTGACCACTTGACGGTTGAGTTCGTCATACTGAAAACTTGTGACCTGCGATTTTGCATCAGTGATGGTTTGCAGGTTGCCAACGTCATCATAAAGATAGTTCGTGCTGAGCAACCGCGCTGGTCCGTTTGGCTGCGAAAGGCTTTGCGTTACGGTGCGCAGTTGACCGTTATCGAAATAAACGTAAGCGGTTACTTTACCATTTTGGTCAGTCCGTGCAGTGACACGCCCCGCATTGTCGTAATCTTGATGCACCGGGTTCGGATGGGCAGCACGGTTGTCGTCATCATAGTACGTATCGGTCAAGCGGCCACGAATATCGTACACGTAATGAGTGTGATAACCTTTGCTATCATAACTGTCAGTGAGCTGTCCAGCGTCATCATAGTTGTTTCTATTAATGATATTTCCTGGTGCTGTGACAATATCCATCTGACCTAGATGGTTATAGTGATAAGTAGTCTGATTGAGGTTTGGGTCAGTTTCAAGCGTTTTGCGGCCCGCTAAGTCGTACTGATAAGTTGTAATGGCAGAGCCAGTGGTTCCATCACCGACGCGGGTCATTTTGACTAGCTGCCCCGCCACATCATAACCGTAAGTCATGACATGCCCCGCCTGATCAGTCTCGCTCAGCTTATTGCCACGGAAGTCGTAGGTATACGTACTAAATGTTTTGTCTGAATAGGTGACTGTCACCAGGCGATTAGCATAATCATAGCCATAGGTCGTGCGCAAGCCACGCGGGTCGATCATAGCTGTTTTATTTCGGTTCAAATCGTATTCATAATAGGTGAAGTATGAAGGTAGACCGCCATCACGCACGTTTTCGACACTAATCACGTTGCCGAGATCATCGTAAACGTAATTTGTGATATGGTTACGAGCATCTTTCGCCTGTATTTGGCGTCCCATATCATCATAGACATAATAGGTCGTTGCCGTGCGCGTGCCTTGAATAGGCGCAGTCACACTCGTTACGTTACCGTAACTGTCGGTTCCATAGGTCGTGCTATTGCCATTGCCATCTGTTTTCGTGAGCGGGCTACCGTGGGTATCCCAGGTATAGCCACCCACCAAACTGCTGGGGCCGTTGAGTGTATCGGTCACCTGCTTTGGCATACCAGTCGAGTCATCGTATCCAACCGTCCACACGGTTCCGTTCCCGTTCTTTATGGTTGACGGCCCGCTATATTGGTTATAGGTCATTTGCATGACACTTTTAGCAGCGTTGTCAGTTCCGTTGTTAATGACCTCGATGCGGTTACCGCTGCCATCGTATTTATAAGTGGTAACTTCGGAGGTGTTGCCATCAATGGCAGTGGTCACGTTACGAACATTGTGGCTGCCCGGATAGTAATCATAAGTCACCTGGTGCAGCACAGTACCATTGGCTTGCTGTTGCTGAACCTGCGTGAGTAGGTCACCATAATCATTGTAGGTGGTGACATTCACACCCGTATCGGGATTGGTTTGCGTGGTGGTATGAGTCGCCAGGTTGTAATCATAGGTTGTCAGATAGCTGATGGTTGTATCCGTGCCGTACTGAGTTTGCTGCTTCAAACGTCCATCGGGGTTGTATTCAGCGTAAACAGCCTTTTGATTGAGCGGGTCAACCACATCCTTGAAATAATGTCCTGGCCAATAATGATATTGGATAACCGGATTCGCCACCTGATTTTGCGGGAGCGGCACTTGTGGCAGCACAACCGAGTCCAGATCACCGCTGACAACTGCATCATAGGTATATCGATAGACTTTACCGTTTGTATCGGTAATGCTCATGATACGGCCCATGCCCGTTGGATCGTTGCGATCAAACTTGACATAGGCTTTGCCAGTGACACTGCTGCGGATGCCGTCTGCACCGAAGGTCAGTGTGTTGTGATTGAGATCAGTGATCGAGACGAGCTGCGACGTTTGTTTTTGGGTGATTGGATCAGCTCCAACACTGTATACAAACACACGCCCATACGGATCAGTGTACTTATACCCCGCTGGTTGATAGGGCACTGGCGGGAAACAGACGTATTGGGCGCCACTGAAAACAAGTAGGCCACACGCTGAAATAGGTTCAAATTTACCATACACACCCGCTTCGGCTAAATAGGCTGGACGGTAGAACATAAAACCAAGTGGCTGCGGGCTAAAAGTAAACGTAACACGCTGTCCATTAGCTTGGGTTATTGTGACATCATGGGCTTGATTGACCTGAATTTGCGGACTACCCAAATCAAGTGACCAACCGTTACCGAAATCGCCAACTTGTGCCCGGTTCAAACTGTCGTAAGTACGTCCAATCGTGATCGGTAGTCCAGCAATGGGCACAGTCAAGTCGGTCACGCTAAAACGGACGCGACCTGGCTTATAATCACCAACAGCGGTGATGAGTACCGCATCGTTTACGGTTTGACCTAATGTATTTTGTCCACGTACGCGAATGACGTACGAGTTATTGGCGAGAAGCGTGGTATCCAAAGTAGCGATCGTGCTATTTGCTGGTGCGTTGACATTCGACACAAGTGTGTGGTAACTGTTCGGATCATCAGCAGGCCAGTAATCGACCGCACCACCGACTAATCCGGCACTGCTGCACAGGTTTACAGGTACAAGCCCAGAAACGCTTGTATGGTTGAGTGGCGTGGCAATGCACCCTTGAATAGCGATAGGTGGAAGTGCCGGTAGCGTTGGCGATGGGGTCAGCGTCGTTGTGGGAAGCAAGGTAGGAGTAAAGGTAGCAGTGATCGTTGGGGAAGGCCCACTTGTAACTATAAGAGTAGGTGTCGCAGATAGCCCACCAGCAGGATCATAGACAGCAACTAACCCTTTACCAGCAAAAGTAGCTAGCATAATCGTACGTGGATCAGCTGGATTTATGAGTGTGAGGGAATCTCCGTTATTCATATTTAGCTGGTGGATGTCCTGCATGACTGGATGTGGTGAATTAACTGGATAATTCACATTAAGTTTATTTTGATCACCGACGAAGTTCAGTCCGAAAGCGTTCATAAAAACGTTCCATGCATTCGCTTCGATATCTGTTCTCTCAGCGGCACCGCCAAAAACATAAACGCTGCCACCGGCATTCACATAATCAATCAAAACGCAATTATCGACACGATCAACAATCCCATATCCAACATAAATTGCATCATATTGAAGGATGTTAGGTAACGTAAAGTTGATCACATTCCCTGCTGGATCCGCAGATGTGACGGCATAACCAGCATTGCTCAAAGTAGTTTTTAAAAGTGGTGAAAATGCAAACGTGTCGGAGGAGTACAAAAGAATGCTACCCAAACGACCATTCATTAACCACCGAGGTACATTTAAGGCGAACTTATAACCATCAGGGGCGTTGGAAAACCCCTGATCATTCCACACCCAATCATCGTTATTGGCGACGATACGGCCAATCGTTCCACGAGGCGTTATATTCGTGACAGGGCAGCCGGGTACAGATGTGAGAGAGGCTGTGGGCGTGCTTGTGTTAGTAGCGGATGGCGCATTAGTTTGGGTGGCTGTCGCTGAAGGTGTTTGAGTAGGCAGCACCGCTCCCAAACAAGCAAAGTAAAAAACGGGTGTATTGGCGAGTACCACTGGTACATTTAGAGACCATCGTACCTCAATAAAAGGCTGGGTCACGGTATAACCGCCATCAGCATTAGCAGTCAGCATATTTGTAAGTGGTGCGTTTGCAGTTGGAGCACTGCTGCCTTGTGCCACCTGGAAACCACTCACATTATTTGTATTGAACAGTATTTCGGACGTACTCGCCGTCGGCATTTGATAGTAAGCGCCTACAGTTGTTGTGCCACTACTACTGGAGCCATACATGCCGTTTGTGTCCCAAACAACGTTGGTACCAGTTAGGTTCCAAGGACTATTCACCCAACCTTGTGCTGCGCCAATTCGCCAATCCAAACAAGTAACATTGTTTGGCAAAATCGGGGTGACTGTTGGTGTCAATAATTGACCTACGGTAGGCGTTGCAGTGTTGGCTGATATGGCCGTTTGGCTGGGTGTGAAGGTAGCCGTCGGAGTGTACGTCGATGTAAAGGTATTGCTGGGGGTGAAAGTTGGTGTATTGGTCGGCGTAGGTGTCTGACTGGGTGTAAAAGTGGCTGTGCTACTCGGCGTTGGGGTAAATGTTTGAGTAGGTGTGAAGGTATAGGTCGGCGTGAAGGTGGCCGTGTTACTGGGCGTAAATGTGTACGTCGGTGTGTACGTTTTGCTCGGTGTGAAGGTATAGGTCGGCGTGAAGGTGGCTGTGTTACTGGGCGTAAATGTGTACGTCGGCGTGTACGTTTTGCTCGGTGTGAAGGTATAGGTCGGCGTGAAGGTGGCTGTGTTACTGGGCGTAAATGTGTACGTCGGCGTATACGTGTTACTAGGGGTGAAAGTATAGGTGGGTGTAAAGGTGGCCGTGTTGCTCGGCGTGAAGGTGTAAGTTGGCGTATACGTTTTGCTGGGTGTGAAGGTATAAGTCGGCGTGAAGGTAGCCGTATTACTCGGCGTGAAGGTGTAAGTTGGCGTATACGTTTTGCTGGGTGTGAAGGTATAGGTGGGCGTGAAGGTAGCCGTGTTGCTCGGCGTAAAGGTGTAAGTTGGCGTATACGTTTTGCTGGGTGTGAAAGTGCTGGTAGGTGTGGGGCTAGGCGGGACTACACTACCCCACCGACCAGCCAGAGGAATATCTCCGGCGACACCCTCTCGAAACGAAATATCAGCGTAACCTGTCTTTAAGGACTTCTTCAAATAAAAAGATATGTTTGGGCTGTCATAAATAGCGACACCAAAGTAACCTTGATTCGTCCAGTCGCCAGCAATTGGCTTCATATTAGGTGAGCCGTAATTAAATGTATACCCAATGGATACTGAACAACTATTGCACGCTTGGCCACCTAAGTAAAATGTCCCACCCGATGGGCGGTAAATCCCAACACTGGTGGCACCATCACCATTCCAGTCACCAAAAACAGGAACGTCGCCAGGGCTGCCCAACACCATCGAAAAATCAGGGCTACCTGAGCTTAAAGCGTTTCGTAATAAAATTAAGCCATTTGAGGCCCTATAAACACCAATTCCATCATGAGCAGCACCTACTACCCAACGTCCCGATACGGGTTGATCACCAGCCATGCCGTATGAAAAAATGGGGCTGATATTGGTATTGGGCAAATTGTCGTATTTCAAATAAAAAAGAGTACTCGTTTCATCGTAAAGTCCGACGCTGTCATAGTGGTTACCAGCCCAATCGCCCGTAATAGGATAAAAGTTGCCAGAACCGAAAGAGCCGGCCATCGATACAGAGGATGCAGCAAACGTCCCCGCATTCACGTCATTCAAATAAAAAGTGCGGCTACTTGGCCGATATACACCGATCGTATCTGTGTGCCAATAATAATTACTCGAAGTAGCGGCTGAATTTAATTTGCTTTGTTCATTATCAGCGTTAAAAATTTTGTAGCTGGTATCGTTCCCTGGCACGGGTACTTGCGCAGCGGATATGACGGGTGCGCTGGCTTCAGACGGTTGCTCGTGATGAATTGCGGAACCACTACTCACAACTGGGTTCGCCTTGGAAGCCACAGCTATGTTAGGGCACAGGCTGTCGTTACCGGCATTCGCCTGAGCGCTTCCCAGGATACTGCCTTGTACCCCTTTGATCACCAAATACCATTCAACCAGCATACTCTGAGAATAAACAGTGTTTACCTTATTTGCTTTAACCGTGTCCCAACCACTCGCCGCTTGTAGTGTTTGCCCTGCTATGTTTGGCGCGCCAAAAACGCGCCAATTGTAGCGCAGTTTAACATCGGGATTACTTGAGACAGCAGTCAGGTTGAGGTTAACAATCTGCCAATCGGTGCTGCCTGTTGCCTTGGATTGTGTAAGCCAGCACACGCTCAACGGTTGTACATTGGGCGGATCAGCGACCGTAACACTTGCCAAGGCTGGTTGTGTGTAAAATGAACTAATGACAAGTTGCACGATCAGAACCAATGACAGCCAACGATGAATGCTAGTACGCATACACAATCCTTAAAGCGGGATGAGAAAGCAAATGCACTATAACCTGCTGCGGTACAGTTGTCAAGAGGAATACCGTAACATAGAGAAAGCATGAAGTTTGCGACCCTATTGCATTAAGATAACAAGAAAAGCAGATTAAATCTTATAAAGTTCTCGAAATAGCTCAACGATTTCGCCGAGAATAGGTTATACTAGCTATTGCTCATTTTATGGAATGACTTCCAGCAAGCTGAGCAGCCCAAATTTAAGTTTGTTTACTAGCATGTTTTTGGGACACATTCCGAAAGCCATTGTGTTAAGGATGAAATAATGCGTGCTTTTTGTACCCATCGGCGGCGCTCAAACAGCGGCCAAAGTTTGGCCGAATACGCGTTGATCATTGCGAGCGTGGCGATCATTGTAATCGTGGTTGCACTGGCTATCGGTTTGGGCGCTGAACGTATTTTTGGTATTATCGGGGGTGCCTTCGGCGCGCATCATGACGCTCATGGTGAACACTTTATTACCATCGACACTGCCCAATGTTTCGCCTCAAAATCACAAAATCTGACTGGTTTGTGGGTGACCGGGAGTACAGATGAAGACCTCAGTAAGCTGAGCGGCAGCACCAATTTGAGTACCACAGGGTTAGATGGCGTCCCCTTCATAATTTCTGATAATGGTGCAGGCGGCTACAAATTCAATCCACTGCTCGCTTACAGCGTGAATCTTGATGTGTGTCCACAGTCAGTGGCGATACAAGGCGCAGATGGTACGGAAGCATTCGCACCGGTGACGTCACAGGTTATTCCATGAGTACGCCATCATCCCCTGATAATAAGCCGATCCACGAGGCGATCAAAGCGCGTCAGCGTGAGGTAGCACGCCAAACTGCAGAAATGAAACGAGTGTCGGGCATTGAGGATTTGGAACA
>Ga0209512_1005045_pt1 | contig 11163 bp, 9 predicted proteins | sample frozenSSSSmetaG_FD_184142 | JGI IMG/M metagenome (GOLD analysis project Ga0209512, IMG submission 184142) | Glacier valley bacterial and archeal communities from Borup Fiord, Nunavut, Canada, to study Microbial Dark Matter (Phase II) -... | ecosystem: Environmental > Aquatic > Freshwater > Ice >... | reverse complement strand
GGAAGATTTTACAGACGCCGATGGTATGCGTGCATCCGTACTGGAAGAGCAATTTGCCGAAATGGACGGCTGGAATGCCGAAAGCAGTGTAGCCTCCCTGCTCAGCGGGCTGGGAATCAAGGAAGACCTGCACGACATGTTGATGTCTGACATCAGCAACAAAGAAAAAGTTCGGGTACTTTTGGCACGAGCACTTTTCGGAAACCCGGATAACTTGCTGCTTGATGAGCCTACCAATGACCTGGACGTAGAAACGGTCATGTGGCTGGAAAATTACCTCGCCAATTATGAGAATACCGTTTTGGTGGTATCTCACGACCGTCGTTTTCTCGACGCTGTCAGCACACACACAGTAGATATCGATTTCAACAAGATACAGCTTTACGCCGGTAGCTACAGCTTCTGGTACGAGTCCAGCCAGCTGGCCCTTCGCCAACAGCAAACACAAAACAAGAAGGCAGAGGAAAAGAAAAAGGAACTGGAAGAGTTCATTCGCCGATTCAGTGCCAATGTCGCCAAATCACGTCAGGCAACCAGTCGTAAGAAAATGCTTGAGAAGCTCAATATTGAAGACATTCAACCATCGTCACGACGTTATCCGGGAATTATCTTTACGCCCGTTCGTGAACCTGGAAACACCATTCTCGAAGTACAGGGTCTTAAGGCTACAGTAGATGGCGAAGTCCTTTTCAACGATGTGAATTTCAATGTGGAAAAAGGGGATAAGATCTGTTTCCTTTCACGTGACTCCAGAGCCATGACGGCTTTCTTTGAAATCATTTCCGATCAGCAAAAGGCAGATGCCGGTTCATTCAATTGGGGCATAACCATTACACCTGCATATTTACCGGTCGACAACAATGCCTTTTTTGAGACAGACCTGAGTTTGGTGGATTGGCTCGGACAATTTTCCGATGACACCAGCGAAAGTTATGTCCGCGGATATCTGGGTAAAATGCTTTTTGCCGGTGAAGAAATATTCAAGAAAGCTTCTGTTTTATCCGGTGGTGAAAAAATGCGTTGCATGATCTCCCGGATGATGCTGAAAAATGCCAATGTACTGGTGCTCGATTCTCCGGCCAACCATTTGGATTTGGAATCCATTCAGGCATTCAATAATACATTGACCACATTCAAAGGCAATGTCCTCATGGCTTCACATGACCGTGAATTTATACAAACGGTATGTAACCGCATTATTGAACTGACTCCCAACGGAATCATAGACAAGATGACGGATTATGAAAGTTATATTTTGGATCCTATCGTAAAAGAACAAAGGGAAAGAATGTACAGAGGCAGATAGCCTGATAGAAACGATCAGTCGTTGTATTCTTCTGTTTCTGTTTCATCCAGAAATTCATCTTCTTCGGTCGCGGAATTGAGTAACTCCATCAATTCCTCGGCCTTTTCTTTGTCCCGTTCAAAGATGTGCAGACGAACTCCAAATACACCATTGGTGAGCATGCCTCCTACCCAGGGGCTATTTTCATTGCTCAGAAAGCAGTGAATATTATTCGATTCAAGCGCGCCTTTTACGATGGATGCTTCTCCAGAAGTGGCGAAATCCATGAATACAATAATTCTATCATTATCCATAGCCGTCGAATTTTTTTCTCAAATATAGTGAAAAACAATTCGAAAGCAAATGGGATAACGACTTTTTATTGAGTGATTGAAGTCGGGCTTATTTTTTACTGTTGAAACTACGGCCTTTTCCCTTGCGGAATCCTCCTTTAGAATGAGGCTTTGACGGATTGTATTCAGGACCCTCTCCAACCTCTTCGGGTAGAGGTACTCTGTAGATGGTTTTATCCAGGAATTTCTCAATACGCTCAAATAAATCCTGTTCATCCTCCGATACGAAGGTGATGGCCAGTCCTTCTGCGCTGGCACGGGCTGTTCTGCCTATGCGGTGAACGTAATCCTCGGCATCGTGTGGAACGTCGTAATTGATGACTACACTGATGTCCTCAATATCGATTCCTCTGGAAACGATGTCTGTCGCAACAAGAATATTCACCTTGCCGTTTTTAAAATCGTACATGGTGCTGTCGCGCTGAGACTGGTCAAGGTCGGAATGCATTTCTGCAACCGATAATTTCATGGCGCGCAGTGTGCGGGTCACTTCCTTGACTTTAATCTTGGATCCGGCAAAGATGATTACTTTGTCTGGAACATTTATTTCAAAGAGTTGTTTGACGATGTATGCTTTCTGTCTTTCATAACAAATGTAGGCCGATTGCATGATCTTATCGTTGGGCTTGGAAACGGCCAGTCTGATTTCTGAGGGATTGTTGAGGATACTCTTGGCCAGTTCACGGATTTTAGCCGGCATGGTGGCCGAGAATAACATGGTTTGACGACGCTTGGGCAATTCGTTCACCACTTGCATGATGTCCTCAAAAAAGCCCATATCCAACATCCTGTCCGCTTCATCAAGAATGAAATATTGTACCTGTGAAAGGTCTATCAATCCGAGCTTCAGATAGGAGAGCAAACGACCAGGAGTGGCAATCACCACATCAACGCCAGCCTGAAGCCCTTTTTTTTGCTGTTCCCAAACGACACCGTCACTACCACCGTATACGGCGACCGATGAAACGGGTAAGTAATAGGCGAATCCTGCAACTTGCTGGTCTATCTGTTGGGCCAACTCACGGGTTGGAACCATGATGACAGCATTTATGGCATCTTCGGGATGATCTTCCTGGACAAGATGGTTGAGGATAGGCAATAAATAGGCTGCAGTCTTTCCGGTACCGGTTTGGGCGCAGGCTATCAGATCTTTTCCTTCAAGTAAAATGGGAATGGCTTGTTCCTGAACAGGTGTGCATTCTTCAAAATTCATGGCCCAAAGACCATCCAATACTTCTTCTTCTAAATCTAACTCGTCAAATGTCATAAATCTTTTTTACGTCAGTTTTACCAGCGAACTAGTTGGTAATAAATACAAAGTAACAAAAAAAAGACGGGATTAAGGGTGTGTTTTGAAGAAAAAAAGGCCAGCATCTATCAGACCCGATAAATGCTGGCACTTTGTTTAAATAGTATCCGTGAGGAAAATTTACTTTTCGATGGGAATTCTCATTTTTGAGAAGGAGCGCCATACAAAGAATAAGGCTAAAAGCATGAAAGGAACAGCTATGTACATGGAATAATCGTTGGCAGGATCCGATTTCATCTCAATACAAATTTCAGTAGCCAATAGTCCGAATAAGGTGGAAAATTTGATGATGGGGTTCAGTGAAACGGAGGCCGTATCTTTGTAAGGGTCTCCCACGGTGTCTCCCACAATGGCTGCTTCATGCAAAGGTGTATTTTTCTCCCTCAAGTCCACTTCAACCACTTTTTTGGCATTGTCCCAACTACCTCCGGCGTTGGCCATAAAAATAGCCTGGAACAATCCGAAAACAGCAATGGAGATCAAGTAGGCCACAAAAAAGTTTGGATCCATAAATGCAAAGGAAAGTGTAATGGATATCAGAGCGATGAAAATATTCAACATACCCTTCTGGGCAAACTGGGTACAAATCCGAACCACAGCGATGGAATCTTCAATATCGGCTTCTTTTTTATCCATGTTGAATGTTTCCTTGATGAATTTTACAGCACGGTACGAACCGGCAGTCACCGCAAGAATGGAAGCTCCACTGAACCAATACACAACGGCTCCTCCACAGATCAATCCAAGAATGATGGGTGCATTGGTGAGAGAGAGGTCGATCATTCCAACCTTTTCCAACAAAAGAATAATGGAGAAGATCATGGTGGTTGCACCGCAAACTGCCGTACCAATCAATACCGGTTTGGCTGTTGCTTTAAAGGTATTTCCCGCAGCATCATTTGCTTCCAGAAAATATTTTCCTTTTACAAAATCAGGTTTGAATCCAAAATCTTTTTCAATGGACTCGCTGATGTTTGGAATCGTTTCAATTTGTGAGAGCTCAAAGACTGACTGGGCGTTATCGGTTACCGGACCATAACTGTCAACCGCAATGGTTACCGGTCCCATACATAAAAGCCCGAAGGCAACTAGTCCAAAGGCAAAGATGGAAGCATGTGGTCCAAGCGTTGTCGCAAGACCCATTTCGGCTACGAAATAGGCTATCGTCATTAAGCCGGCAATGAGCAAACCTGTCCAAAATGCACTAAAATTACCTGTGGCCAAACCAGAAAGGATATTCAGAGATGCGCCACCTTCGCGTGATGCAGTCACAATCTCCTGTACATGTTGGGATTTTGAGCTCGTGAATATTTTTGTAAATTCAGGGATCAGAACAGCTGCCAGAATACCACAGCTAATGATACTCGCCAGTTTCCACCAGGCTGTTGGATCAGCTAGATCGTACAACAACAAGTGACTCATAAAGTAAGCAGAAGCGATACACAAGGTAGCGGCAATCCAGATGAGTCGCATCAATGGTTTTTCAAAGTCGAAATCGGTGACTTTCGAATAAAGCCTTTTGGAAATGGCCTGATTAATAAAGAAAGAACAACCGGACAAGAAGTCCATAAAGAAACGCATACCAAAAATCCATACGATCAATTTGGCCTGAATTTCCGGATCTTTGACAGCCAACGTGATAAATGTGATCAAAGCAACACCTGTCACACCATAGGTTTCGAAGCCGTCGGCTGTAGGGCCTACGCTATCACCTGCGTTGTCACCGGTACAATCGGCGATTACACCAGGATTTCTGGGGTCGTCTTCCTTGACCTTGAAAACCACTTTCATCAAGTCTGAACCGATGTCTGCAATTTTGGTAAAGATACCACCTGCTATACGCAAGGCGCTGGCACCCAATGATTCACCAATGGCAAAACCCAGGAAGCAGATACCAACGATTTCTCGTGGTACAAACAAAAGGATACATACCATCATGATCAATTCGAGTGAAATCAGGAAGAGACCTACGCTCATACCTGCTTTCAAGGGAATGTTGACTACTTCAAGCGGTTTTCCACGAAGTGCTGCAAATGCAGTTCTGGCGTTTGCATAAGTGTTGACACGGATGCCATACCAGGCCACACTGTATGAACCAAGCATACCGACGATGGAAAACCCAAGTACCTGCAGGACTACTCCGACCGATTGCCCGACCAAACCAAAGAAGTAAACACAGAAAATGACAGTAATGATACCAAAAAGCAAGATCAGAAATTTACCTTGTTGAAGCAGATAGGTTTTGCATGTAGCATATATGGTTGCTGCTACTTTTAGCATGGAATCATGCGCCTGTAATTTCTTGATCTGATGAAACAGAAACAAACTGAAAAACAATGTACCTGCAATAATCATGGCACCGTAAAACAGGAAATTCCAGGATGAAACCGTTGCTCCAAAGATTTCATAGGAGCCCAGGTGTAAGTCCGGAATTGCCAGGTCGGCCTCACTTGCATGGATGTTCGAACTGACACCCAGCAATAGACCGATTAAGGAAATTAATTTAGTGTGTTTATTCATGAAATAAAAGATTTAAGGTATTATATTTTGAAAAAAAACTTGACTAAGTTAGTAATCTTTTAAATTACAAGTTGACTTAAAAATATGTTTTAGAGCAATATAATGTGTTAAAAATTGGCGCTAAAGGATTTTTAAATGTTCACCAATAGTCGGAAGGCTAAATCAACGATCATATTCGCTCATTTTGTCGGAAGATTTTTTTGTTCGTTGAATAGTTTAAATTAATAGTATATTAGCACCATAAATATTTACCAATAAAACAGTCTTTTTTTTCCGGCCCTTCTTTTAACGTGAAAGTCTATTTACAGTCCATCTAACTTTAAATACATTCATTATGAAGACCTTCTCTATTAAAGATTATTTTAGAATGTGGCAGGTTAGGGGTATTCGCCTACCCATAGAGTATTTTTTTCAAAACCACCTTTTTGATCTGGTTTATGGCACAGATACCCATTTTCGACTCGAAAGTGAGGATTATGAAGAACAGCCTGATGGATTTGAATCCGGTGGTTTTTACATGTGTTCATGCACCAGGGAGGTGAAACAGTCCCTTAAGTTGATCGAAAAGACTTTGGGCGAGGAGTTCCTCAATTATCAATTTATCGATCTGGGTTGTGGTAAGTGCAAAACGCCTATGATCTATTCTTTTTTATATGGAAGCAAAGCGCGACACAAACCCATAGGAATTGATTATTACAAACCCCTGATAGATATTGCAGAAAAGAATCTGGCACTGACCGGTCTTCCTGAAAAAGTGCTTGCCATTCATGGAGACGCCAGGTCGTTTCACGAATACACGACATCTTCCAATTTGATCTTCTATTTATACAATCCCTTTGGTGCAGATATACTGAAAGATATTCTGGAAAGCAGTACAGGCCATAATGTATACATATTATATACACATCCCGTCTGTCAGCACACAGTTCTTGAAATGGGATTTGACCTGATTTTTTCAAAAAAGGGTTACTATCCAAGCACGACCACCAGTATTTTTTATCGGGGAAAAAGTGAATAAAAAAACCTGCTGACCGTTAAAGGTGAGCAGGTTCATTTCATTGAGTAGCCTTGCCGGGAATCGAACCCGAATCTAAAGTTTAGGAAACTTCCATTCTATCCATTGAACTACAAGGCCATCAGCGCCAAACCGCACGAAAACGGTTTTTAAGCGTGTGCAAAAGTAGGATTTTTATTTTAGACGAGCAAACGTCTTTTTGCAATCCACCTATGCGTGGGAATTGTAATCCGATTCCGGATTTATTTAATGACTTTTTTGGTGGTCCTATTCAAGCCATTGGCAATGCGGACAAAGAGTACCCCATTGGGCAAACCGCTAATATCAATGGTCTCCATTTGTGCTTCCGTCGACAGTTGGATCACTTTCTTGCCACTCATATCGTAAACGCTAATGGTGTTGCTACCTTCCAGATTGTTTAGGGTCAGATTGGACCTGGACTGATCGAGCGTGAGGGTGATATTTTCAGTCTTTTCAGTCTCAACAGGTGTACCGATAGCTTTTTGATAAAGTGCCCACAAAGAAAGGGCTGAACTTCCAAAAAGTTCTTTAGTTACAGCATCCATTGACCATGGATCGATGTCAACCGCCGTTCTATTCATTTTTCTGAGGAAATCGCTATCTCTGGCATTCATTATCCACTGATAGAAAAAGGCAGTTGTGTTATAACCTTCTTTATAGGATCCACCTTTGCTGGGATATCTTTTAGGATTAAACCCGCCTGTTTGCAGCCTGCAAAAATCGGCTGTACCTTCGATGAATCCGAAATATTCATCACCGGATTTGTATTCACCGCAATTTTTGGGTTCATTTTGATAACCGTGACACAACTCGTGGCAAAGCACGCCATAAATTTCATCGGCACTCACTTTATCGGAATGGCTGCTGGCAAAATCGTTCAGATAATTCATATCAAACCCGATTTCAATATTGGGTGGAGATCCGCCTTTGTAGGACAGGCTACCACCTTCATTCAATTTGTATTTGATGGTTCTCAAGTTGTGGTCATTTGCTTCATCTACCGTATAGTACAGACTTTTTGCAATAACCAGACAGCAACTTTGTACAAATTCCTCAATGGTATTGTAACCCTTCATTTTTGCCAGGTTGGTATATTTCACATAACCCGCATTGGCTGTATTGGCGCACTCCAGCGTAATAACCGGAGAAATGAAGGATGACCAGTCGTTGATATCCTTCACCGTCAACTTAAGGGTTTTGGTGGATGACTTGTCACCGTTGATTGCATTCAGTGTCACCTGGTGATCTCCGGCTGTGTTGAAAACAACAAGCGGATTGGCGTCGGTGCTCGTAGCAGGCAATCCGCCTTCAAAGGTCCAATTATAGGAGGTCGCATTTAGAGAGGCATTGGTAAATTGAACCGGTTTTACTGTGGAATAATAGGCCGGTAAGCTAAAGTCTGCCAGAACATCGGTGAAAGGTACACCTTCATTACCCCACAATTCCAGTTCGGATAACTGCAGAATGGTTCCATTATTGTTGGTCATGGTTAGCCGATAGTTGCTGTATGAAACCGTGTTGCCGGTGATGGTGAATGTCCGTTTGTAACCCCGTGTACCAAAAACCTGGTTTGTCTGAGTGTCTATGGGGTAAAATGTCACTCCGTTGTGTGAACCGGACAGTTCCCAGTTTTTAGGGTCCCGTTCCGGTGCATCATTTCCGGAAGTGATGGTGTACTTTGAAAGCACATAGGGTACGAGTGTCTTGTATTGGACCCATGTCGATGGGTGAAAGGTCAGGAATTTCGTGGTGGAAACGTTATCAAACAATTTGTCCAAACCTTCAGCGCTCGGCGAATCTGTGTACTGTGTCGACGTGACCCCGCCTGCCAAATTGGTTATGTCTACAGCCGTCTGCCCCTTTGTAAAAAGACTTAGCGCTGCGAAGAGTGTTAAGAATAGGTACTGTTTTTTCATGGTTTATTTATTTCTTGATTGATAAAAGGTTTCTTTTCGGTTTTCGGAATAGTTGTAAAGTCTTTTCAGGCTATTCTGAATCAGGTAGTTTGGTGATGATGTGACAAATGTAAGGTAGTTTGGGGGGATTGCAAAATGTTTTGTTTGAAAAGTTGGATGGGAAGGGACTTTATAAATAGACTATCATTAATTGTTCAAGATGATTGAAATTATTGGTGTGTAATATTAGTGATGTAAGAAATAAATAATATATTTGTGTGATTGTATATAAAGCAAATATTATCCATTATTGGTAAAAAAACATCTATCTATGCCCTAAATCCCATGGTTATATTAATATTGTTTTGCATCTGTTAAGTGAGCGTTCGTTTTTGTTCTAGAAAACTTAATATAAACTTTATATATACAATGGTTCGTTCAAAAACCAATTAATGAATTGACAATCAATCAAATAAAATGAAAAAGAATGTGTAAAATGTTGATAAATAATGGCCGAAATATTTGTTTAAAACCTTTATATACAGCATCTTAATGGTGTTTTTCTACCACGAAAGAGCCATCAAGTATGAACACCAGGGTTAGTAATAAAGCCTTTTCAAAGGGTAAGTTTTCCATTGCAAAAGTATCAGTTTTAAACAATTTACACAAGCCCAAACGGGATTTTATTTTAAGCGTTCTTTGGCTTTTTTTGAGTATCAAAGGAAGGATCAACTTCCTACTATAATGGCTACGCTTCCGTACCAAGTTGTCTATGCTGTTCTTATAGAGTAATTCCAGAGCAAGCTCCTCAGTTTTCAATGTTATATATCTCATAGTAAGAAAAATAACCAAAATAACTATTAAAAAAGCAAGATGATACGACATTATATTAATCTAATTACTTAAATTATGAAACAGACAACTATTTTAATGCTTTTTGTATCGCTTTTGTTAGGAGTACAAATACAAGCGCAAGTGACAAAAGAGAAGAGTTACATGCAAAAACTTATTGAGGAAAATAATATACCCAATTACAAGTATGAAAAGTTTTGGACTCTTTTGGATAGAAATTATATCACCTATACTCCCAGTGAAAAATGGGAGGTCGTCTCAGACAGTATGACTGCAATTTGTAGTGATAAAAATTGCCCTATCCGAAACATCCTAGGCCGGAAGGATGGAAAATTGGCCTATAAAGATGGGAAATGTCTTGTCGCCATTGAGGTGAATAAGCCAGTAGATAAAATGAAGTTACATAGTCCTCTTTTCCCGTATAAATATGAAAAGATACGACAAAATATGTTAAACCATGTAGGCAATTGCTATGAATGGGGTAAAAAATTTCGCTCACGTTCTATGCAGGATTTTAAAGACTTGGAAATGCTGATTACTCGTTACCCGGCCGACAGTGCAAAATCAATTTTTAAGGGGACCACTATGTTTATCTATCCTTTGGATTTCAAAGGAGAAATATGTGAAGAGAAATATCGATATGGCCGGGGAGTTGTAGTACTTGGTAAATACAACGTACCCATCTATTTGTACTTCCTAATGACTGCTGATAGTATAAACGACTTTGATAAATACCTTGCAGAACTGAAAGGGATGTTTACATTCCAGGATTTGAATCTCAAAGAAAACGTTGATTCTAAATAAAGCGAAAAGTGATTGTTCAAATATTAAAATAGGGTCTAAAAAATTATATTCTCTGGGCTTAGTAGAGTCGGAAGATATTGTTCAGACCTTTTATCAGCTTTATTATAATAAATAAATCATTGATTATAGATTAAAAATTAATAAATAAAAGAATCTTAAAAACAAAGAAAAGAAGAAACTAACAAGAAAAAGTTTGAATGACATGGCTGAAGAAATGCCTGTCATTTCTGAAGTTCAACAAAAGAGTTTTATTGGAGGGGGATTGTTTGATTACTCTGGAGATTGTGCTACCTTTTAACCTAATGGTAGCGGTTGATTTTCCATGGCAGCGGGAGAATCAGGCAGCTTCTATTTTAACTCTAGCTATAGTGGTTATTTTTCTACGGGGTCTAGAAGTTATAGCGCACCAGGATCATATAGCAATCCAATTCCATTGGGTGATGTACAAATAAATGGATATAAATTAACCATCGCAGGACTTTTTAACGTAGCGACCGACGGTGTCATCCAGTTTTCCGTAACCGAACGCATATGGGGCCTCCTTTAGGAACTTGTCAGAATCATTGCTGAAGCTTCTGAGACCGAAGATGAGTGGGTGCATATGCACTGATTAACCGGGGTGAAACATTCAACATTATATAAACATGATTGGCTGGAAATCACAAAGGCGGCCTAGATTTTACTTGCGAAATTTGAATAATATAATTAACTAATGAAAAAACATTTTATAATAAACGTATTTCTTTTCCTCTTGGGACTATTTTTTGGTTATGTATATTTTAGCTACAGAAATATTCAAAAAATAAAAATTGCAGCATCCACCATTACATTTAATGATACCGGTTATTCAATAGAAGAATTAAAGCAAAGAATTATAACTAAGGGGGATACATCGGCGTATAAAAACCTAAGAATCGAATACTTAGACAGGCAATATTATGATGATGAAATACTGTTCTATTCAATAGTAATGTCAAATAAATATTGTTATTCCCCTGCCTTTCTCGATGTATATTTCCATTTAACATCTATATATGAACACAATAACAAAATAGGTAAAATTGATAATCGGACAATTAAAATGGCTTTAGATTTTCTAAATAAAGGGG
>Ga0209512_1005044_pt1 | contig 11164 bp, 12 predicted proteins | sample frozenSSSSmetaG_FD_184142 | JGI IMG/M metagenome (GOLD analysis project Ga0209512, IMG submission 184142) | Glacier valley bacterial and archeal communities from Borup Fiord, Nunavut, Canada, to study Microbial Dark Matter (Phase II) -... | ecosystem: Environmental > Aquatic > Freshwater > Ice >... | reverse complement strand
ACAGCCGGTTACCAAGCTGGAGATTGAGCAGATCAGGGGTGTAAATTGCGATTATACCGTACAGAAATTGCTCGAAAAGGAACTGATCAGTATCGCAGGAAAGTCGGAAACTGTTGGGAAACCGCTACTTTATGCTACCAGTGGCCTTTTTATGGATTATTTTGGAATTAATTCAACAAAAGATCTTCCGCAATTGACTGAACTGGTTTCTGAAAGCAATATAATCGGGGATCAGAGCGAGTAAAACAGAAAATAAATAAAAATTAAAAAAGAGGTTTGGAATTTCAAAATCTTGTTAAATTTATAAGAACATAATATTCATTCTAAAAACGTGTAATTTGCAGCAATGAAGTCGCCAAAGAAAGTATTAAAAAGCGGGGGGCCAAATAGTCCCGATAAGAAAAAGACCCATTTATCTGAACCGATAGAACCGATCCGTCCTATTCTTGATGATGATGATGATTTTGATCTTCCGCTCGATGATGATATTCCGCCATTCGATGATTTCGATGATGATGAGGACGATTTTTAAGGAATTACAGCCCTAATATTCAGGCATTCAGTTCTCTGAATGCTTTTTTTATTTTATCCCCTTTACACGATGCTTTTAACCGAAGTCAAGAATAAGAAAACTGCCAGCGAATTTTTGGATGTGGCGCGCGAAATTTACAGGAATGATCCACACTGGGTTTGCCCGCTCGATAAAGATATTGAAGCTGTTTTCGATCCTGAAAAAAACGAGCTGCATAAGCATGGGGTATGCACCCGCTGGGTTTTAAAATCAGAGGAGGGTTCTTTAATCGGAAGAATAGCCGCATTTGTCAATGAAAAAAAGGCTTATCAACCCGAACAGCCTACCGGTGGAATTGGATTTTTTGAATGCATTAATGATCCTGAAGCGGCCAACCTGCTGTTCAGCACCGCCGAAAAATGGCTGACAGAAAAGGGCATGAAGGCAATGGATGGGCCGATCAATTTCGGTGAAAATGACAGTTTCTGGGGACTTCTGATCGAAGGTTTTACCACCCCTTCTTATGGAATGAATTACCATCACCCCTATTACAAAGGCCTCTTTGATGCTTATGGATTCAAAACCCTTTATGAGCAGATCACCAATCACCTGCAGGTGATGAAACCATTTCCGGAGCGTTTTACGAAGATCGCCGAATGGGTTGCCAGTAAACCCGGTTATACCTTCAAACACCTTGAGGTAAATAAACTGGAGGCATATGCAAAGGATTTTGCCGAGATATACAATGATGCCTGGCAGAATTTTGAAAACTTTGTCCCGCTGCAAACCAAGGGCATTCTCGAAACTTTCAATAAAATGAAAACGGTGATGGACGAGAAGCTGATCTGGTTCGCCTATATCAATGATGAACCGGCATCTGTTATTGTGATCCTCCCTGATGCGAACCAAATGATCAAAAGCTTTAATGGCAAACTAGGACTGATAGAAAAACTAAAATTCCTTTACTACCGCTGGAAAGGTGTGACAAGAATGCGCGCAGTGGTGATGGGGACAAAGAAAGCCTTTCAGAAACACGGACTGGAGTCGGCATTATTCATCAAACTGAAAGAATATGTGATTCCAATGAAGCAGTATGTGGAGCTGGAATTATCATGGGTAGGCGATTTCAACGACAAGATGCTTTCAATTCATGAAGCAACAGGAGCCACTTTCGGGAAAAAGCATGCCACGATGAGGAAACTCTTTAAATAATGCTCTCGCTAAGAGGCAGAGAAGCAAAATATCCCAGCTAAAACGAATGATTTAAAATAATATGTTGTCATTTGCGTCTTTGCGTCTTAGCGAGAGTAAAATTTTGAGAAGATCTAAAGGAAAAATGAAAAGTACTCAATGCGCACTCGTGTTGCGAGTGCTTCTATATTTAACCCTCGGAACGCGCGGCACGCGCGCACCAGCATACCGGACTGCCCGTCCCGATGAAATACAGTTCCAAGTAAAATAAACCTTGCCGGAGAAGGTAGCTACCGGCTAATGAAATTTGAGATGTAACGTTATTTCATGCCGGTACTACCCCGGAGTAAAGGGCTGAACAAAGCTATAACACGCGGGTATTGCTTTCCAAAATTATATTATTTTGGTTCCTGAGCCTTGTCTAAGCAATTATAACTGTTCTATTTTACCCTTCCTTATATCAAACTCAGCTAATATTAAAACGATTAAATATTATATGCTTACTTTTCGAAGCTCCTCGTACAGTTCGATGATCTTCTTCTGCATTTCAATGAGTTCGATCTCCCGTTCATGAAGTTTTACGGATATATCCTCAATATCTGATTTATGCTGCTCCTGCTCTTCTGAATCAGTGAATGTTAGCAATTGAACTAAAGTCATATCAAATATATCGGCAATCTCCGATAGCCTGGAAACATTAACATCAGTAATACCGGTTTCTATTTTAGAGAAAGCCGGAATTGAAATTTTTAAACGTTTGGCGACATCTTCCTGGCTCCAGCTCTTCTGGTGCCTGAGTAAGCGGATTTTTTTGCTTAATTCTTTCATTGTATTGTTTTTTATAAGGTAGGTAGTAGGTGCATGTTATTTAAAAACGGTTTTTAGATAATTCAATAAAAACAGCTTTTTTCTCTGGTGTTAATTTTATTTATCAAAAGTGATGCCGAACAATGAATTTCATCTATTTCGATTATAAAACCACATTTTATGACAATCAAACTTCTTTAACGTATACTTTATGAATAAGTTCCATTTGATGTAACAAAATCCTATATTTTATATTAAAAAATTTTCCAACAGACGCGGTATTTTTTCTAAGGAGTTAATGTAAAATAATCAAAAGAGGGATATGCATTGAAGAATCATTAAAAAACATGAATTCTCTGAAGTGAACGGAAAAAGACGAGCAGCGATTATTTATAAATATAAATATATTTTCTTTATTACTAAAAAACTAAACTAATTGTCAATCAGGGTTTAAATCTGAATTTCGCCGCCACCCAATTATTTAATTCTTTATGCTCTAAATAATTAAAGCCAAGGTTATTACATTTTTCTTTCAAAATAGACAGATCAGGTTCCTCATAGAAGCCACTCAGAAAGAGCAAAGTTTCCGGCATGGAAACCCGGGCATAAGTCTCCAGTTGATCCATCAAAATATTGCGGTTTATATTTGCGAGGATAATATCGAACTTCAAATCAGGAATTACTTCCTTAGAGCCTTTCAGCGCTTTAATATTGCTGATCTTATTCAGATCTGCATTCTCAATCGTACTTTCAAAACAGATCTCATCGTAATCAATCGCAAGCACTTCCTTTGCTCCCAGTTTAGAAGCCAGAATTGCGAGAATACCGGTCCCGCAGCCCATATCAAGTACTTCCTTACCCTGAAATTCCTGTTCCAGCATAAATTCCATCATCAAAGCTGTTGTTTGATGATGCCCGGTACCAAAAGCCATTTTGGGATCTATAACGATCTCATGTTCAAATTCAGGATGGGCTTCATGAAAGGTTGCCCTGATATAGCATTTACCGGCAACCTGAATTGGTTCAAAATTACTCTCCCATACTTCATTCCAGTTTTGATGAGGGATTTTGTTCAGGATATAGGTATAAGAGAACATATCCTCAAAATCTGCAGCCAGGCCATCCAGTTTCTCCTGATTGAGTTCAGACTCCGGGATATAGGCCTTAAATCCCTGAGCGGTGTCTTCAAACGTGTCGAAGCCTATCTCCGACAAAGCATTGACCAGCAAATCTTTATGGAATTCCTCTGTAGATTGTAAGGTAAAAACGAGCTCTAAATAGGTCATTTCGGATCCAGGGCTTTAATGATCTCGACAAAATCGCGGGCCTTTAAGGAAGCACCGCCGATAAGTCCTCCATCAATATCAGGCTGAGCAAACAATTCGGAAGCATTTTTAGGGTTACAGCTGCCTCCGTAAAGAATACTGAGATCGTTTGCAAGGCTTTGATTATATTTATCTGCAATAAGGGTACGAATAAAAGAATGGATTGTCTGAGCCTGCTCCGGACTTGCTGTTAAGCCGGTACCAATCGCCCATACCGGCTCATAGGCAATGACGAGCCTTTTGAAATCTGCTTCTTCAAGATGAAAAGCAGCTTCATTTAACTGCGATTTAATCACTTCAAAATAAGAACCATCATTCCGTTGCTCCAGGGTCTCCCCGATGCAAAATATTGGAATAAGTCCGTTTTTCAAGACCACATCCAGTTTCTGGGCCAATTGAACATTCGATTCTGAGAAATAAAGTCTGCGTTCAGAATGCCCGATAATAACATAAGCCGCACCTGCCGAATAAAGCATCGAGGCAGAAACCTCACCTGTAAAGGCCCCACTATCTGACTGATGGCAATTCTGGGCTCCTATCTTTACTTTATCATTGTCTTTTAGGGATTGGGCAAGACTGCTGATGTGAATAAAGGGCGGACAAACAATTACGCCCTGCTCCCCCTTAACTTCCTCTTTAACCAGTTCGCCTATTTCTGAGAAAAGTGCTATGCCTTCTTTCAGACCCATATTCATTTTCCAGTTACCGGCTACTATACTTTTTCTCATGTTATGTATTTGGAATTAAAATCTTCTGTATTGTTCTGTCATCTCAAAAACCCGGCTTAAAATAGCACTGTCGGTTTCATTGAATTCAGAATTCCTGCGTTCATAAACCTTAGCCGCAGTCTCAAACATCTTCTTTAAACTATATACTTCGAAACCTGAATTCCCTCCCCATGAAAAGTCGGGAATGAAATTTCTTGGGAAACCCGATCCGAAAATATTGGCACCCACGCCAACTACTGTACCCGTATTAAACATCGTATTGATCGCACATTTTGCATGATCTGCCATAATTAAACCGCAGAATTGCAAGCCTGTTTTGCGGAACCCCTCGCTAGGATAATCCCATAATCTGACTTCAGCATAATTGTTTTTCATATTCGAATTATTGCTGTCGGCGCCAATATTGCACCACTCCCCGATCACAGAATTACCCAGGTAACCCTCATGTCCTTTAGAGGAATTTGCAAAGATCACAGAGTTATTGATCTCTCCCCCAACCTTAGAATGTGGTCCTACAGAAGTCATTCCATAGATTTTTGCACCCATTTTAATGACTGCATCATCACCTAGGGAAAATGAACCCCTGATATGGCAACCTTCCATGATCAAAGCTCTTTTACCCAGGTAGATCGGTCCGGTGCGGGTATTGAATGTGGAACATTCGGCTTCCACTCCTTCTTCAATGAATATATCCTCTCCAATAACCGTATTGGTACTGCTCAAAGATGCTGACTGACGGCCTTTGGTGATCAGATTAAAATCCTTTCTGAGCTCGGTATCATTGAATGTGAAAATATGATCGGGAAAAGCTATCCGAACAAAGGCTTTGCTGTATTCAATCAGTTTGAAGTTTTGGGTATGCAGCGGACTAAATTCCCGGGCATCGCTTTCTGCCAGTCGTGCGGCGATCAATAGTTGACCTGCAACAAGTGCCTCGCCATCTTTGAGTGTATCCAGTATCTGTATCAGCTCATCATCCGGACAGATAGCTGAATTGATAAAAAGATTGAGCGGGAAGTATCTGAGCGGGTATTTATCCTGAAGATAATTTTCAGTCAGGTAGGCTGCATCTGTTTTAAGATGCCTCCTCCACTTATCGGCAATTGTCAAAATTCCGATTCTAAGCTCAGAAACCGGCCTGGTATAGACCAGGGGCAGTAAATTACTTCGAAACTGATCGTCAAAAAGAATTACACTCATCGAACAAAAATAAAAAAAGTCCCGACCTTATGAGTCGGGACCTTCAATATTATCGAAATAAATTATTATTTTTTCTCGTAACGGGAACGGAACTTGTCGATACGACCTGCGGTATCAACCAATTTCATTTTACCGGTGTAAAAAGGGTGAGAGGTGTGTGATATCTCTAATTTTACAAGGGGATATTCGTTACCATCTTCCCATTTAATGCTTTCTTTTGTATCAATGCATGATTTAGTTAAGAAAGAATATTCATTAGACATGTCTTTAAACACAACTAATCTATAATTTTTGGGATGCAATTCAGCTTTCATCTTCAATACTTTTTAAGAGGTGCAAATATAGAATAAAATACACTTATTAAAAAGTAATTTTAAATTTTTATTGAGAATTAAACCTTTAGCATATATGGATCTGAAATCCGGTCTACCCTGGTGGCTTATAAAAGATGGCTTAATGAAGAATTTTAGTATTCTTCAAAAAAACATCGAGACTGAAATTGTGATCATAGGTTCCGGGATAACGGGAGCTCTGGCAGCTCATTTTCTATGTGAGGCAGGGGTAAAGTGCATCATAGTGGATAAGCGAATGAGCAGCACGGGCAGCACAGCAGCCAGTACCTCCCAATTGCAGTATGAATTAGACCTGTTTTTGCATGAGCTCTCTGATCTTATCGGCATAGAAAATGCCGTAAAAAGCTATTCATTATGCCTGAAATCTATTGATACATTAAAAAAGATTATTTCCAAACTCAAATTGGATTGTTCATTTGAAGTGAAGCCAAGTCTGCACCTTGCTTCAAAAAAGCAAGATACTAAAAGGTTAAAACTTGAATATGAAATGCGGAAGAAGTACCATTTCCCCATCGAATTTCTTGATAAAAAAACGCTGAAAAAACAATTTGGAATTGATCGTGATTCGGCCTTATATACAGAATCTTCAGCACAGGTTGATGCATACATGCTCTGCCGACTCCTTCTGCAGTATCATGTAGAGAATTCTGGCCTGGAGGTTTACAGCTATACCGAGGTCGTAAAAGTAAATCATAAAAAAAATGGAATAGGCCTTATTACAGACCGGGGCTATGAGATAAATGCAAAAAAAATGGTTTGTTCACCGGGTTATGAGTCTGAATTTTTCCTGAAAGAGAAAGTCATGAAACTTAATTCAACTTATGTTTTTGTGAGCAAACCGGTACTGAAAAAGCTCTGGCCTGAAACCTGTATGATCTGGGAAACCGCCAAACCATACCTTTATATCCGAACTACCTCAGATAATCGGGTAATGGTTGGAGGAGAAGATGAAGTATTTCTGGATCCGGAGAGCCGCGATAAAAAAATGGTGCAAAAGAATAACATATTATTAAGGAAATTCCGAAAACTATTTCCTGAGATTGATCTGGAAATCGACTTCCATTGGTGCGGGGTATTTGGGGAAACCAAGGATTGCCTTCCTTTCATTGGAGTCCATCCAGAGCATTCCAATACCTATTTTGCTTTGGGTTATGGGGGTAATGGAATAACCTTCAGCGTAATTGCGGCAGAAATTATCAGGGATCTTTACATCGGCAAACCTTCAGGAGATGAAAAAATATTTGCATTTGACCGTTAGATCTCCTGGCAAAGTTCCCCCGCTGGCCCACGCGTGTCGCGTGTGCTTATTAATTTACTACATGGAATGCGCGCAGCAGCGCCGGGCTGTCCGTTCCCATGAAACACAGCCCCAAGTAAAATAAACCTTGCCGGAGGTGGTATCTTCCGGCTATTCGTAATTTGAAATGGAACGCAATTTCTTGCCGGAAATACGCCAGAGGAAAGGGCTGAACTAGCCTATAACATACAGGTATTGCTTTCCAAAATCTAATACTTGTGTACCAAAGCCGTACCCGGATAAGTATAAACCATCCTTTAAAATGTATAATATCAAAAAAGCTTATTTTACCTCCTGGCATAGTTCGATCAGCACCCCATGAGCTGATTTTGGGTGTATAAAACAGACCAGCTTATTATCTGCACCTTTTTTGGGAACTTCATTCAATAATTTGAATCCTGCCTCCTTAAGACGCGCCATTTCTTCGACAATATTTTCAACAGCGAAAGCGATATGATGAATTCCTTCTCCCCGTTTGTTTATAAAACCGGCGATTGCACTTTCTGCAGAACTGGCTTCGAGCAGTTCAATCTTGTTTTCACCGACTTTAAAAAACTCTGTAATTACATGTTCGGATGCCACTTCTTCGGTTTTATAGCTTTTACAACCCAGTAAAGTTTCATAAAGCGGTCCCGCCTCCTTCAATGATCTGACTGCAATTCCGATATGTTCAATTTTGTCCATGGATCTGTTTTATGGCATAAAAATGACCATTTTATCTATACTGACATAGACAAATTGAAAATTAAGCAGAAAATATTTTCATATCTTTGTACTGTATTAAAAAGAATAAAAATGAATTTGCCGATATACTTAGATAATAACGCAACAACGCCAATGGATCCCCGGGTTCTTGAAGCGATGCTACCATACTTTAATGCTAAATTTGGCAATGCCGCAAGCAGGAATCATGCTTTTGGATGGGTTGCTGAAGAAGGTGTTGACTATGCCCGTGAGCAGGTTGCAAAGCTGATCGGAGCAAACGAAAAAGAGATCATTTTCACTTCAGGTGCAACAGAATCCGATAACCTTGCGATCAAGGGTGTTTTTGAAATGTATAAGGAAAAGGGTAATCATATCATTACCTGTGTTACAGAACATAAAGCAGTTCTGGATGCCTGCAAGCACGTTGAAAAAATGGGTGGCCTGGTTACCTATCTTCCGGTTAAATCGGATGGTTTAATTGATCTTGCTGCGCTTGAAGCAGCCATGACCGAGCAAACAATATTGGTTGCCATTATGTATGGCAATAATGAAATCGGAGTAATTCAACCGGTTAAAGAAATTGCGGCTATTGCTCATAAACACGGAGCACTTTTCATGACAGATGCAACCCAGACTGTTGGTAAGATTCCTGTGGATGTAAATGCCGATGGCATTGACCTGATGGCATTTACTGCACACAAAATGTACGGACCAAAGGGAGTTGGCGCATTATACGTTCGTCGTAAAAACCCAAGGGTTAAAGTTACCGCTCAAATGGATGGCGGAGGTCATGAAAGAGGAATGCGTTCAGGAACATTAAACGTACCGGGAATTGTTGGATTAGGTAAAGCCTGTGAACTTTGCCGTCTGGAAATGGATGAAGAAGCAAAACGCTTATCAAAACTTCGCGATAAATTACAGGCAAAACTTACCGTACTGGAAGAAAGTTATGTGAATGGAAACACAGAACATCGTTTACCTCATGTGGCCAATATATCATTCAAATATGTAGAGGGTGAAGGTTTGATGATGGCGATGAAAGATCTGGCTGTTTCTTCGGGATCAGCTTGTACTTCAGCTTCTCTTGAACCATCATACGTATTAAAAAGCCTCGGCTTATCTGATGATCTGGCTCATTCTTCGATACGATTTGGCCTTGGCCGTTTTACAACAGAAGAAGAAGTAGATTTTGCAATTGAGCAAACTTTAAAAGCAGTCAATCACCTTCGGGACCTTTCACCACTTTGGGAAATGTTTAAGGAAGGAATTGATCTGGATAAGATTGAGTGGGCAGAACACTAAGGGAGTTGTAAGTTGTAGGTTATAAGTTTTAAGTATGAACTATACAGGTAACAGACAACAGGTAACAGGTAACAGATAACTGGAAACAGATAACAGATAACACAAATTAAAAAATTATGGCATACTCAGAAAAAGTAATTGATCACTACACCCATCCGCGTAATGTTGGTACGCTTGATAAAAGCAGTACTAAAGTAGGAACAGGTTTAGTTGGTGCACCTGAATGCGGCGACGTTATGCGTCTGCAGATTGAGGTTGACGAAAACCATATGATCACCGATGCGAAATTCAAAACCTTTGGTTGCGGATCGGCAATTGCATCTTCTTCCCTTGCGACTGAATGGTTAAAAGGTAAATCAATTGATGATGCGATGAAGATCGATAACATGGATATTGTAGAAGAACTTGCTCTTCCCCCGGTAAAAATCCATTGTTCTGTATTGGCAGAAGATGCGATCAAAGCAGCGATCAATGATTATCGTGTTAAAAACGGATTGGAAGTATTAGAGTCAGCAAAATCACACCACTAATATAATTGCCCCCGGAAGGGATTTTGAGGATATTGAGAGGTATAAAATGGTAACAGTAACAGATAAAGCGAAAAGTAAAGTTGAAGAACTCATGAAAGAAAACGGACTCGATTCGGGTTATTTTCTTCGTGTTTCTGTTCAGGGCGGTGGATGTTCAGGTTTATCGTACAAAATGGATTTCGATAATGAAGAAAAACCGGGTGATCAGTTTTTTGAACATCAGGGTATCCGTTTAGCATTGGATATGAAGTCATTTTTATATCTCGCAGGTACTGAACTTGATTTCTCAGACGGATTAAACGGCAAAGGATTCAATTTTCATAATCCAAACGCCTCCAGGACCTGCGGTTGCGGGGAAAGTTTTTCAGTATAATTATAATTTTTGAGAATCTGTTCAATCTAACAGTTTGAATATCAATGCAAAAGGCTCTTTTTAGAGCCTTTTGCATTTTTACGGCTAATCTGTTATACTTGTTAATTATAAAATTCCCAAAATGCTTAAGATGAATCCAATAACAGAGTCCACAACTATACCCGACCTGCTCAGGAATGTGGTCGGGTACGTCCACGATGAAAACACCACCTTTTTAATGCATAAAGTGAAGGAAAGCTGGGAAGAGATCAGTTATAAGCAGGTATTGGATACTGCGGATGCTATCTCGGCCTACTTCCTGGAGATGGGAATTAATAAAGGCGACCGGCTTGCACTGATTATTGAAAATTCGGTAGACTGGGTTTTATATGATCAGGGAGTTCAGCAAATCGGTGCTGTTAACGTGTCAATATATCCTACCCTTTCGGAATCAGAAATTGAATATATATTGAACGATTCTGCTGCTAAAACAATCCTGGCAGGAAGTCCTTTTCTTTTCCGTAAATTAATCAGAATTGCAAATAGCTGTCCTGAATTACAGCGCATCATCCCGGTATTTGATGATTATGAGAAATTCCTTCCTGAAAGAGGATTAAATGCCGGAGTAATCAGCTTCAGCAATCTGATCGAAGAAGGGAAAAATGCACTGGAGAGGCAACAGAAAAAAATCGAAGACGCCCGGGGGGCCATTTTACCAGGTGACCTCACCTCGCTGATCTACACCTCTGGCACCACAGGAATTCCTAAGGGCGTCATGTTAACCCATTCCAACTTTGTGCAAAATGTAAGGGTTTGTCTGGAACAGATCCCTGTGATCAATGAAAACGATCTTTTCCTATCCT
>Ga0209512_1005043_pt1 | contig 11167 bp, 9 predicted proteins | sample frozenSSSSmetaG_FD_184142 | JGI IMG/M metagenome (GOLD analysis project Ga0209512, IMG submission 184142) | Glacier valley bacterial and archeal communities from Borup Fiord, Nunavut, Canada, to study Microbial Dark Matter (Phase II) -... | ecosystem: Environmental > Aquatic > Freshwater > Ice >... | reverse complement strand
AATATGACCAATTATACCTTGAAACTGAAACCACGAACACCAGAACAACCAAGAAAGAAAACCAAAACACAAACTTTAACCTGACACTAGACGGAATAGTGACAACCAAAATCAGGCATAGTCATAGTATTAAGATAAGAGAGTCAAGAAACAAGAGCCAAGACTTCATTGCGACGAAGCAATCTAATAGTCAAGCATTAAGCTTAAGAATGAGAATAGAGTGAGAGTTTATTTTTAGAGATAGTTACCTCTTTATTTCTTAGGACTGAAAGTCCTGAATAACAAAGCCCAGCTCGATAGGGCTGGGATCATGTCGTGAAATTGCCTTTCTAAAAGCTCTGAAGGAGCGCAATAATTCCATATTGCATTAAACTCAAAAGCCGGAGCGATGTAAATCACTCCGGCTTTCTGTTTTTATGCTGTCATGGTTAAGTCACATTAGCAAAACATCCGAGATCAGGCAATTCCTTATCCTTCACTCACGATTAACTTGAAGCCTTCACCGTGAACGGTGATGATCTGAACTTTTGGATCGTCTTTTAGAATCTTTCTGATTTTACTTAAATACACATCCATGCTTCGCGCATTGAAATAGCTATCGTCTCCCCAGATTTGTTTTAGAGCATGACTTCTGTTTACCAAATTGTTGATTTCAGAAGCAAGTAAGCGGATTAGCTCATTTTCCTTTGAGGTCAACTTATGACGGCCTTTTGGTCCATCTAAAAATTGCTCGTCGTAGTGAAGTACAAAGCCTCCAAAGGAGTAAACCTTTAGTGGGTTGATCTCTTCACTTTTGTGAGTTCGCTTCAAAATTGCATTTACGCGAAGGAGCAATTCCTCCATGCTAAACGGCTTGGTGATATAGTCGTCAGCACCTATTTTGAGACCTTCAATGATGTCATCTTTTTGATTTTTTGCCGTTAGGAAAAGTATAGGTAGGTTTTCCTCTACCTTCTTAATCTCTTTTGCCAGGGTGAAACCATCCTTTTTCGGCATCATGATGTCCAGAAGACAAAGATCAAATTTTCCTTTCTTGAATTTGTTCCAACCCTCTTCACCGTCCCGGCAAAGCGTAGGTTCATACCCTTTCATTTCCAAATATTCCTGTAGGATATCTCCCAAATTTGGATCGTCTTCGACCACTAATAGTTTTGCTTTACTCATTGTTTCTTTGGTAAGTTAATGGTGAATGAGCTTCCTTTTCCAAGTTCGCTACTTACTTGAATCCCGCCTTTGTGAGCTTCCAGCATGGTTTTAACATAAGATAATCCAAGACCAAAGCCTTTGACATCATGTACGTTTCCCGTAGGAACTCGGTAGAATTTATCAAAAATTTTCCGTTGTGCGTCTTTATTCATTCCTATTCCTTCGTCCTTGATCGTGATGAAGACTTGATCTGCATCATCTTTAGCTTCGATGGTTATAAAAGGATTTTCGGGGGAATACTTATTTGCATTATCCAGCAGATTGTTGAAAATATGGGAGAGGTGAAAAAGGTCACCTTCTATCATAGGAGCCTCTAGCGAGTTGATAAAGGTGATTTGTCCACCTTTCTTCTCCACTTGAAGACCAAAATGATCTACTGTATTTTCCAGAATCTCTGCTAGATTCAACAATTCAATTTTCAGATTGAAATCCTTTTTATCTAACGCAGCGGCCTGAAGAACGTTTTCAACTTGTGATACTAAGCGCTTGTTTTCATCCTTGATAATCCCCAGATATCTCGAACGGAACTTGTCCTGACTGGAAAGTTCGGGATCTTGAAGTGCCTCCACTGCTAGACTCACGGTAGCCAAAGGTGTCTTGAATTCATGCGTCATGTTATTGATGAAATCATTCTTGGTGTCAGAAAGTGCTTTCTGTCGAATGATAACTTTAATAGCATAGATGAAACAAGAAATAATCACCGCTATAAAAAGGAGAGAGCTTGAAATAGGCAACCAAACCTCACGGATCACATGTGTGCTTTTTTCTGGAAAATACACGTATAGGTAATTGTTTTTGCCCAAAATATCATTGGGGAAAAGCTTGGCCTGTATTCCTTTTTGTACTAAGGTAAACTGCTCTTTTACATTGCCTATAGGCATGATTAAGCCGTCTTCTTTTAGTAATCCCAGCTCAAAATTTTCAGAAATATTCTGTTCAAGTAGGTATCCTTTAAGTAGTTTTCGCACCTGCGCGGTATCCAATCGATCTAAAATAGCCTGTTGGCCAGCGGCCATTTCATCCCACATTTTGTTGAAGAACTCGATCTTCATATTGGTTTTGGCAATTTTCTCCACCGCATCCGGATTAAGATTCATTTCAGGCATTATGTCCCTTAAAGTTGGCAAAGCTCTATTTGTGTTTTTTGTATTGGAATTTTCGACGCGATTTAAGTATGCGAGTTGACGTTCTTTTTCGTCAAGTAATACTTGCATTTCATCTGCCGTAAACAGTTCTGAGGCTATTTCAGGAGTTAGGTATGTAAAGAAGGTTTCCAAATCGTCCAGCACTTTACGATCTAAGCCTCTAGATTCTAGAATTCGTTTAAAAGTTTGACTGATTTGGGGGGCTGGCTCTTGGAAAAAAGTATCTACCATGGAAGGTCTTCTTCCTTGCATTGGTCTTGATCGAATTTGTAATTCTAGTGGGTCTATTTTTTCAAATAGGGATTTTTGTATGGAAGAGTCCTGGATTAAAAAGCTAAAAAAGGCATCAGAATTTTCACCTTTCTCTAATTGTTCAATGGTGCCAGTAAGCGCTTGATGCACATTTTGATCAAATCTCTCTCTATTTATTCGAATTGCATTTTTCACCCAATAGAATTGGAATCCCATCAGACCGAAGCTGGCAAGGGACATCAAGACGACGATGAGGATGATATTACTTTTCGACATGGGACAAATTTAAACCTATAATCAGCCTGTAAAGACAGCTTAACAATATTTAACCGCCTCAAGGTGAGTGAGCAGTAGCTCAAATTCAACTCCTTCCTCTATATTTAGGCTCGAAAACTACGTTTTCTTAATTACACTATAACTAATGAAAATAGGGGGCAAAGGCCTCCTTTTTTTGTTATTTGGCTATCTTTGCCCGCAAATTTCAGATAATGTCAGCATCTCAACATCCTATTCAGCTCCAGGGAATTAACCTAGAGTCTATTGCTCAAGAATTCGGTACTCCAGTATATGTGTATGACGGAGACAAGATAGTAAGTCAAATCGAATCCCTTCAGTCTGCCTTCGCTACCGTTCCATTGAAAATCAAATATGCGACTAAAGCACTTTCCAACATCAATATCTTGAAGTTGGTGAAAAAGGCTGGAGAAGGTGTAGATGCAGTATCAATAGAGGAAATAAGAATCTGTATGATGGCAGGTTTCACTGCTGGGGAAATTATGTACACTCCAAGTGGGGTTAATTTCCGCGAAGTGGAGGAAGCTGTGGCGTTAGGTGTCATAGTTAATCTGGATAGTATTCCTCTGATGGAAGAGTTTGGGGCGACTTATGGTAATACGGTGGCTGCTTGCATCCGGATCAATCCACATATCATGGCGGGAGGAAATGCCAAAATATCCGTGGGCCATATTCAGAGCAAGTTTGGTATTTCGATCCAGCAACTTCCTGAGATTATAGAGGTGGTGAAGAAATTTAATATTAAAATCAAGGGGCTCCATATTCATACGGGTTCGGACATTCTTGATGCGGAGATATTCTTGAGGGGAGGAAATGTGTTGTTTGAAGCTGCAATGAACTTTCCTGATCTTGCCTTTCTGGATTTTGGGGGAGGATTCAAAGTGGCGTATAAGTCCGGTGATCCAGCTACAGATATTGCAGAAGTTGGGACAAAAGTGTCTGCAGCATTTAATGAATTCTGTGAGAAATACGGTCGACAGCTTGAACTATGGCTTGAGCCAGGAAAATTCCTTGTTAGTGAATCGGGCTATCTTATCGTAGAGTCCAATGTGGTTAAAAAGACCCCTCAGATCACTTTTGTAGGGGTAGATTCTGGGTTGAATCACCTGATCAGACCGATGATGTATGATGCATTTCATGATGTATATAATCTGAGCAATCCTGAGGGAGATCAAACGCCATATAATGTAGTAGGGTATATCTGCGAAACAGACACGCTAGCTAAAGACCGAATGCTAGCTTCAGTTTCGAAAGGAGATTTTTTGGTGTTCAAAAATGCTGGGGCATATGGTTTTAGCATGTCTTCCAATTATAATTCAAGATTGCGACCGGCTGAGGTTTTGGTTTGGCAAGGCAAAGCCCAATTGATTCGTGAGCGAGAGATTTTTGAGGATTTGATCAGACATCAGGTTATTTTGGATATTTAATTTGCTAATTCCTTCTCTTTATTCCCTTTGGTATAATTATTGAATACCGATAAGTCAAGTTGAGAATGTGCTGCGGGTAGCCTTTCTCAGTTTGAATTGATTTGAAATTCGATTGATTGAAAGCCCCAATCATAAGCCCTAGTAATTTCAAATCTTTAAATCATAATTATTTAACCTAAGCCATTTTACTAATTCTTAAATTAGTGTGTGGTAATGGTGTAGTTGTCTATGTTTAAGAGAACAATCGGCGTATTCATTATTTTAGGGGCTATTAGTTGCATTTTTTCTAATGTAATAGCTCAGGATACCCAGTACTCTCAATTTTATGCTGCACCTCTTTATCTAAACCCTGCCCTCACAGGAGCAAGTGAGCTTACACGAGTAGGTGTTAATTACCGAAATCAGTGGCCAGGGTTAGATCATAATTTCAATTCCTATTCAGCTTACATTGATCACTACATTTTTGATTACAACAGTGGTATTGGTTTGATATTCAATGGGAGCCAAGAAAGTATGGCTAACCTCTCAACCAACGAAATAGGATTGTCTTATGCATATAGGTTAAAGCTAAGTGAGGACATGTTTTTCCGAATTGGCGGAATGGTGAGCTATATGCAGCGAGATGCATTCTTTTCAGACCTTGTGTTTGGTACTCAGATCGATATCATTAATGGTACTATAGGAGGCATAAGTGACGAGCTTAATGGGATTCCGATTGATAGTCACTACAGTTTTGTCGATTACAGTGTAGGGGGGATGTTTTACTCAAACCGAATCTGGCTAGGAGCATCTGCTCATCATATTTCAGAACCCAATACTTCGTTTGTAGAAGGGCAAATCTCAAAGCTTCCAATGAAACTATCTGCTCAAGGTGGTATAAAGTTTGACTTGGGAGGTGGACGCAGAAATTACTTTACACATGCCTATTCAGAGCGATCTGTTTCTTTTGCTTTCAATTACAAGCAACAGGATCCATTCAATCAGCTAGATGTAGGAGCGCAGTTCTACCTAGAACCTTTGGTTTTAGGTGTTTGGTACAGAGGACTTCCGACTAAAAACAACCTTCCAAATAATGAATCTTTCATAGGATTGGTGGGAGTATCACTTGAGAGTGGACTGGATATTGGCTATTCTTATGATGCAACTATCTCCAAATTGGGGTTGAAAAATAGTGGTGGAGCACATGAGATTTCGCTTACTTATACATTTTTATGGGGCGATGCCAAAAGCAGAAACCAAAGAGGAAGAACTATCCCTTGTTTCAAGTATTAGACTGATTGATAACATAATTATCGTTTGTCAAGAAAAAACTTTAAAAAATTCACATTTTTTTTTCTAAGCCTGTTTTACAGGCTTTTTTTTTTGGTAATCACAAAAAAGCATCATTTGACATGTTTTTTGATTATGGCAATATTTTAAGAAAAGTAATACTTTTTTAAGGCGCATTTCGTTTTAGACACTTTTCTGCCAAGGGTTGTTTTTAAGAATATTTCTATACTTATTTCGGTATAAGCCATTGAAATAAGAATATCATTTTGTTGTATATGATTTACATAAAATAATGTTCTTAAAAATGAAATACACTAATCCTCGTTTGTAAGACAAATTAAGAAAGTTGAAAAGTCGTCGAACTTCCAACAGCTACAAAACTCTTGAAAAAGGTATATCCTACATATTGCCTAATGATACTCCCACTCTTATGGAGTGTGATGATCAGTTTTACTGTTTCAGCACAGTATGCTGTTGAAAGAGGTGAACTCAATTTTGGGAACAATAGAATTTTAGCTACGAAAGGAATAACAGTTGCGGTTTCGGGAAAGCTTGCTCTTTGCTCTCATGCTGAAAAAGGACATATCATACTCGATGTGCAAGGTGGAGTAGCTCCATATACTTATCGTTGGAATACCTTACAAACTACCAAAGACCGTACGGACCTTTATTCAGGAACATACACAGTAGTAATTACTGATGCGGTCGGTACAGACCATACTGAAAGAATTGTTGTTCAACCTCCTTACCCTTTGATTCTAAATCCAGTAGAGAAGACAGATGCTAGCTGTAGTTCGGGTAAAGATGGATCTGCAAAGATCAGCGTGAAAGTAGGAAGAGGCGAGCCTTATAAAGTTACCTGGAGTAATGGACTGACGGATACTTGGGAAGCTACCAATTTGGAACCAGGATTTTATTCTGTCACCGTTGCAGATAAATTCAACTGCGATGTTACCACTACTTTCGAAATCAAGGCTGCGTCAGAAGGAATGCAAGTCTCTGAGTCCATTCAGGATCTGGGATGCTCTGGTCAAAGCAATGGTTCTATAAACCTAAGTGTAAAAGGAGGTCAAGCGCCATATACCTATACATGGAGCAACGGATCTACTTCCGAAGATCTTAACAATATTACTGCGGGAGACTATAGTGTAATAATAAAAGATCTAACCGGTTGCTCATTCCAAGCATCTTATTCTGTAAAGGCGGCTACGCAGATGGGAGTTAAAGAAACTATTCAGCCTGAGAGTTGTGCTGGTGCTGGTAATGGAGCAATCCAAGTGAATGTGCAAGGTGGAACTGCACCTTACACCTATAAGTGGAGCAATGGTCAGAACACTTCCAGACTAACTGATGTCAATGCGGGCGATTACTCCTTAACTGTAACCGACGCCATAGGATGCACGGTTGAAAAGAAATTCGCATTGGGTACCGATTCCGCTCTGGAAATAGAGATACTCGATCAAACTAACTCAGAATGCGCTGGTTCAAGTGCGGGGTCTATTCATTTAGCTATAAAAGGAGCTTCAGGAAAATATACCACTAAGTGGTCTGATGATCCATCCGCTGGGTTAAATCGTGAAAATTTACCTGCAGGGACTTATCACCTTTCTGTATCTGATGAAAGTGGTTGTAATGTATCCAAATCATTTGCCATAGAGGAGGCAAAAGCTTTACAAGCAAGAATCGAAACAACCTTAGATGTTGATTGTGCTATCGGAGCTATTACAGGAGTAGCTTGGGTTTCTATTCAAGGTGGAATGCAGCCTTACCAAATCAGTTGGAGTTCAGGCGAAGAGTCTACTCGAGAGATCAATTTCCATTCTTCCGGAAGCTTAAAAGTGCGGGTTACTGATGCCTTGGGATGTACTTCTCAAACTGAAGTCCGTGTTAATTTTCCTAGTCAAATCAATAAGTCTGGAAGATTGGATTTTGACTATAGGAAATTAGAAATCAGCAGTGAGCCTGAAGTACAAGTAGATGAAGAAATCATTTTTGAAAGTGTTATTTCAGATGATTTTATAGGATGGGAATGGTCTTTTGGAGATGGCAATGCCTCTAAGGATAAAGACCCAATTCACATTTTCCAAGCATCAGGAATGTTCGAAGTCACCCTTACTGCTTATGATATATACGGCTGTTCTAGTATTGAGAAAAATATCATTCAAGTAAATACACCTCTAGAGTTTATTACCATACCAAATGCTTTCACTCCAAATGGTGATGGCCTGAACGACACATTTATCCCTAAGCTCAGAGCCGTTACCACCTTCTCCATGGATATTTTCAATACATGGGGAGAAAAAATGTATTCCGTTTCAGGTCTTGAGTCCAAGGGTTGGGATGGTATATATCAAGGTCAGATTTCACCCCCTGGCAATTACTTATACCAGATTACTTACACTTCCAGAGATGGTGAGCAATTCACTCGAACTGGAGGGGTCACCCTAATACGATAGAAAATGAAAAATTTATATCTGCTTATCGCCCTAAGCTTACTAAGCTTAAACCTCAGTGCTCAGGATATTCAATATTCGCAGTTCTATGCCGCTCCATTGTATCTAAATCCCGCTATGACTGGTGCATCAGAGATGACGCAAATTGGTGTCAATTACCGTAACCAATGGCCCGGTCTTGATCAGTCATTCAATTCCTATTCCGCTTATGCTGATCATTATATCTTCAGTGCAAATAGTGGTGTTGGTCTGATTGTAAACAGATCTGAGCAAAGCATGGCAAATCTAAGCATGACAGAGATCGGAGCTACCTACTCCTATAGAATGAGATTGGGATTTAGATCATTTTTGAGAATGGGTGGTCAGGTGAGTTACATGGACCGCGATGCGTACTTTGGAGATATGGTTTTTGGAAGTCAGATCAACGACCAGACTGGTGCCGTAGGTGGTACTAGTGGAGAAAGTCTTGGAGACGGCATCAGTCATCAGTTTATGGACTATAGCTTTGGCATGGTGTATCACAATGAAAATATCTGGTTTGGTTTAGCTGGACATCATTTGACTCAGCCAAACATCTCTTTCATCGATGGTGAAAATAGTAAGCTACCTATTAAGGTATCTGCACATGGAGGAGTGAAGTTTGACCTTTCTGGTGGCACTTCATCTCAGCTTTTGAACCAAAGAACTGGTACAAGAGAATTGACTTTAGCATTTAATTATAAGAATCAAGGTGCTTTTTCTCAACTAGATATGGGAGCTCAGATTAATATTCAGCCTCTTGTTTTGGGAGTTTGGTATAGAGGAATTCCTGTACAGAAAGATGATATGCCAAATCACGAAGCAATCATTGGCCTAGTAGGGATATCTCTTGGTGGAGGTTTAGACATTGGCTATAGCCATGATTTCACCTTGTCATCTTTAGGAAATGCGAATACAGGTGGTGCACATGAGATCAGTTTGCGTTTTAGCTTCCTTGCTACGAATAAGCGTGGAGCAGGCAGAACAACCTCTATGCCTTGCTTTAAATATTGATTTAGGAAGTTTTTCGATAATTCAATATTGCCCAAGTATTGAAGAATACTGCTTAGCCGATCATGATCAGGAAATACTTTGAGATATCCTGAAAATCACTTCCTTTAAACACCACCATCCGCATCACTTCTATTAAATAGGTGCCTTTTCTGGAAGAGAGTAAATACGCTCCCAAAAAAAATGCAGGGAACCACAGTTGCCAGGTGGCTATACATCAGCAATTCGTACATCATGCTTTATTGATGTCCTTTTGTGTCATCTCAATTCTAGTCTTAGGAAGACTTTCTGGATAATTTTTCTGAATAAACTCTATCATTTTTTCTCTTACAAATACACGTAAATCCCAGGCTGTAGGTGAGTTTTTGGCACTGACCAAAATACGCGTTTCTACGGTGAATTCCTTCGCATCCGACACCTGCAGGACTTTGACTTTTTTGTCCCAAAGTGGAGTGGTTTCTAGAATTCTATCCAATTCTTTCCGTAGCTCATCGAAAGGAATCGTGTAGTCTGTGTATAGGAAAACTGAGCCGAGCAAATCCGCTGAGGTTCGCGTCCAGTTTTGAAAAGGTGTTTCCAAAAAGTAGGTGGTCGGAAGCACGAGTCTTCTCAGATCCCAAATTCTTACTACGATATAATTCAAGTTGATTTCTTCAATCCATCCCCACTCACCTTCCACAACGACTGCATCTTCAAGACGGAAGGGCTGGGTAATAGCTATTTGAATTCCGGCAATCAATGTCCCGATAGCTTTCTGTGCAGAAAAACCTATGATAATTCCAGCTACTCCAGCGGAAGCAAAGAAGCCAACGCCAACTTTTCTGACTGATTCGAAAGAAATCAAGATCAATCCTATACCAAGCAGTATAATTATAAAATTGGCCACCTTCACTAGGATGTTTATCTGAGTTAAAACCTTTCTGGCCTTTAGATTGTCCTCTTGTGAAATGTCATATTGTTTGATGAAGAGTTTTTTCAAAATCTGCATTAATACTAGCAGGCACCAAGTAAAGCCGCAAATAATTAATACCGTATTGATGTGAGGTAAATAAGACCAGACCCCTTCCCAGTCTTTAGATTCTTCTCCAAAATAAAGCTTGGAAAAGCCAAGAGCAAGCGTCACCAGTAAGGGTAGAACCAAGCGGGTATAGTATTTCATAAACTCAATTTAAAAAGGATTTGTAGTATATGGACTGAAATTTTCAGCCACTGAAAAAGGTGATTTTGGGTGGGTTGAGTTTAGAAATTAGGAAATTGAGGTGAGAAAGTCAAAACTGATTTGAATTGATTCTAGTCGCAGGGAATTGGAGTTAAAGCCATCTGGTGATTGTAATCAAGTAAATCTATGTTGACTTGAACAGGAATCCCATCCACGGTCTTCATTTCACCAAAACCCTCTTTCCAGCCATCTTCAGTGTTCTTGAAGACTACTTGGCGTTTTGATGTAACTCCTTCTGACATAAAAGTATATTCGGCGATTATCCTATTATCTCTAATTTCTCCCTCGATTGTTCCGCTGTTTTTATCTTTTTCAAACAGCACATAATCAAGGGTACCAGTGATATTTGTCCCGTCAATGTGAGTGGTAAGTAGAACGGTGTCTTTATTCCCAACATACCTGAAACATTCCGTATTGATTTCTTCAATGTGTTCAGCGTCTGGGGAAAATGCCACTTCAATTGGGGAATCTTCTTTTGGGGCTTTGCAGGCTACAAATACTAATGAAGCGAAAATAACTGTTGTTAGAGCTTTCATAATGACTTTCCAGTAGGTTAGATGATATGATAAACAAAAAGACCGCCAAATCCACACTTTTCCCGTTGCTTCAAACAATAGTCCCTCTACTAGGTAACTTAAAAAAGATGCAACGTACTTTGATAAACTAGTAACACTTTAATACTTGTTGACACGCATAAGCAATGATTACTATCTTTAGCCCAAATCCCGTAATACAATGAAAAGAAAAATAATCTCTAGTATCATTATTCTGTTTGGATCCATTTTGCTTTTTTCCTGCAAAGGAGAAGTGCAGCAAGAACTATCTGAAACTATAGAGAGAGTAAGTATAGATGAGATCGAAGAGGCATAAAAG
>Ga0209512_1005042_pt1 | contig 11170 bp, 8 predicted proteins | sample frozenSSSSmetaG_FD_184142 | JGI IMG/M metagenome (GOLD analysis project Ga0209512, IMG submission 184142) | Glacier valley bacterial and archeal communities from Borup Fiord, Nunavut, Canada, to study Microbial Dark Matter (Phase II) -... | ecosystem: Environmental > Aquatic > Freshwater > Ice >... | reverse complement strand
GATGGCAAAAGGGCTTTTCATAACAAAACGGGATTAGGAAATTATATCCGGTCGCTGATGGCGATTTTAACGGAGCAATATCCACAACATCGCTACACACTATTTGCTCCAAAACAAACTGATTTATTTAATGTACACACATTTAAAAACGTAGATGCTGTTTTTCCCGAAACGTTTATTGGCAAAACTTTCCCGGGATGGTGGCGTAGAAACGGGATGATTAAATCCATTGCTAAGTCAGGGTTGGATATTTACCATGGTGTAAGCAACGAGTTGCCTTTTCATATTGAACGAACGGGGGTAAAAACGGTGGTTACCGTACACGATATTATTTTTGAACGTTTTCCGGAAACTTACAATTTTGATGAACGTTATGTTCACCGCTGGAAGATTAAGCAGGCTTGCAAAGTTGCTGATGCGGTAATCGCCATCAGCAAACAAACAAAAAATGACCTCATAAATTTTTACCATGTTCCTGAAAATAAAATATTTATAAGTTACCAAAGTTGCAATCCAATATTTCAGCAAACGATCAGCAATAAAGAAAAAGCCATCGTTAAAAAAAGATATCAGTTACCAGATACTTATTTTTTATTTGTCAGCTCCATTGCTCCAAGAAAAAACCTGATCGCTGTTTGCAAAGCGCTGCTTTTACTTAAAGAAAAAACAAGTATTCCTTTGGTAGTAATTGGAAACGGTAAAAAGGAAAAAGAAGAAGTTAAACAATTTATGGCGGCAAACAATATTTCCGAAAGACTAATCCTGCTTAATGAATTGCCGGCCTCAAAAGAAATTTCATTTATAACTGCAGCTGATTTTCCTGCCATTTATCAACAGGCGCTGGCACTGGTTTACCCTTCTATTTTTGAAGGCTTTGGTGCCCCGCTGCTGGAAGCATTGTGGAGTGGCCTTCCTGTGATAAGCAGCAATACCAGCAGTCTTCCGGAAGTTGGAGGCGATGCGGCTTTATATTTTGCTCCCACTGATTATGAATTATTAGCCCAACACATGTTGAGTATAGCCGTAAACAAACAGCTTGGAATTGATCTTCGGAACAAAGGTTTTGAGCAGGCTCAACTTTTTACAATAAAAAAATATGCTGATAGTATTATGAATGTTTATCATCAAATTATATGATTGATTATTTAAACGATATTGAAAAATGCCTGGAAGTATTGCAAAACGGTGGCATTATTTTATACCCAACCGATACTATTTGGGGGCTTGGTTGTGATGCTACCAACGAAGCTGCAGTTGCAAAAATTTACAAACTTAAAAAAAGAGCAGAAGAAAAAAGTATGATTGTTTTACTAGCGGCAGATAAAGATCTCATTCAATACATTACGCAGCCCGATTTATCTGCACTTGATTATTTACATACTACAACAAAACCTACCACAGTAATTTACGATGGCGCTACCGGGCTTGCTGAAAATGTAATTAATAGAGATGGAACAGTCGCAATACGAATTACAAAAGATGCATTTTGTAAACACCTCATTAAAAGATTCAAAAAACCAATTGTATCTACATCAGCTAATGTTAGTGGTGATCAATCACCAACGCAATTTTCTTTTATAATTGATGAAATAAAAAACGGTGTTGACTATATAGTTCAACACCGTCAAAATGATTTAACACCGGCTGCTCCATCGGCTATTATAAGATGGAACAAAGATGGAACGACATCTGTAATCAGATACTAATTACAGAATTGCAATTCCTACACCCACCTGAAAACTCTGGCTCTTCCACTTATCTTTATTATCAATATCGTTTATGTTAGAAAGACCAATTGCATAGCGGCCGTAAATTCTAAATGCAGCCAGTTTAAACTGCACACCTCCAAGCATGCTAAAATCACCTCTTTTAAAAGCATCTTTACCGTTTTCAAGAAGGTTTTTGTTTTGTTCAAGCAACAATCCAAATTGTGGCCCAGCCTGTAATGCAAAAAACTTGTTAACCTTAAAATCCAATAAAATAGGAATACTTAAATAACTCAACTTTATGTTAGACAGATTGCTTGCAGATAAGTTGGTGTAAATTTTACGAAAGTTATTGCTTGTATCTGTGTTTATCTGGTTAAATAAAACTTCCGGCTGTATAGCCCATCGCTTTCCCAATCCAATTTCTGAAAACGCACCAAGGTGGTAACCATAAGTAAACTGATCATTAAAAGACTGTCCTGAAAGTTTGTTAATGTTTGCACCACCTTTTACACCAAGGTGAAAACTTTGAGAATGGGCGGTTGAAAATATCAAGACCGCTAAAACGAGGGATAGGAGTTTCATTTTCATACATTTAAATTTTAGTTAGATTTAAAATAGCCAACAATATGCCAATCACTTTTTGTTATAGATAATTATTTGTTAATGAACAATCATTGTAGTGTATATCGCAAGGTTAAAGTAAAATAACTGGAAAATCTTTTGTCTTCAGTTGAAGGTAAATAATAATCAAAATATGCCTGCGGTTCTATAGTAAAATTACCGGTAGCATAACTTGCATCTAAACTAAGCCCCATTGATTCAGGCTCAAATTTTGTAACATCAAGCTTTGGCAACCTGCCCCTTTTATTTAAAAAATTAGCAAGATTAACAGCATTTGTTTTGTGTTTAATAGCAGTTTTAGTTTGGCCGATATTCATCATTATTGCGGGTGTAAAAAGTATACCATCATTTTTATTCAAAATTTGTTGCCACTTAAACTCATGCGATATGGAAGGAATAAAAGAAAACGATTTTACCTTATTGAGAGTTGAATCATACAATCTTAAAATTCGTTTTACACCTCCATAAATACCCGTGGAATAACCAAGAGCTAAACCTGGGTTTATCCATATTTTTTTATAACTAACCGACGTATAGAAATCGTTTTGAATTGGAGAAGCGTAAGGAGAAAAATTGTCATCTACAAAATAATGTGTGTATGCAAATGCAAATTCAATATTATCATTTTCGGGTAATTCGTAACCGGGAGAAATTGAATACTGACTGAATCCAAAACCTTTTTTATTATCATTTAGTAAATTGGCTCCGGCAATAAAATACAAACCACTTTTGTGATGATAGACGACCGATGGAGAAAAAATAACTGTATTAACGGGAGTTAATTTAGAATTAAGTGCGTTGTTTCTAACATTGAATATTCTATTACCGACTCCTACATCGAAGCTAAAATAACTAGACGCTTTTTCTGAATCTGATAAAATATCCAGCAGATCCTTCATCAATCCCAATGAATCTTTGGTATCGGCAACTTTACCAGATTTTATTTGAGCATAATTTTTTAGTGAAAAGGAAAATAACAAAAGAATCGATAGCAAAAAAAATTTAATCATTTGATGTAGGTAGTATTTAAGGCTATTATGACTTTGAAAAGTATATTTAGTTTAACCGTCACCAATAAATTCCATTTTATAAATATTGGCACTGAATGCTAAACGCCTTGTATTTGATTTAATTGCGCTTAAGTTGCTTAAAACCCCTACATTTGCGAAATTATTTATAACGAGTATTGCATGAAATGCCCGACAGGCTGTTGAATTTAGGATTTACTTTAACTTTTAAACATAGTATCTAAGTAGCGTAACAACAGGCAAATAGCATATCATGTAAACACAAACAAAATTTACATGAATGCATTTGAAGCCTTAGGCTTAAACGAACAATTAGTACAAGCTATTTCAGATTTGGGTTTTGACACCCCTACTCCCATACAGGAACAAGCTATCCCAATTTTATTATCAGGCACCACAGATTTTGTGGGTTTAGCACAAACAGGAACAGGCAAAACTGCCGCCTTCGGTTTTCCATTATTACACCTTATTAATATTTCAGAAAGACATCCTCAGGCATTAATTGTTTGTCCTACCAGAGAATTGTGTTTACAAATTACCAATGACCTTGCCACTTATACAAAACATACCAAAGGTGTTTTTACAGAAGCAGTTTATGGTGGAGCTTCTATCACCATGCAAATAAGAAATTTAAAAAGAGGTGTACATATAGTAGTAGCCACTCCTGGAAGGTTGATTGACCTTATTGAACGTAAGGCAATCGATCTGCAAAAAGTTAAGTATGTGGTATTAGATGAAGCAGATGAAATGTTGAACATGGGATTTAGAGATGATATTGATTTTGTTCTAAAAAATACCATTAACAGAGAAAGTATTTGGTTATTCAGTGCTACCATGCCGCCAGAAGTAAGAGCCATTGCTAAAAACTTCATGACTTCTCCCAAAGAAATTACAGTTGGTAAAAAGAATAGTGGCAATGTAAATATTGATCACCAGTTTTTTATAGTTGCAGCCCACCAGCGTTACGAAACATTAAAACGATATATTGATTTTAACCCCGGCATGTACGGCATCATTTTTACCCGTACCAAATTAGATGCACAGGATATTGCTGAAAAATTAGTGAGAGAAGGATATGAAATTGAGGCACTGCACGGCGACCTTACGCAGCAGCAAAGAGATAAAGTGATGGGGCGTTTTCGCCAAAAACATTTGCAGTTATTAATTGCTACAGATGTTGCTGCAAGAGGAATTGATGTGGATGGAATAACTCATGTAATAAATTATGAATTGCCTGATGATATGGAAGTATATACCCACAGAAGTGGTCGTACGGCAAGGGCTGGTAAAACAGGAATCTGTATTTCTATTTGCCATAGCAGAGAAAGTTATAAGATAAAACAACTGGAAAGAATGGTAAATGCACAGTTTCATAAACTGGATGTTCCAAGCGGTAAAGATGTATGCCGCAAGCAATTTTTTCATTTTATGGATAAATTAATGAAGGCTGATATTTCGAACGGAGATTATGAGACTTACATGGCTGATTTGCAGGAGAAATTTAAAGAGGTTAGCAAAGAAGAAGTGTTGCAAAGAGTAGCTGCTTTAGAATTCAATCATTTTTTAAAGTATTATGAAAACGCCCAGGATTTAAACTCAAATTTAAGGGGTTCTGACATTCGTGGTGGTGATAGAAGAGATGCAGGTAACAGGGAAAGCGGTAACAGAGATGTCAGCAGAAGAGAAAGAGGTAATTTTCAACATGATAATGGCTATACAAGACTATTTGTAAACCTCGGCACAAAAGATGGTTTTTATAAAGCAAGTTTTTTACAATTTATATTAGATGAAAGCAATCTGAATAAAGAGTTATTGGGCCGAATTGATATGAAAGAAATGAATAGTTGGGTGGAAGTTGATAAAGCAGCTTCTGCACAAATGATCAAAAGTATTGATGGTAAAAAGCACAATGGAAGGCAGGTTAGAATGAATGAAGCAGACGGTGGTTTTAAAAGACCAACAGATGAAGGAAGGAATGAAGGACCAAGGCAAGAGGGTAGAAAACGCATACCAATGAGAGATAAAAGATAATTATCTATAAAGACAAAAAGACAAATGCCGGACTAATACTCCGGCATTTTTTATTATCATTTTGTGTGGCGGACTTGCCTAGCATAAGTAAAATAAATTATATAAAATCCCTCCTTTGCCACTAAATACTTTCCATCAAAAACATTAATATTCCCAAAGTGATTTTGGCAGCATCTTGAATTATTAACAATTAGTATTATTACTGTGTAAAAAATTAAATTCAAATAATACTGCAACTTACTTTTATTAAAATTTCTCTACTATCTTTATTAATTAGATTGACTGCTTCACTAAATTTTGTTGTAGTTATATCCAATGTCTTTCGAATTCCGAACTTGTTATTTCTATTGCACAAACAGGTACTTAAATAAAATAATCAAGTTCTTTTTTAACCCATTGTTAGTTAAATAAAAAATTATCATGACAAATTTCTCCTTTCAGGAAATTCCTGCGACAACAAAATTCTTTTTACCTGTAATAATGTTGTTTTTATTTGTACCATTTAGTTCCAAAGCTCAAACTCAAAGTAGAAATTTCAGTTTTATATTTTCTGAAAACATGCACGGTAGCACCGCTCTTTTTGGTAATACTTTAATGAATGCAGTAAATGCAGATGGTGTTACACCTAATCTTACCTACATGAACGGTAATAGCGCAAATGGCTATAGTTTATATGACAATGGTGGTCTTGGAACAACTCCAACTAATATGCAATACGTGGATATCGATGGAAGTACAGGAGATGGTGCCGGGACTAGAAATTCCTCTTCTTCTGACCTGGCTTTACCTGCAGGTACCAATACAATACGATTAGCCCGGTTGTATTGGGGCGGCAGAGCTTTGACTTCGCAATTTGATATGTCACTTCCATCAAATCAAACAATAAAAATAAGAAAAGGTACAACTGGTGCTTACCAGGAATATGCAGCAGCACTAATTAATAAATATGTTTTTAATACGGGGTTACCTACCGAATATTGCCATTACCAGGCTTTTGTTGATATTACAGATTTAATAAAACAACAGGGAACTGGAACTTACACGGTAGGCAATGGTGCTTTTTCGACTGGGCCTATTGATGATTTTGGTAATTACGGGGGCTGGGGTATAATGATAGTTTATGAAAACCCAGCTTTGGATTTCAATAGTGTGAGGGTGTATGATGGCTATCAACAAGTATATGCGGGGGGAGGTGTAACTGCAAACACCATTACATTAACCGGCTTAAATGTTCCTTCAGCAGGGTTAGCTTCATCCGAAGCTAAAATTGGAATATTGGGTTGGGAAGGTGATGCAAGGTATAAGGGAGACTCTTTAAAAATTAATAATATTGGGTTTAGTAATGCCCTTAATCCAATAGATAATCCCTGGAATGGTACTATCACAAATAATGGTGTTCATGTAACAACCAAAAATCCCAACTACACAGATCAAATGAGTGTTGATATTGACCAGGCGGACATTGGTACAGGATATGGCATATTACCGGATGCTTCAACAATTACGCTTCGGTTAGCCACTGCTGATGATCAATACTTTTGTGGTGTAATTGCCTGTGTAGTAAAAATGAAAGATCCTGCCGTTTTAAAACTTACCAAAACTGTTGCTGATGCCAACAATAGTAATACGGTAGAGGCCGGTGAAATATTAACTTATACGTTAAAAGGTAAAAACATTGGGGCAGCAAATGCAACTTCCATAATACTTGCAGACACTTTACCTTCTACTGTTACTTATAGAAGTAGTTCATTAACCGTAAATTATAGCCCCGGAATAATTGCAGGAATCAAAACCGATGCCTCAAATGATGATGTTGCAGAATATTCCGCTTCCAATAGAACAGTAACATTTAGGTTAGGAACGGGAGCTAATGCTGTTAATGGTGGTGTGTTGGCTCCATTAGATTCTTTTATTGTTCAATTTCAGGTTACTGTAAATACTCCGTCAACTGGAAATGTCCCTCCCATTATTAATGTTGGCCGTCTTACTGCCATCTCTTCTTCGATAAATTATGTAGATGATGCTACAGCTTCAATGAATGCAGGCAGTGGCATTCTACCTGTTATTTTAACTTCATTTACAGCAAATTTGTTGGAAAATAATAAGGTTAAGATAGCATGGACTACTTCAATGGAATCTAACAGCAGCAGGTTCGATATTGAACGCAGCACAGATGGAGTAAGTTTTAAAACGGTTGCATCTAAATCGGCAAGTGGAAATTCATCAATACCAATTAACTATTTTATAACCGATGATGTAAGTTTAGTAACGGCTCCTATTGTTTACTATCGCTTAAAACAAATTGATATTGATGAACGAGCAAGTACTTCAAAAGTAGTACCGCTTAAACTGAAAAAAAATATTGGAAAATTCGTAGTTTCCCCAAATCCATTCCGTAAAAATGTAAACATTAATATTGATTGGGATAAAAATGAAATAACAATTGTAAAAGTATTTAGTGTTACAGGAACAACGGTTGTTTCTAAAAGTGTAAAGATGACAAAAGGATTTAATTACGTTTCAATTGATGAATTGTCAAAGGTGCCGGCAGGAAATTATATCATTGAGTTTAATACACCAAATGGAAGAGTTACAAAGCAGGTTATAAAACAACAATAAACAAAAGTTAACACAACAATCCATAAAAAAACTGCCGCTGCAAAAGCGGCAGTTTTTCTGTTATCTAATATTTACAGTAATTCAATCACAGTAATTTCTGGTAAAATACCTACCCTTCCCGGATACCCAATAAAACCAAACCCAGGATTAACATATAATTTTTGATTTGCCTCTTCATACAATCCTGCCCATTGTTTATACATATATTGTACGGGGCTCCACTTAAAACCAGGAAGGTTAACACCAAATTGCATACCATGCGTATGCCCACTTAGCATAAGATCAATTTCAGGATAGGATGTTTTTACCTGGGCATCCCAATGGCTGGGATCGTGACTCATTAAAATTTTGAAAGGGTATTTCTCAGCTCCGGGGTAAGCAAGGTCCATTCGGCCATGCTTGGGAAACCTTGCTTTATTGCTCCAGTTTTCAATACCTATTAAAGCTATTTGAGCATTATTTTTTTCCAATACCACGTGTTCATTCATCAATAATTTCCATCCTAATTGTGCATGTACCGTTTTTAGATTTTCAAGATTTTGCTCTTTGGATATACCGTTATCAGGCCAATTCACATAATCACCATAATCGTGATTACCAAGAGTAGAATAAACGCCCATTGGAGCCTTCAGCTTACTAAAGATATCCATATAATCATTCATCTCTGTAGCCCTGTCATTTACAAGATCTCCCGTAAACAAAATAATATCGGCCTTTTCATTTAATATTTCATTAACGCCATGATGCACTGCGTTTTTATCGGTAAAACTTCCACTATGGATATCACTGATGTGCAAAATTTTCATCCCTTTAAATTCTACAGGCAAATTTTTAAACGCAAGCTGTACCCTTTTAATATCATACTTATATTTATTACCAAAACCATAAACCAAACTACCGAATAAAGCACTTCCAACGCCAAGACCCAGCCAGCTTAAAAATACAGAACGGCTGATAGGATCACCACCTATAGATTCGCCTTTTGAATTGTTATTAAAAATTCTTCCAGCCACCCACTGAATGCCGCGTCTAACATCATCCAAAAAAAAGAACAAAATGGCGGCAAATTTTGCCAGAAACAATCCCAATATTGTTGCAAACAAATAAGTTCTTACTTTTTTTGGTAAAAAATTTTGATCTGAAAATACGAACACCAAAAAACCAATAATGGCCAAAGCCGTAACTGCCCAATAAATGCCATAAATAATAGTCCTGGTTTTGGGAGAGGCCGATTGTGATACCGCCTTCACTGCTTGAAAAACATATGTATCAAATAATAGCATTACCGATACAAAAATAAAAGTACCAATGGGTGAACGCATAAATATAGAAATTAAAAGTAAGAGACGAAATTAGGCTAAACTAGGAGACGTGCGAATGTTGAAATTATTTTTAAATTTTTATAATTATCTTTTCCTTTTAATGAGCTTTCTGCCTGCTGCACCAAATTATAAAATCATCCAGCTGCTGATGAATAGCTATTAAAGTATTTTCATCAGTAATATTTCCATGTTCATCTATTAATTTATCAATTACTGAGATGGGTAATTGGTTAGGATGAACGGTGATTTTTAGATAATTTAAAACCGCAGACAAATGATCATTCCCTCGTAAATTACCTGCCCTGCCGCTTGAAATACCTGTAATCAAAGCCTTTTTATGCCACCAAAGTTTATTTGATTTACTCGTATCAAAAAGCATTTTCAACACTCCCGGAAAACTGCCATTATATTCGGGAGCAATAAAAATAAAATTATTACTAGGTATAATTATTTCTGATTCAATTTTTTCGAAATGAGCATTTCTGGTCATAACATTTACATGTTCCAATGATAATAAGCCTGCATCAATTCCTTTTTCTTTTAAAATACCCTGGTATTGCTTGGCCACTTTAAGTGAATTGCTACCTACGCGGTTTGTGCCGGAAATAATTGTATACATATTTTTTTGATTTAAAGTCTCTTATTAACAACAACGATACGCCATTGTTGTGCAATTTTATTCCAAATGGTTAAATTTGCCACTGTGCCGTGAATATTTGAGGTTTGCGGTTGAATTTCAAACAGTACCTTTGGCAATCTCAAAAAATTGTTTGGTTTATTTATTGAAATAATTTTATAAAAATAATATATTCCTTTTACCGGAATTAAGGTATGGCAAGAATAATAGGTATAGCAAATCAAAAAGGCGGTGTTGGTAAAACAACTACAGCCATCAATCTTGCTGCAAGTTTGGCAGTGTTAGAATATAAAACTTTGTTGGTGGATGCAGATCCACAAGCTAACAGCACAACCGGTGTAGGTTTTGATCTCCATAACATTACGCTTAGTTTGTACGATTGCATGGTGAATGAATCAAACGCCAGGGATGTATTATTAAAAACAGATATTCCCAATCTTGATCTGATCCCATCACATATAGACCTTGTGGGTGCCGAAATTGAAATGATCAACTATCCAAACAGGGAGGGTGTATTAAAGAAAATTTTAGAACCTATCCGGGATGAATATGATTTTGTTGTGATTGATTGCTCGCCCTCACTGGGTTTAATTACTGTAAATGCTTTAGTTGCTGCTGATAGCGTAGTTGTGCCTGTACAAACAGAATTTTTTGCGTTGGAGGGTTTAGGGAAATTATTGAATACGATAAAAATTGTGCAAAACAGGCTGAACACCGAATTGCAGATTGAAGGTATTTTAATGACCATGTATGATGGACGCCTACGCTTGTGCAATCAGGTTGTTGCTGAAGTTAGAAGGCATTTTGAGGAAATGGTTTTTAGCAGTATTATTCACCGTAATACAAGATTGAGTGAGGCTCCCAGTTTTGGTAAACCGGTAATTTTATACGATGCCGAAAGTAAGGGTTCTGTTAATTACCTAAACCTTGCCAAAGAAATACTACAAAAAAATAATTTTACAAAAATTAAACAGGAAGACAGGATAATGGAATAGCTGCTGTTTTCAGTTTACGGTTTTGTGTTAGCGAAATCTTCACAGCTGAAAACTTAAAACACAAAACAGGTAATTTATGACACAACCACATAAAAAAGACGCACTGGGAAAAGGTATTCGTAGTTTATTACAAAATATTGATGCTGATCTTAAAAGTACTGCCGGTAATTTAAAAACTGAAATAGTAGAAAAAACCACGAGCGTTAAC
>Ga0209512_1005039_pt1 | contig 11176 bp, 6 predicted proteins | sample frozenSSSSmetaG_FD_184142 | JGI IMG/M metagenome (GOLD analysis project Ga0209512, IMG submission 184142) | Glacier valley bacterial and archeal communities from Borup Fiord, Nunavut, Canada, to study Microbial Dark Matter (Phase II) -... | ecosystem: Environmental > Aquatic > Freshwater > Ice >... | reverse complement strand
GGAACTTGGCTTGATTGCCACAGCTAACAAACCCCGTTTTCAGGCTATTCGTCTACCCCGAATTGCAGTGGTTTCGACTGGTGATGAAATCGTTGAGCCGGGAGAACAGGCCCGCCCCGGTCAGATTTATGATAGCAACCGTTTTAGCCTGATGGCCTCAGTGCGTCGCGCTTATGCCGAGCCCGTTTCGCTGGGGATTGCGCCCGATACCAAAGCGGGATTACGGACCTTGATTGAGCAAGCCCTGACCGAATACGATGGCCTGATTACCAGTGGTGGGGTTTCGGTAGGTAAGCTGGATTTGGTCAAGGAACTGCTGGAGGAGATGGGGACGATTCATTTTGGGCGGGTCAACCTCAAGCCCGGCAAGCCCCTGACCTTCGTGACGGTGGAGGTTAACGGCAAACGTAAGCCCGTTTTTGGTCTTCCCGGTTTCCCGGTTTCCAGTCTAGTTTCGTATGAGTTGTTTGTGCGTCCGGCGATTCTAAAGATGGCAGGCCGCAAAGCCCTGCATCGTCCGATGGTTCAGGCCCAGGTTGAGCATACCATTCAGCATAGCAAAGACCGCAACGAGTTTGTGCGGGCTATCGTCAGCGAACAATACGACCCCACTACCCAGAGTTACCGCTACCACGCCCGTACCACCGGGGCTCAACAGAGCAGCCGTTTACTCTCAATGTTAGGGGCAAATGCGTTATTGTGGCTTGCCCCCGGCTCAGAGCCTATCGCCGAAGGTTCGCATGTTCCCGCCATCCTCATTGATAGGGTTGAGGTTTAGTTGAAAGTGCCGAGTGCCGAGTAAGTAGGTATTACTATGGAGTTACCAGACGAACTTCAAAATGCGGTTGAAAAGGCTTACTCAGCTCTCAACCACAAACCTGACACTTGGATTTCACCTTACTACCGCAAAAATATCTATAATATTCTGAACTCTATTGATGAAAATATTGGTTACAAGGCAAGTGCTTGGCTTTCCATTCTAGCTGCCCGCTACAGTTTAGCAAAATGGCAGGAAAGTTGTAACAATATCGAATGGAAATCAGAGAAAGATAAGCCAGAATATTATCTGTATTTAGCCAAGAGAGTTCTTGCAGAGACACTTGACCCAAGTAAAGTTATCAATAGGTTAGACGCATTTGAGCAAGCAACAAAAACTATTTATAACGGCGATTGGGATAGGTATTATATTTCGATTATGGCTCAGGCTTGTTTTGTTGCTTTAAGGGTATCTCTTGGTAAAGACTCGTTTCTTGACATAGAGTTAACTAAAAAAACTATTGACCCAAACGGATACGAAGTTTTAAGGCCGAACCCTTATTGGGATACGGCATTTTATGCTGCATCGGCCTATTCTCTAAATTTTCAAGACCACAATGAAACTGTGGCTCACGAATTCTGGGAATGGTGGTTGACTGAGGCCATTCCCCAAGCCTGGGATTTAGCCCACCAAAATATTTAAGTCTCAGACTAAAACCGACTTTCTAGTTAAATTCAAAATAGATAGCATATTGGGTAATTAATTACTGTCAGGAAACTTAAATGTACGTAGCTGAAGTTAGCTTTAATCTAGCTACCACAGATTTAGATGAGGAAGCTAATAACGAAATAGAAAATATCATATACTCGCTTCTGGCAGCTTGGCGAAATAATGGGCAGATACTTGAAAGTGATTGGTCTATTGTTAGAGTGGCTGATAAATGCCTGGTGCAAATAGTTATCCCCGAAAATCATTCTTTAAATTCCTCTAATGACCATAAACCTGTAACCGCTGCACTGGAAAAATTAAAACTACTTGGGTTTATCAGTTTAGAAACTAAAATCATTGGCAAAATATTTGATTTGAAGGAAAGCTGTAGTTGTACCACAAGAAATAGCTTTATTCTTTATTGGCCTTTCTTATCCAGAGGTTCTCCCCTGCGCTGTGGTAATTGTTTCCTATCAGTCCCGCTTTACCAAATACCGCCAACAGATAATGATTGCTACCAGGATATTTTATTCTGGCAAGCCGAATATGAAGCATGTGACACCTTAAATATTCTAAGTTCTGTACTAGAGAAAGCCTCTGTCAGGGAAATATCCAGATTCGATAGCAATTTAAGTAAAAAGGGACGTGGGGTATGCCAAACTATAGAAAACCTTGCAGGTAAACCCACCTATTATTATCTAGACCGCGATAATGGACGAAGTAGAAACAAAGAATTGGCCCGGAAATGCCCGGAGTGTGGAGGAGAGTGGTTGTTAGTCGAAAGTTGGCATAATCGGTTCGACTTCAGATGTGAAAAGTCCAAACTTGTTTCAAATATTGCCTGGGACGTTAGATAGAAATATGATAGATGAGCAAGGGCGGCGCAAAATAGTAATCCGGCGAGTTTTGTCTAAAACTTGAGTCTATGATAACCCGCCAACTATTTCCCCGTCCAGAATTTCAATCTGGCGAGTGGCATTTCGGGCCCAATATTGGTCATGCGTTACCATAAAGACGGTTTTACCACTGGCGGCAAATTGTTGGAGCAGGGTTGAAACAAAAGTAGCCGACTCGCTGGGCAAGTTCCCGGTTGGCTCGTCTGCCAGGAGTAAGGGAGCATCGTTGACCAGAGCGCGGGCCAACGCCACCAACCGTTTCTCGCGGCGGTTTAGGTCGGTGGGTTTGAGGCGGGGAATTTCGGGGTTATTCAAGCCTACCAGATAAAGTTTTTCGGCGGCAATTTCCTGACGGCGGCGAGGGTCAGTGATGAGTCCAGCTTGCTCGATAGCCGCAGTCAGAATTTCCAGCACTGATAACTTTGGATTAAGTTGGTTCAGGTCGCTGGTCAGATAGCCAATATTACGGTTACGCCAGCGCACATGGTCACGTTCTTCTTCCAGATTCAGGCGGCGGCGACCCTGCCAGTTTTCGTGAGTGGGAATTTGATAGCCCAAAACTGTCACGAACCCCCGGTCAGCCGCCAGCATCCCCCCCATAATCTCTAATAATTCGGTCTTGCCAGAGCCCGACGGCCCCACCAACGCCACCATTTCCCCCTGCCGTAAGTTCAGCCGCACGTTTCGCAAAAGCTGGGTAGCGGCCCGCCCCGTCCCTTCGGTGAAAGAAACACCTTCCAGGCGAGCTACTTCAACCCCCATGCGCGAAGGTGGGTTTGGCCCGCGACCCACCTGATTGTCAAACGGCCCGGTGACTGGCAGATTATCCGAAACGGGCGAACTGGCCTGACGCTGGCTACGACCAACCACTTTCAGGTCAATGTGGAGGTTGGTAACGCCTTCTTCAAGGTCACGCCTCTGGCTGCTGGGAGCTTGACCGGGAATATCCAGCGAAGTATCACCCCCAAAATCGCCCAGCGAGGTCATATCCGTAGCCATATCGCGCTCGGTAGTATGATCCATGCCCCCCGGCATAAAATCGCTAAGTTTGAAAAAGGTGCTAAGACGCTGTTCTTCCAACTTAAAGTCGGCCTCAACATCGCCAAAACGCAGCACATCGCCATCCCGCAAGGCCACCGGGCCATCTGCCGCAATCCCGTTTACAAAAGTTTTGTTGGTGCTGCCCAGGTCGGCAATAAAAATTCCGGCAGGGGTGCGGGTGAGGCGGGCGTGTTGCCGCGACATCGAATTACTATCAATCACAATATCGTTGGCCTGACCGCGCCCGATAGTGGCTTCCTCGCCATCAAAGCGATAGCGTTGCCCATTCCGCAGGAAAATATAAATATATAAACTCTCAATTGCAACGGTGGGCGTTGCTACGGATGGGCTGCTGGGTGGCATCGGGGCGGTAGGCGGCAAAACCACCTGGGGCTGCTGAATAACAGGCGGTGGCGGGGGTGGCATCTGGGGTTGGGGATAGGCTGGGCGTTGCGCTAAAGGCCCGGTTGCACCTTCGTACAGAATTTCGCTATGGCCCATCTTTATTCTATCGCCGGGATAAAGCGGCATGGGGGCGGTTTGGGTAGCGGCCCGGTCATTCACAAAAGTGCCGTTGATACTGCCGAGGTCGTGGATTAACAAATGTCCATTGGGTGAGGCGAAAATCTCAGCGTGACGGCGACTTATATCGTTGGTTTCGATGCAAATGGCACATTCCCGGCTGCGCCCGACCAGAACTGACGACCCGTTAGGTTGGGGGGCTGGCACATCTATCCGTTCGCCCATTCTGGCCCCGCTAACAAAGGCAATCCGCAAGCGTGGGCCCGGTGCATCGCCCCCTAACATTTGGCTCAATCCTGTCAGCCTCCCTTAACCCTGGTGGGCACATTGTTGGTACGGGCCGGGTCGTCATCATCATCCCCCGCCGATTTGCTGCTAAAGAATAATTCGGCAAAGAGTGGTAGTGCCATCACCAGCGTTAGAACTATGGCTAAAGCCCAACCTATTGGCGCGGCGACACTCTCCCCTAGAATATCCTTTAAAAAGCCCATCGTCAACCCGGCAAACCAGAAGCCGAATTGAACCGCAATTAACACCAGATATAAGGGGACAGCCGCTACAAACCACCTGAAAATGATTTTCTCGCGTTTGGTGTAGGGGCGCACATCGGCTTTGCCCGTAAGCCAGCGTCGCACATGTACCAGGGCTTTTTTACGTAAGCCCGGAATTTCCAGCCAATCCATCAGGGCGTAATAACCATCCAGCTCCATCAGGGGAGTCAGGTTGATATAGGCGAAAGTAAAGGCGACTACCCCCATATTGAAAAGTGTATCCTGTAATTTCGGGTCGGTGGTTACCAGCCGCGCCAGAAAACAGATATTGCAAAATAAAATATTGGCAATTGGCCCCGCCAGATTTACCACAATCCGGGGGCCGCGTTTCTCTAACCAGATTTCGTTGGTATTAACATGGAAAACCGGGCCCACCCACTGCCAGCCAAACCCTACCCCCAAAACTTTGCGCCCGTAATGTTTACAGGCCAGCCCATGTGCCGTTTCGTGAATCAGAATATTAAACAGCAAGGTTACAATCAGTAGCCACCAGGTATCGCGTAACAGACTGTCCAACGGCGGCTTCAGGATTGCGCCCAGACCACCCTGTACCACGAAAGCCCCTATCCCGGCTATAATTAACAACCCCATCAACCAAACCACTGGCTTCAGGAAAAAGACCCGTCCAAAATATTTGTAGAGAGCTGTGAAAATCCCATCTGAGTTTTTAAGTTCGGTGCGCGAGTTAAGCACCCGTACGATAGAGTGCCCAAACTTTTGCAAACCGCTTTGTTGCTGGGCTTTTTCGGGGTTAAGCAGCTTTTCGTCAATCGCCGCCACTTCCAGAAAGCTTGCGGCCTGTAGTTGGGCCACAATTCGCGATACCCCGTCAATATCCAGGCTTTTGAACTCGATAAAATAGGCCAAACCCAGGTCGGTAATGCTATTATCGCCGTCCATCAAGTTCCAGAGAAAATAACCCGGCTCGGATAGCTTGAAGTAAGAATCGCCGTTGCCCAACAGGTAATAATGCTCGCCCTGGGCGTTAGTCTGCTCGTCAATCGTCCAGTCGGCAATCCGCTTGGGCCGATAGCGTTTGTTAATGCCCGTTTCCAAATACTTGGTAAAGCGTTTATCCAGATTGATAACGCTCTCAAATTCCGGGCGATAGAGCGTCAGTAGCTCACAATCCTCAGTGGCGGTGATAGTGTTGGTATTTTTGGGCGTGTCATTCCCGGTTTTGGAAATTGCCGACTCACCAAAAAACTGACCAGGGTTGAGGGTCATGTCAGTGCGATACTCGCCAGTAGCGGTTAGGAAACCGACCTCCACCCGCCCTTTATGGATAATATAAAAGGCATCGGCATTCTCACCCTGCTTGAAGATAACTCGGCCCTTGCCAAATTTTTTCAGCTTCATACGGGCGGCAATCTGGGCGACCAGTTGGGGTGGCATAGTAGTGAAGGGATTAATGCCATTAAGGATAGCGTTAATTGGCAGACCTTCCGCCCCCAGGCTGGCTAAAGGCTCGGCACTCTGGCTTAAAACGCTGCTAAAGTCGGCTTTGGTCAGCACATAACAATCCACCAGCGTCCGGGCGGTCACGGTCATGGGGTAAACTTCTTCTTCCCCAGCAATACCCTCGCCAAAGGTGTCGCCCTCCTGCAAGCGGGCAATAACCTGTCGTTGACCTTTGTTGTTGGTGGTGAAAACCTCAGCCTGACCGCCCACAATCAGGAATAGCTCGTCACAGGCTTTATCCTTCTCGGCAATGGTTTCGCCCACCCCAAAAGCCCGGTAACGCATGCGGCCTGCCATCTCGCGGATAGTTTTATCAGAAAGAGTCCGCATCAAAATTGTGCCGCGCAACCAGGTGGCGGCGGAATAGGTGGCAACTTGTTGTTGGAAGAAGGTCAGGATTTTGCGGTCACTTGCGAGACTTTTTTGAAAATCCACTTCATCCAGGCGAAAGGCTGTAACGTCGGTTTTGGCTACCAGACGGTTGGCAAAAGGTTGGTCAGCAAAAATGGTGCGCTCGCCATAAATCGAACCATTCACCATCTCCGCCAGCGTTATAGACTCGTTGCGGCGGTCAGGCAAAGTCCGCGAGATTGTAACCGTGCCACTCTTAATGGCAAAAAAAGCACCTCGACCATTACCTTCTTTAGCTATTTCTTGCCCTGCTCGATAATTAGTCTCCTTAAAGAAAGGGACAAGCTTATCGAAAAAGTCGGTGTCCAATTCATCGAAAGGCTGAAACTTCCGCAAAGGGTGAATAGTGGGGCTGTGCAAGGCAGTGGTGGTTTGCATTTTGTTGTTAACCGCCCCAGAGTCTGCCGCGCCCGCCCCGGCCTTAATCTCGCCCAGAGACAGGGTAATGGGTTGCCCACTCCGCAGGGGAATATAGTTGCTGTCGTCCGGGCCTAGCTCTTTTTCTTCAAATAAAAATTCAAATTGGCCTATTTTTATACGGTTGCCATTATTCAAGACTACCGGGCGTTGAATATCCTGTCCGTTAAGTTGTACCCCTGCTGTCGAAGTTAATCCGATCAGGATAAAACGTCCGGCCTCAAAAACAATATTGGCGTGGCGGCGTGATACCGAACGGTCACCCCCCAGGCGCAAATCGTTGGTTTCAGCTCGGCCAATTTGCACCTGTCGCTCAAAGGGCAGGGCGATTAAATCCGGGCCGAGGGTTAATTCGCGGTTGGGCAAGGCAAAACGCAGCGTACCAACCTTAATTACTGGGCCAGTTTCGGTTTTAGTGTTAGCCTTGCTGTCATAGGGCATGCGGGGGGCGCGATAAATAAAAACACTCCCGCGAAAGTTAATCTCATCACCGTTTTCCAGCTTGCGAGGCTTTTCAAGCGATTTATCGTTAACCAAAGTAGAGTTTGCCGCCCCGACATCGCGCAAAACATAACCATTTGCCACCCAGCGAATTTCAGAATGATAGCGGCTGACATCCTCATCTAATAATTGCAAATCGTTGTCGCTGAAACGCCCTACCGTGAAGGTGTGTTGAGGGTTGAGACGACAAAACGCCCCAACTTTCAGGTCGCGGGCATCCGTTTCCAGCACGTCCAGCCGGGCAACACCGGGCCAGCTATCTTCGGGTTGGTGTTTTTCGTCGGGGAGTTGGGCCAGCAGGGTTTTCATGCCCGGCACTGGCACGGCAAACAGCATTTTGATAGTGCCACAGCCGATTATGTCGCCGGGATACAGGGGCATTACGCTGGTAATCATTTGTTCATTAAGGTAAGTCCCGTTGGTGGAGGTGTCGCGTAGCACTAACACTTCGTCGCTGCTGCGCCAGGATAGTTCAGAGTGGCGGCGCGATACTTTGCTGGCGGGGTCGTGGACTAAGAAATCTACTTCACTGGAACGCCCCAGTACAAAGGGCTTCTCCGCCATTCGCCCAAAATCCAACGGCACAATAAATCCTTCTTGCGGGCCGTTCAGTATCCGTAGATGGGGTAGCTGGGCGGAGACCTCTTGTGAAACTGTGGTTAAAACTTCAGCCACGAATACGACCTTTCGTTACTTATCCGGCAAGTCCCGTTTGAGGCTGGCTACTTTCCCATTTCCTGAAAATGGGGGTCTGGTATGTAACATTTTCCGCCAGCTCAAAGATTAAAAAAGCTGCTCGCATTATATAATACAACCCGGTTGTATTCAATCAATTAGCGGTTGTCGGGCAAAAGTCAAGTCAAAGGTCGAACGTCCCAAGTCAAAAACCTGAAATCCCCTGACCTTTGATTTTTAACTAATAACCAAAAACCAATAACTTTTGTTCGGACGGCTGATAACTAATAGCTAAATAAACTAAAGCATGACTGTAGCGTCTGCTAATATAAACTGGTTTACACTCTTTTTTGGCGATGAAATTTTAGGGGTTGGGAGAGGGATATTTTAATTTCACCACAGAGACACAGAGAGCACAGAGGTTTAAGGTTTAATGGTAGTAGTGACTTTAGTCGCTTCTTAAAACCTTGTTAATATTTTTGTTGGGCGTGGTGACCCCGCCCCTACGAAAGCGATACCGGGCAAACACAAGGCTCGCCCCTACGAAATCATTTGTCGGGCGGGGCGACCCCGCCCCTACGAATTTCCCCCAATTTTAGATTTTAGATATTCGATTTTAGATTACAACCCTATTTGTTGGCGCACCTTGCCGCCACGCTCGGAATTGGCCGTGACTGTCACCGTTGTAGCGGGAGCAGCCCTCACCACCCACTCGACTTTGCTGCGGTAATCGCTGCTAAAACCCACCTGGAAGGGGCTAATACTGCCCTTATTGCTACGGCCCTCAAGGTGGCCCACCTCCTGCTTTTTCAGCCCAGAGATAAGTTCTACTCCTGCGCCGGGTTCAATCTCAACTGATAGAGGTTTAAGGATTTTGCGTTCCAGAGCTTTTTTGCTGACATAGGTAGGGAGGTAGCCGCTATTTTCGACTACCGCCGTAATTTTATAAACTGCCTTATCGCTTTCGTCCGCGACCTTCTCGGCGGTCAGGGTTGGCAAAGTCAGGCACGGGGACATCCCGGCACAGGCAAAGGAATACTCCATATTAGCCTGAGCCAATTCGCGCAACCACTTTGAGCCTGGGGGTGGGTTCTGCCAGCTATAAACGAAATCCCAGCCGCCAATCTCGACCGCGCCCAACTGTGGGTGGTCAAAGGCTGTCCAGTTCATGAACAAGCCGGGGATATTTTCATCAGCCCACCTGAAAATTTTCAGGTCATCTTCCTCGCTGCGGTCACGGCTCATAAAATCAATAAAATCGCGTTTCTCGATGCCGCTTAATTTGATAATGTCCCAGAGTTCGGTGCTGATGGCAAAAACGCCCTGATGTTCATAAGCCCAATCCAAAAACGCGCCGTGCAACACCGTTTTGGGGTCGTAGCGGAAGCCATGAAAAATGCTGGCATCGGGGTACCCACTAAAAGCCGTGCCACGTTTGCCCATCAGCTTGTAAAATTCCAGGTCTTCTTTGGGAAAAGCGTCGTCCGAAAGGGCACTATAGGGCCGCAGAATTACCCCGGCAAAGGTATGATAGCTTTGCGAGCCACAGATATTCCGATGTTTAACCCAAAATTCGGTGACGGCCCGTGTTTCCGGCTCAGACAATGGGTAAGGGCCTGCCCCAAGTTGGGCGTTGTCGGGCTGCCAGTCGTGACCATAGTTGCGGTTAAGGTCTAAACCTTCTTTGGGAGCTGGCACTTTGATATTATAACCATCGAAGTTTCGTAACTGCCCCTCGGTATATAGCCGATAATAAACCCCTCCATCTTCATCCGGCAGCCGTTTACGCATCAGGCGGGGGTCTTGGTTGGAAACTTTCCAGTCGCCGTTGGGGTCTTGCACCCGCATCTGGCGAATAACCCCATCGCCATCCAGGTCATCGGGATACAAGCCATCCTTGTCATCGTCGGCGGGGTAGGGTCTGGTGCTACTCCGCAAGCGGCGGGGGGTAGTCAACACCCGTTCCACGCCATCGGGGGTATGGCGCGGCTCGATGTAAAAGGCCCGACTGTCCAGCAAGCGGTTGACTTGAGCCAGTTTCGGGTCATCCTGCCCATAATTCGCTAACAGATAAGCGATAGTGTAAAGGGCGGTGGCCCCGCCCGTAATTTCGGCGGAGTGAATGTTGGCATCAATCCAGTAGGCGGGTTTTTCCTCGGCTGGGCCAGTGGCAAAATTAGTAATAGTCATTACCCATAACTCGCGGCCCTCGTAGCTTTTGCCAATAGACTCCAGTTTTGCCAGATGGGGATATTTTTCGGCTAATTGCTCTAAAGCGGCGGTTAGTTCATCGTAAGTATAATATTTATCCAGATATTTCTGGGGGTCTAGCCCGGTCTCAGCCATTATATAAACCTTTCAGTTTGGGGTTTGAGTTTTGTTGTTCAGTGGTCAAATTATTGGGGATAGGCTCTGGGTTGTCAAGGTAAGAAGCAGGACACATGTTAAATTCCTGATAATTAGCATAAAATAACCTTTATTCTGCTAACAATCCCTTAACTTCCCATTAATAAGAGATTAATATCAGTTTGCTATACTGGTAATATTGGCTATTTAAGGTGTTCGCGCATCCGGGGAAAGCTCTAAACTGCTATTCAAATTGAGGCGATTTCAATCCTTTGTAGTCTGGGAAACCTGATTTCACCTCTGGCTCAATTAAAAACCAAACGTACAATTTTATGAGATGAAGCCTACCTGATTTGGGTGATTTAGGCTTTACTTTATGTTGCACAATTTTCAAGACAGGAGATTTTATGAAGAAGGTATCCACTCGGTGGTTATCAGGGCTATTTTTGACTGCCCTGATTTTTAGTACAACCGTTGCGATGGCCCAACCGCAGTCTTTCCAAAGTTTGGCGGCTGATGGTAGTCAGATTAGCCACGTACTGCTTATTAGCGTAGATGGTCTACACATGGTAGATGTGATGCGCTACATCTCGGCTCACCCGAACTCGGCGATGGCCCAGCTCTACAATTCGGGCGTGACCTATAGCAACGCCGCTACTGCCAAGCCTTCGGACTCCTTCCCCGGCATTCTGGCAATAACGACGGGTGGAACTCCTAACTCTACGGGGGTCTGGTATGACGATAGCTATGACCGCCTACTTTCTGAACCGGGTAGCGATTGCTCGGTTAAGGGTACGGAAGTAGTTTATGACGAGTCTATTGATAAAAACCCGGATGCGCTGGACGGCGGTGGCGGGATTGACGAAAGCATGTTACCCCGCGACGGTTCC
>Ga0209512_1005038_pt1 | contig 11178 bp, 9 predicted proteins | sample frozenSSSSmetaG_FD_184142 | JGI IMG/M metagenome (GOLD analysis project Ga0209512, IMG submission 184142) | Glacier valley bacterial and archeal communities from Borup Fiord, Nunavut, Canada, to study Microbial Dark Matter (Phase II) -... | ecosystem: Environmental > Aquatic > Freshwater > Ice >... | reverse complement strand
AGATGTCGGCGCGGGATGACCTCCGACTGCGACATCGATCTCGTTCGGCCGGGCTCGCCGCGGCAGGAGCGTCGCTTATCGTGGCCTCACTCGTCACCCGGCCACGAGGGCTCTGCGGATTAGTCGCCTCTCCGACGGTCGAGTCAGGGGTCCTGACCCTCGCAGGAATATTCCTGCTCTCCGCCGGCATAGTGGCCCTCGTAATCGGCTCTCGACGCTTCCGACACCACGCGACGGCAGGGCATTTCTCCCGTGGGAAACGGATCCCGGCTTCGTCAACCTGCCAGAGATGCAGCTTCCCTCCGGTCTGGGGTCGGGTGGACCGCTCGATCACAACCTCGCACAGCCCGCCAACCAGACCAAGACGCTCCCGGCCGGCACCGATCCAGCCAGCACTGATCCAGCCAGCACTGATCTGGCTGGCACTGATCTGGCTGGCAGAACCGGGAACCAGGCGTTACCTATTCGCCACGGATGATGCGCCGCAGCCGTTCGACCCGTGCCTTGACGTCGCGCTCGTTGCCGTTCTCGGTGGGGTGGTAGTAGGTGGTCGAGAGTAGCTCGTCGGGGAGGTACTGCTGCTCGGCGACCCCGTGGTCGTAGTCGTGTGAGTACTTGTAGCCCTTGCCGTGCCCGAGCTTCTTGGCCCCGGCGTAGTGGGCGTCCCTCAGGTGTTTGGGGACCCGCCCGATTTTGCCTGCCCGCACATCCGCGATTGCGGCATCGAGAGCCATGTACGCGGCGTTGGACTTGGGCGCCGTCGCGAGGTACACCACGGCCTCGGCCAGCGGGATGCGTCCCTCTGGCATACCGACATACTGCACGGCGTCGGCGGCGGCGACGGCGATGAGAAGGGCCTGCGGGTCGGCGATACCGATGTCCTCGGCCGCACTGATCATCACCCGACGAGAAATGAAACGGGGATCCTCACCCGCCTCGATCATGCGGGCGAGGTAGTGCAGCGCGGCATCCACGTCGGAGCCGCGGATCGACTTGATGAACGCGCTGATCACGTCATAGTGCTCATCACCGTTGCGGTCGTAACGCAGCAGCGCCCGGTCAACGGCCATGGCGACGATGTCCGCCGTCACGACCGGCTTCGTATCGCCCTCGGTCGTGGACGACGCCGACAGCGCCGCTGCCTCGAGCGCTGTGAGAGCGCGACGGGCGTCACCGGAGGCGAGACGGATGATGAGCGCCCGCGCCTCATCCTCCAACACGACCCTGTCGGCGAGACCGCGTGGATCCACCACGGCCCGGTCGACGAGAGTTGCAAGGTCGTCGTCACTCAGCACCTCGAGGGTCAGCAGGAGCGAACGGGACAGCAGCGGAGAGATCACCGAGAAGGAGGGATTCTCGGTTGTGGCCGCCACGAGGATGACCCACCCATTCTCGACTCCCGGCAGCAGTGCATCCTGCTGCGCCTTGCTGAACCGGTGTATCTCATCGAGGAACAGCACCGTGGAGACGCCGTAGAGATCCCGTGACGACATCGCCTGCTCCATCACCTCGCGCACATCTTTGACACCGGCGTTGACGGCGGAGAGTTCGACGAACTTGCGGCCCGAGGAGTGCGCGATCGCCTGGGCGAGGGTGGTCTTTCCCGTGCCGGGCGGTCCCCAGAGGATCACCGAGGTCGCGCCCTGCTCCCCCGTCTTGTCCGATGCGAGGCTCACGAGTGGCGAACCCGGAGTGAGCAGGTGGCGCTGGCCCGCGACCTCATCAAGGCTGCGCGGTCGCATCCGCACGGCGAGCGGAGTCGCGCCGGCACGCAGTCCGATCCGAGCATCCACCATGGACGCAATGGTAGTTCGCGCCGCTGACCATACTCGTTCATCGCGGTGCGCTGGTCAGATACAGTGCAGGAGGACATTCCCTGCCGTCAGTGCGGCACCGACCCAGAAGGACCAGCCGTGGCAGCGAGCAAGAACGCCGAGCGAGACGCGCGGGAGGCCCGCGACCGACTCCGCCGCTACAACGCCCGGCAGTCGGTGCACAGTGTGCAGGTTTCCCGGCGCCGACGCGACAACGTGATCGCCGTCGTCGGCGTGGTCGTCATTGCCACCCTTGCGACGCTCACCCAGGTCTTCTACTTCACCGCAGGACCTGGAATGCCCGTGCCGACCGCCTCTCCATCGCCCTCGAGCAGCGCCGCTGCGGGGAAGAACGTGGGAGATGTTCCGGCCAAGACGATCGCTGAGGGCCGCACCTGGACGGGCGACCTCACTCTCAACACGGTGAAACTGGGGATCTCTCTCGACGGTGCGAAGGCGCCACAGGCCACCTCGGTGTTCATCAATCTCGCGAAGAAGAACTTCTTCACGACAACAGGGGCCGCCTGCCACCGCCTCACTAACGGCGCCACGGCCAAGCTCATCCAGTGCGGTTCGGTCGACGGCAGAGGCTCCGGCGATGTCGGCTTCAGCTTCGGCCCTCTTGAGAACGTGCCGGCCGACGGTGTCTATCCCGCAGGGACCATTGCGATGGCCCGCGGGGCCGCCGCATACTCGCAGAGCAGCCAGTTCTTCATCACCTACGCCGACACGAAATTAGACACCGCCACAGGCGGCTACACGGTCTTCGGAAGCGTCACCAGCGGTCTCGCAAACTTCGTCAGCCAGATCGCGGATGGCGGCGTCACCCCCTCCGCCACCAGCACTAGCGATGGCGCTCCGGCGGTGCCGACGAAGATCACGCAACTGACCGTGCAATAAGCTGGTGGTCGGCCATTCCACAGCATGGCCGACAAGCAAAGGTGAGACTTTTGGCGACAGACGATCAGGCTCCATGGGGCCGCGTTGACGAGACCGGTACCGTCTTTGTGCGCGACGGCGAGAGCGAGCGCGCTGTCGGCCAATATCCCGACGGCACCGCCGAAGAGGCTCTGGGCTACTTCCAGCGCAAGTACATCGAACTCGGGGGCCAAGTGACGCTGCTCGAGCAGCGAATCAAGCGCGGCACGGCAGCGGCGGATGTCGCGAAGACCATCTCCGCGCTCAAGGTGACGGTCGCCTCGGCCAACGCCGTCGGCGACCTACCCTCCCTTGCCAAGCGACTCGATGCCCTCGACAGTGCGGTCGGCGAGCTCACTGAAAAGCAGACCGCCGAGACGAAAGCCGCCACGGATGCGGCTCTCGCCCAACGGGAAACGCTCGTGGTCGAGGCCGAGAAGCTCGCCGCGCAGGACCCGGCCAAGGCGCAGTGGAAACAGGTCAGTGCGGCTCTCGACGACATCTTCGCTCGTTGGCAGAAGCACCAGACAGACGGCCCCCGGCTGCCCAAGAACGAGAGCAACGAACTGTGGAAGCGATTCCGCGCCGCCCGCACCATCATCGAGACCCACCGCAAGGCATTCTTCGCCGAGCTCGACTCCGTGCACAAGAACGCCCGCAACAGGAAGCAGGAACTCGCCGAAAAAGCAGAGGCCCTCATTCCCCAGGGCCTCGACGGCATTCCCGTCTACCGCGCGCTGCTCGATGACTGGAAAGCGGCAGGCCGCGCGGGCAAGAAATTTGACGACGCTCTGTGGCTGCGCTTCAAAACCGCCGGCGACACGCTCTACTCGGCGAAGTCCGAGGTGGACGCCAAAGACAACGAGGAGTTCAGCGCCAACCTCGAACTTAAACTGGCGCTTCTCACCGAGGCGGAGCCACTTGTCGCCGTAACCGACCGGGGGAAGGCGAAGGACGCTCTGCTGTCTATCCAGCGTCGGTGGGATGCCATCGGCAAGGTGCCGCGTGACCGGGTGAAGCCAATCGAAGACCGCCTGCGTAAAGTCGAGACAGCCGTGCGCAAGCTCGATGAGGATCACTGGCAGAAGAGCAACCCGGAGCGCATCGCGCGTGCCGAGGGGCTGACCGGCCAACTGCAGGATGCGATCGCCAAGCTCGAGGCGGAGCTCGCCGAGGCGCAAGCCGGCGGCAATGCCAAGAAGGTCGCGGATGCCGCGGAGGCGCTCGAGGCACGCAAGGCCTGGCTCAGGGCGATCGGCCAGTAGCCTCTCCCTCCGGGTTGTGAGGCGAGGCGCACTGTCCACAGATCAGCCATGACGACCGACAGTGCCCGATGCCATCCGCGACGATGGCTGGCATGTCTCGCCTTCCCTCCGTGCTCTCCCACCTGGACCTTCCCGAGGCGGAGCTCCACGCGGCAAAGCTGGACGGCGAGCTCTACCGGATCGACCAGTGCTTCAGCCCAGTCGATGAGATCGAGTCCCGCCAGCTCCGGGCCCGCGCCCTTGCAGTGACGATTCCCGCCCGTCTCATCGTCGAACAGCGCAGTGCTGCGTGGATCTACGGTGCTTCCTGGCTACCGCATAGACATCAATTTTGTGCCGATATCAACGCCCGCGTTCGAACGTCGACTCTCGTTGGCCTGACGGTTCGCGAGGTCGTGATCGAAGTCGGAGACCTGGTCGACATGGCAGGGCTGCCGGTGACCACACCCGTGCGTACCGTTGTAGACCTCGCCCGAAACTGCCTCAGCTTCGGTGACGACGAACTCAGGATTATCGGTGCGTTGATGCGGATCGGCGGATTCGGGCTCGAAGAGTGCCGAGCCGTACTCGATCGCCGCCGCAACCTTCCCCACAAGACACTCGCGCTCGAGCGGATCGCCGAAGCCATGCGGCGGGTCGAAGCCGTGCCGCGAGCCTGAGCAGGGTGGCCCGCTCAGCCGCCGTTAACCCGATAGACGTCGTAGACCGCGTCGATACGCCTCACCGCATTGAGCACGGCGTCGAGGTGGGTGGTATCGCCCATCTCGAAGACGAAACGGCTGAGTGCCAGCCGATCGCTCGACGTCGACACGGAAGCCGACAGGATATTGACATGACTCTCGGAGAGCACCCGCGTCACGTCCGACAGGAGGCCCGCCCGGTCCAGCGCTTCGACCTGGATCTGCACCAGGAAGATACTCGACGAAGTCGGCGCCCACTCCACATCCACCATTCGCTCGGGCTCATTCAGCAGCGAGGCGACATTGTGGCAGTCGCTCTTATGCACCGAGACGCCCGAGCCGCGCGTGACGAATCCGACGATGTCATCGCCGGGCACCGGAGTGCAGCACTTCGCGAGCTTCACGAGGATGTCCGGGGCCCCGCGCACAAGCACACCAGAATCGCTGTTGCGCAACTGCTTGCTTCGTCCCTTGGTGGGGAATGGAATCTCGGCGTCTTCGGTCTCCGCCTCGGTGTGCAGGGTGCCGAGGACCTTCTCGATCACCGACTGGGTGGAGACGTGCCCCTCCCCCACTGCGGCATAGAGGGCGGAGATGTCCTCGTAGCGCATCTGGGCCGCGACCTCGTTGAACGAGTCCTGGCTCATCAGCTTCTGCAGGGGAAGGTTCTGCTTGCGCATGGCTCGAGCGATGGCATCCTTGCCCTGCTCGATCGCCTCGTCGCGTCGTTCCTTCGTGAACCACTGCTTGATCTTGTTGCGGGCGCGGGGGCTTTTGACGAAATTGAGCCAGCCCTGGCTTGGCCCGGCGTCCGGATTCTTCGAGGTGAAGATCTCGACCACGTCACCGGAGTTCAGGACACTCTCGAGTGGCACTAGCCGCCCGTTTACCTTCGAGCCCATGGTGCGGTGACCGACCTCGGTGTGTACTGCGTAGGCGAAGTCGACCGGTGTGGCTCCCGCGGGAAGGCCGATGACCTTGCCCTGTGGGGTGAAGACGTAGACCTCTTTGGCACCGATCTCGAAGCGCAACGAGTCGAGGAATTCGTTGGGGTCGGCAGTCTCGGCCTGCCAGTCGGTGATGTGGGCCAGCCACGCCATGTCGCCGTCGTCGCTCGTCTCGCTCGACGAACCCCTGCCGTTGACGCGCTCCTTGTACTTCCAGTGCGCCGCCACACCGAATTCGGCACGCTGGTGCATTTCATCGGTGCGGATTTGAAGCTCCACCGCGCGTCCCTTCGGGCCGATAACGGTGGTGTGAAGGGACTGGTACAGATTGAACTTGGGGGTGGCGATGTAGTCCTTGAAACGGCCGGGGATGGGGTTCCAGCGCGCGTGGATGAACCCGAGCACGGCGTAACAGTCACGAACGGATCCGACCAGGACCCGGATGCCCACCAGGTCGTAGATCTCATCGAACTCGCGCCCCCGCACGATCATCTTCTGGTAGATCGAATAATACTGTTTGGGCCTACCGGCGACCTTGCCCTTGATCTTCGAGGCCTTGAGGTCGTCTTTCACCGCGTCGATGACCTGCTGCACGAACTCTTCGCGCTGGGGCGTGCGCTGCTTGACCAGGTTTTCGATCTCGATGTACAGCTTCGGATAGAGCACCGCGAAGGAGAGATCTTCGAGCTCCCACTTGATGGCCTGGATGCCGAGCCGATGCGCGAGGGGCGCGTAGATCTCGAGAGTCTCCTGCGCCTTGCGGGTGGCAGACTCGGCCGGCACGAAGCCCCACGTTCGCGCGTTGTGCAGTCGATCGGCCAGTTTGATCACCAGCACCCGGATGTCCTTGGACATCGCGACGACCATCTTGCGCACGGTCTCCGCCTGGGCGCTGTCCCCGTACTTGAGCTTGTCGAGTTTGGTGACCCCGTCGACCAGCATCGCGATCTCGTCGCCGAAGTCGCGCCGAAGCAGGTCGAGCGAGTAATCCGTGTCCTCGACGGTGTCGTGCAAAAGAGCCGCAGCGAGAGTTTTCGGCCCGATACCGAGGTCGGCCAGGATCTGTGCCACCGCAACCGGATGGGTGATGTATGGCTCGCCGCTGCGCCGCTTCTGGCCTCGGTGCGCGCGTTCGGCGGCCGTGTAGGCGCGCTCGATGATGCTGACGTCGGCCTTTGGATGATTCATCCGGGCCGTCTTGATCAGACGATCGACCGCTCCGGTGGGCTGGGCCTTGGAGAAGATGCGCGGAAGAAGGGTGCGGAGCGACCCGGCGAGGGGGGCGTTCGTACCGGGCGTGAGGGGCTCAGTCGGCTTGGATGTCGTCGTATCAACCATCAGCGTTCCTCCTGGTGCAAAACTATCACCGCTCGGGTGATGCTCTTAGCCCGTTCGCTAACGGCGGGATGAGGTTGCCAGGCCGGCCACCTCACTCGACGCGAGCCGCATCCACTCCGTCGGAGACCAACGGACCGTCCGTAGCCGACCAGGCGAGCATTCCGCCGGAGACGTTCGCGGCATCCACCCCGGATTCGGCAAGCGCGGTCGCCGCACGAATCGAACGGGCGCCAGCGAGACACACTACGAGTACCCGCTGGTCGGTGGGGATTTCGGCGACACGTGCGGCGAGTTCAGACAGCGGCACCAGATGGGCGGACGGCGCATGGCCACGATCCCATTCGTCCTGCTCCCGTACGTCGAGCAACCAGGTACCGCTTTCGCTCAGCCTGATCGCTTCGCTGGCACTGACAGATGCTACGGCCATGCTGTGCTCCTCCGAGGGGTGCTGCTAGTTGCCTGAAGCGATGATGCTGGCCTCGCGCACGGCGCGGGTTCGCTTGTCGCGCTTCTTAATCGTATCCTCGCCGCTGCGCAACTGGGCGTAAAGCGGCGCCGCTATGAAGATCGTCGAGTAGGTACCCACAATGATCCCGATGAAGAGCGCGAGCGAGATGTCTCTCAGCGTTCCGGCGCCGAGCACGAAAGCGCCGATGAAGAGGATCGAGCCGACCGGAAGAATAGCGACGATCGAGGTATTGATTGATCGCACGAGAGTCTGGTTCACCGCGAGGTTCACCGACTCTGCAAAAGTACGACGCGACTCCGCGCCATCCTCACCCGTGTTTTCACGGATCTTGTCGAAGACCACCACCGTGTCATAGAGCGAATACCCGAGAATGGTGAGAAAACCGATCACGGCCGCCGGAGTCACCTCGATGTGGAACACCCCATAGACCCCAGCCGTGAGGATGAGGTCGTGCATCAATGCCGTGATGGCCGCGAGCGACATTTTCCAGGTGCGGAAGTAGAGCGCCATCACGATCGCCGCAAGGATCACGAACACGATGAGACCGGTGAGCGCCTGTTTGCTGATGTCCTGGCCCCAGGTGGGACCGATGAAGGAGGCCGTCACCTCCGAATCCTTGATCTTGTAGGCCTTTGCCAGCGCCTGCTGGATCGCGACGCTCTGCGCGCTCGTCAGCTGATCGGTCTGCACGCGCACGGAGGAGTCGGTGCCCACCAGCGTGACGCGAGGATTCGAGCCCGGCTCTACCGCGAGAACAGTGTTCTGGGCGACGGTTTGGGCCTTCGTCGAATCGAGGCCTGCCGTGCTCGCGATCTGGAACTGGGATCCCCCGAGGAACTCGATGCCGAACAGAAATCCGCCCCGCAAGACCGGCACGACGATCACGATCAGGATCAGGAGGGCGGAAATGCCGTACCAGATCCTACGCTTGCCGACGATGTTGTACGAGCGCTTGCCCGTATAGAGGTCATTTCCGAACTGCGAGAAGCTGGCCATCAGGAATCCTTCCCGTCGGTGTTCTTGGAGGAAGTGTTCGTAGAGGAGGCTGTCGCGGCGGGCTTCTTTGCAGATGCACCGGGCTTCTTGTTCCCCGGCCCGGTCGCCTCGATCTCGGCTGCTTTGCGCTCAGCGATAGTTTGGCGCTTCTGCGCTTCCCTACTCACTGCTGCCCGCTTGGTCGCAGAAACCATCGTCGGCTCGCGGAACGTCGCGCGCCCGCGATAGACCGCACCGAGCGCGCGAGGGTCGAGGCCGCTGAAACGATGGCCCTCGCTGAAGTACTTGCGACGGGAGATCAACTGCAGGATCGGGTGCGTGAACAGGGCGACCACAACCAGGTCCACGAGCGTCGTGAGTCCGAGGGTGAGCGCGAAGCCCTTCACGTTTCCGACTGCGAGGATGAAGAGGATGGCAGCCGCGAGGAAGTTGACAGTGTCCGACGCAATGATCGTGCGTACCGCGCGTTTCCAGCCCGCCTCGACCGCAGACTCGAGCGCACGGCCGTCTCGCAGCTCGTCACGTATTCGCTCGAAGTAGACGATGAAGGAGTCCGCGGTGATGCCGATTGCCACGATGAGGCCGGCCACTCCGGCAAGGGAGAGCCGATAGCCCTGCCGCCAGGAGAGCAGATCCACGACAAGGAAGGTGATCGTCGCCGCCACGACGAGCGATGCGACGGTCACGAGGCCGAGGGTGCGGTACTGCAGCAATGAATACAGCACGACGAGCACGAGGCCGATGAGGCCGGCGAGAAGTCCGCTCTGCAACTGGCTGGCGCCGAGGGTCGCCGAGATGCTGTCATTGCTCTGCACCTTGAACCCGATGGGCAGGGCGCCGAACTTGAGCTGGTCGGCCAGGGCTTTCGATGACTGCTGGGTGAACGAGCCCGTGATCTGCGGCTTTCCATTGGTAATCACCGCGTTCGTCGTCGGCGCCGAGATGATGCGGCCGTCAAGCACAATTGCAAACTGGTTCCGCACGCCGGTGAGGGCGTTCAGCCGTGCCGTCACCCTGCCGAATTCATCGGAGCCCTTGGCGTTGAAGACGATGTTGACCGCCCAGACACCGGTGCTAACACCTTGGTTGTTGGAGTTCTGGCCGCTCGTGGCGTCGGAAATTGTCTCACCCGCTACCTCGACCGGTCCGAGGATGTATTTGTATTGTTGACGGCCCTTCTGGGCGACGTCGCAGGTGATGAGTGGCTTGCCGGCGGGTGCGACATTTGTCTTCGCGGCCTCGACCTTGTCGCACCTGAAGTCGGTGAACTGCTTTTGCAGGGCCGGTGTCACATACGCTTCGTCGCTGCCGTTGGTCGGCGTGGTGCTCGGAGTCGATTGGAGCGGCGCTCCGGAGACACTGGGGCTCGGGGTCGGCGTCGGAGTGCCGACCGCACTCGTGGCGGCGGCATCTGACACCAGAACGGCCCGGAACTCGAGCTTGGCCGATGATTCGATGCGGTCAATCGTGGCCTGATCCGATTTCCCCGGAATCGAGACGACGACGTTGGACGCGCCCTGCGTGTTGATCTCTGCCTCGGATACACCGCTCGCGTCAATGCGCTGCCTGATGATCGACACGGCCTGGTTGAGCTCTTCGGCAGTGGGGTTCGCGGCACCGTTGGCGACCTGGGGTGTGAGGATGATTTGTCTACCACCCTCGAGGTCGAGGGCGAGTTTGGGAACCCAGGAGCTCCCCGTGAGAACTGCGTACCCATTCAGGCCCGCAAGCCCTGCAATGATGATGAGCAGCCACGTCAGCGACCTCAGGGCCTTCTTGACCGGGGTCGTTCTTGCCACGGGAGACTCAGCTTTCTACGCGCGTGACCCTGGTCAACGACCGGGCACACAGGAGGCTCGCGCACAGGTCATGCGCGAGCACACATCGGGCTAATGGTTAGTCGTCGCTCTTCTTCGGCGCTGCCTTACGCACCGGCTTCTTTGCCTCGGGCTCGACCCGCTCACCGAATTCGGGGTCTCCCACGACGATCGAGTTGTCTTCGTTGAGCCGGGTGACCGGCTCGGTCGCCTCATCGGCCACCGCGTCCGAAACATCGGGAGTCTCCTCCTCGACGGCCTTGAGGATCGTCTGGCGGTGAATCTTCAGCACCGTTCCCGGTGTCGTCTCGATGAGCGCCATGTTGGTGTCCTCGTCGATCGAGAGGACCGTACCGTAAAGGCCGTAGTTGGTCATGATCTCCACACCCGGTGCGATCGCGGCCTGGCGGGCGGCGGTCTCCTTGGTGCGCTTGCGCGAAGAACGGAACTGGAAGAAGACGAACACCGCGAGTGCGACAGCGATGAGAATGAGAGTGGGGTCGAACTTCATGGGGGAAAAGCCTTTCAGAGGCGTGTAAAGAACACCGGGAGTCTAACCCTGCGCACTGTGACCAGCTTGAATTATAGGTCATCCGCAAAGAGCGCAGAATCCGCCCGGGGGATGCCGAAGTGGGCCCACGCCTGCTTCGTCGCCACGCGTCCACGAGGGGTGCGGGTGATGAGTCCGATGCGCACGAGGAACGGTTCGACCACCGATTCGATGGTCTCCGCCTCCTCCCCCACGGACACGGCGAGTGTGTTGAGTCCAACGGGCCCCCCGTCGAATCGGGTCAGTATGATCGCCATCACCGCGCGGTCGAGACGGTCGAGCCCGAGAGCATCGACGTCGTAGAGCTCGAGCGCCGCATGCACGGCGTCGAGACCCGCCGCCTCGTGAACGAGTGAATAATCCCGCACCCGCCGCAGCAGTCGA
>Ga0209512_1005034_pt1 | contig 11183 bp, 6 predicted proteins | sample frozenSSSSmetaG_FD_184142 | JGI IMG/M metagenome (GOLD analysis project Ga0209512, IMG submission 184142) | Glacier valley bacterial and archeal communities from Borup Fiord, Nunavut, Canada, to study Microbial Dark Matter (Phase II) -... | ecosystem: Environmental > Aquatic > Freshwater > Ice >... | reverse complement strand
GGTATCAGGAAGTTGGGCGAACAGCCTAGGTGTTGAACCTGATAAACAATACAGATGCTACCGAAGCTGAACCGCCCCTCCAGGTGCAGGGGGAGTTGATGTTCCTGGACGGGCAGGATTACCGGGAACTTATGCGGCGGTTGGATGGGCTGGAAGGTTATAACCCGGATACCGACAGAGGGATGTACCGCCGGGTGGCCCGGATGGTGAAATATACCGATGAGAACGGGCTTGAGCAAGAAACCCTGTCCTGGGTTTACTACGCTGGAGATGCCGACCTACCCGGAAGATACCTCCAGAAAAACCTTGTATCTGATGGCGATTGGCTAGACCACACTGGCGCGAAGGCGGTGCGCCCTCCCCAGAGTGACCCGGCGATGCAGCAGAAGCAGTATTACTTTGCTTTCGGGTCGAACATGCGGGACAGTCGGATGACCAAACGCGGGGTGAACTTCACCAAAAAGCTTAGAGGTATGCTCATAGGCTTCCGGCTGACCTTCAACAAGAAATCGGGCTTGCCGGGCATCGGTTACGCCAATATTGAACCTGGGGACGGAGAAGTGGAAGGGGTACTCTACGAAACAACCGTTGAGGGACTACGTAACCTGGATAAGTACGAAGGGGTAGGGGCCGGACACTACCGCCAGGATACCGTAAAGGTTCGCACCCCGGAGGGGGAACTGATCGAAGCGGTGGTATATGTGGCAGAGGTGGGCATGACCCAGGAAGGACTGAAGCCTACCAAAGAATATCTTGACCATCTGCTGGCCGGAAAGGAGCATCTTTCCCCTGAGTATTATGCGAATTTAGCGCAGGTGCAGGCTGCTCCCAACCCACCGCCTCCTAAAAGCTACAGTAGTTCTCCCAGTTACGGGAGTAAGAGTCCTGGTAGCAGCTATGGGAGTTGGGGCGGGAACAGTAACAGCTACGGGAGTAAGAGTTCTGGCAATAGTTACACCGGGTCTAGTTACAGCCAGGGGTCAATGTTTGACGCGCCGAAGCCAAAACCTGTGAATAAGGATTTGGACATAGTGCTAAATAACTTAGATTTGTCGCTGGGCGAAGAGCAGAAACTCTTCCGACTGGCGCGTGAGTACGGAATGAGCGTGTCAGAACTTATCCGGCACTTCCTTGTCGAGAAGTTGGACGCGCAATAGTCCACTGAAACGCGAAATTAAATAATCACCAAAGAAGGCCATTACCTGCTCCGGTAGTCAATAACCGCCCCGTAAACGAGGCGGCTTGTGGGGGCTAGTCCCCTGTAAGCCTATATTGACCAGACTAAGTTTTAACTAACTACGATTAGGAAGTCAGGATACCTACGGGTGCGTTGCCAGCCTGTAGCTCTATCGCTCAGTTTCATGAAGGCCGAGGTAAAGCTCGAAGGAATTGAGCCTAACAAGCTTTTTAGTCATTGTCGAGGCGAACATTACCCGCAAGGAGGCTCACTTGAGCAAAGTGTTTTTGTTAGATACTAATAAAAAGCCTTTAGACCCAATAGAACCGGGTTATGCCCGTAAACTGTTGGGATGGGGCAAGGCGGCGGTATTCAAAAGATACCCCTTCACCCTGATATTGAAAGAAGCCCGTCCAGATGTTACGGTTGCACCGCTACGGTTGAAGCTTGACCCAGGCTCTAAAACTACTGGCCTAGCTTTGGTAAACGACAGCACAGGCGAGGTAGTGTTTGCGGCAGAACTTACCCATCGGGGACAGGCTATCAAAAATAGCCTTGACTCAAGACGAGTTTTACGCCGGGGTAGAAGAAACCGCAAAACCCGCTACCGTCCGGCCCGGTTCTTAAACCGCCCCAAGCCTAAAGGTTGGCTACCGCCTTCCCTTAACAGTAGGCTTGAGAACGTTATGACCTGGGTGCGAAGGCTCTACCACCTTACCCCTATCACCGCCCTGAGTATGGAACTGGTCAGGTTTGATACCCAACTTATGCAAAGCCCTGAAATATCGGGAGTGGAATATCAGCAAGGGGAGTTGCAGGGCTATGAGGTCAGGCACTATCTACTTGAGAAATGGGGCAGGAAATGTGCCTACTGCGGGGTTGGGAACGTACCATTTGAGATAGAACATATCAATCCCCGTAGTAGGGGCGGGAGTAACAGGGTCAGCAATCTAACCATTGCTTGTCACAAGTGCAATCAGGAGAAGGGCAATCAGACGGCGGCTGAGTACGGGCATCCAGATGTTCAGGCTAAAGCCAAACTTCCCCTCAAAGACGCTGCCGCCGTCAACGCTACCCGATGGGCTTTGTTCCATCGGTTGGAAGCGACAGGCTTGCCAGTGGAAACCGGGAGCGGGGGCTTAACCAAGTTCAACCGCACCAAACGGGAATTACCCAAAACCCACTGGCTGGATGCCGCTTGTGTGGGTAAGAGTACGCCCCTAGTCCTAAAGGCAGACCGGGTAAAACCACTACTGATAGCAGCCAAAGGTTGGGGCAATCGTAAGATGTGCCTGACCGATAAGTACGGCTTCCCGAACAAGCACCGCACTAAAAACAAAAGCTTTTTGTGTTTTAGGTCTGGCGACATGATCAAGGCCACAATTCCCATAGGCAAGCACGCAGGGGTGCAAGTTGGTAGGGTCACAATTCGCCAGAGGCCGAGTTTCAAGGTCAACGGGATAGACGTGCATCCAAAATATTGTCAGATTGTTCAGCGCATAGACGGCTATGCCTATAGTCAGGAGTTAAAGGAACTTGCCGCTTTAGCGGCGTAAAGGGTGGCGTTTCCTCTGCCAGCTAAATCAGGCAGTCCCCACGCCTCAAAGATATTGGCTTTTTTATTACAAGTTTTCGAGGAGAAACAAATGCAAATTGTAAAGAATGTGACCGAAATATACCAGCCACCAGAGCCTCCCCGGAAAGAGGACGGTAGCCAGTTTGAATTTGAAATGTTGGCTGATGGTGGCAACAGCAGGGTGTATGGGGATACTCCGGAGGAATTACTGGGTTATTTAATTCCTGGCTACGAGGCGTTGGACGGAGTAGAACAGCTAACCAGCCGCATTCTATATGCAAACACAGCGGCGGTGGCACTCCAGGCTTATGCCGTTTCGGATGCAGACGTTGAGCTAACCGAAGAAGAGCGGCGAATTCTGGAAGCACCCAGGGATGTGCCGCCCCAGGTAACGCTGTGGGTATTGCCTGCCCTCGGAAATTATCACCAACTGTTTAGCAACTAAACTCCATCAACTTTAAACAAATTATTTACAGTTGAGTTGTGACCTTAAATTTTTATCAAGACAAGGATAGCGGGATTAGGTGGTTTTAACTTTCGGTTTTGTTTGTTAGCTGCTCAATTCATTACCTTCTGTTATAGAATTTGAGTGAAAGGTAGGAGATACCAAAAAAGGATTGTTAACTATCCCTTTCATCTTTAAGGATTTTTCTACAAGAACCATTTTAATATTTTGGTTTAGAAACTGTTTTAAAAGGGTAAACGTATATAAGAAATGAATATACAAATATACCCAACGGATTTAACCGAACAAGAATGGGAGATTATTTCTCCCCTGATGCCAGAGGATAGCCCCACAGGTCGGCCTCGCGAACTCTCTTTGCGCGAGGTGCTAAATGCTATTTTTTATTTAGTAAAAACCGGGTGCCAATGGCGCTACTTACCAAAAAACTACCCGGTCTGGTCCAGTGTCTACTATTATTGGCGTAAATGGCGCCGAGATGGGACTTGGGAAACCATCCACAGTAGCTTACAGGTCGCTACTCGGCTCAAGGCTGGCCGAGAAGAACAGCCGAGTGCTGGCATTATCGATAGCCAGAGTGTTAAAACCACCGGAGTTGGTGGTCCTTCCCGAGGCTACGATGGTGGTAAGAAAATCAAAGGGCGCAAACGTCATATCCTGGTAGACACTCCGGGTCTCATTATTCGAGCTTGTGTTCACAGCGCCGCTATAACTGACCGGGATGGGTTAAAGTTATTACTTCAACCGCTCAAAAATCTCCTACCACGCTTCCAGTTAATATGGGCGGATAGTGGGTATCAGGGTCAAGCCTGGAGCGACTGGGTTAAACAGACGCTAGGCTGGACCTTAGAAATTGTCAAACACCCCTGGAGCGGGATTAAATCGACCTATGCTCCAGTTGGTACAAAGGTGGACTGGGATGCGATTATCCCAAAAGGGTTCCACATTCTCCCGCGAAGGTGGGTGGTGGAACGAACTTTGAGCTGGCTTGGTCAGAACCGGCGCTTATCGAAAGATTATGAATACCTACCCAGCACCAGCGAAGTGACCATTTACGTCGCTATGATCCGCCTGATGCTCACTCGCTTAGCTCGAGAATAAGACTTTTAAAACAGTTTCTTATAGACCTGAACGTTAAGAACTAAATAAGTAAACCAGCTTGGGCAATACAACCGAGAATGACCTTTGGTTTGCGGCGTAAGCGTCTAGCGGCATCCTGTAACCTCAAATACAATTCGTTCAAGTTGAGGCTACAAGTGTTCGCCAGTTCCACCCGCTTGAGATAATTCCAAATTCCTTCATCCGGGTTCAAATCAGGGGCATAAGCTGGCAATTTTTCTAACCACAACCACTTAGCGGCAGCCCCTGCCAGATAATCCTTGAGGGCTTGACCCCGGTGAACTCTCGCTTCATCCCAAATCACCAGCACTTTGCCCTTGATTTGACGGCGGAGCTTCCTCAGAAATTCCACTACGTCCTCGGTAGTGAAAGGTCGGGTTTGGATACTCAGGCACAAACTACCCTGTGGGGTAATTGCACTAATCACACTAAGATGGTCATAACTGCACGGGGCTTTAATCACCGGCGTTTGGCCGCGTGGCGCATAAGTACGGACTACCGCTGGCAGTAGGTAGAAAGCACTTTCATCAATCCAAACTAGGCTGTAGTTTTCCTGTTGGGCTTTTTTTTAAGTTCAGGCCAACGCTCATCCCGCCATTTTTGGATAGCTTCTTCATCGCGCTGGCTGGCTTTTTCGACTGGTTTCTGCACGCTCCAGTTTAGCTCCTCCCGTAAGAGGCGCGAGACGTGCGCCCGATGATACTTCACCCCGAACTTGAATTGGATCAGCCAGGCTACCCGTTTGCTAGTCCAAAGTTGGCCTTGAAAGCCGTAGCTTTCAGCCCCAGCCATAAGGGCTTGCACCAATTGCTCTTTCTGAGTTTGGCTGAGGCTGGCGGGTTTACCAGGTGGCGGAGTATGCCGGAGGGCTTCCGCTCCTTGTTCTCTTACTTTCTTGAACCATTGGCAGACTGCCCCGGCACTCACACCTAGAGCTTCAGCAATTTTGTTTTGTTTCCAGCCCTTGCTTTTTAATTCCAGGGCTTGTAAGCGACGGGCTTCTCTCCAGTCTTGAGGTTTTGTTTTACTATTCATATTACTAAACTTAGCATTTTGTATGCCACCTTTAGTTCTTTTCGCTCAGGTCTATAGAGGGTAAAGTTTGAGATATTTTAATTTAAAAGAGCCACTACAGTCAACCTTTATTCTGACAATAACATTTTTATAATTCTAATAATTCACTCCTTGACAAACTTTCAAAATTAGGCTATTCTAATATTAATCCAATCTTGTTCAATTAATTTGGGCAAACTCATAACGTAGTGTTTAATCTGGCTGGGTTTTGTCTCTACTTCTGTTTTACTCCCTGAGACGAATCCTAACTTCATTCTCAGGTTTCTCACCTGACTCTAAAACCAATTTCTAACTCATCGGTGCTTTTCCAACACTTGGAGAATAAGTAATTAATAGCTAAAAACGTATAATTTGATTTATATCACAAAATAAGGCTTACTTTGGCCTGATTCTCAATTGTTCTTCCTTTGCTTTTAAGGGCTAGTTTAATGTTACCCAAATTTTGGCAAGGGTTGGTTCTGGAATAATCGTTTACTACTAATAGTGTCTATTAAGGTTATCTTTCGTTCAGCTTATGAGGGTGAAATCTATGTTGCTCTGGTTACAGCGTCGGCGTAAGGCTTTCTCGCAGAAGTTTTTTAATCTAGTAATAATCATAATCGTTATCCTGAACCTGTTTGTCCAGATGCCCCTGGTTTTGGCCTCGCCTTATTCCCTACCACCTACCAGCCCAACTTCTGCCCCCAATAAGGATGAGCAAATCCCCGCCCCTCAACCAATTACTGTTTCACCCGAAGCCGATCCCCACTTACCTAGCCTATCCATTCAGGCCACCACTACTCCAACTCAACCGACCGTCGGGGATACCGTCACGGTAACTTACCAACTAATGAATACTGCCCCCGACCCGGCCTCAAATGTAGTATTTTCCCTGCCTGTTCCAGATGGTACTACCCCTAGCCTAGGGGATGGGTTAGTATCAACTACTCAAGGTTGGCAATGGAACTTAGCTCAATTGGCTGGGAATTCGGCGACTGCCACCTTTACCGCGACCCTGACCATTTCCAGTATGCCTACTGGACTGGCTTTACTACTTCATTCCCAGGTAACGGCCAATGGTTTGGTTATTCCAGTCCAGGACGTAAGTGGCGCGATTGTTAACCCTGCTCCCACTTCTCCCAATTCCCTTAATCCTGATGTCCCCACCCCCAACTCTTTACAGGGTAGTCTTGGTCAGGATTTAAGCCTTCTCCAGAATACCGGGAATTCTCGTTTCAGTCCCGGTAAAGATTCTGAGCTTAAAAGCCCCGATGGTCGGATTAAAGTCTCTATTCCCGGTAAGGCTTCCAAAAACGTTCTTAACCTGAAATATCAATCGGCCAAAGAAAAACTTCCTGAACTGGTGGCTAAGGGAGCCAAGATACCCCCGGATAAAGCGGGAAATGGCAAGGGTTTTGGCACTTTCCACCTTGATGCCGCTGACGACAAAGGGCAAGCTGTTCACAAGTTTGATGTTCCCCTAACTATTTCCATAACCTACACCTCCGAGCAACTCCAAGCATTGCATCTTGACCCCAGTACCCTTACCCTTTTCTGGTATGACGAAAACTACCTTGTGACACTCCCCAATGGCAAAACCGTGACAGGCCAATGGCTGCCTCAACTAACTCAATTTAATGTGAGTACAATGACCGCCACTGCCCAGGTTGATCACTTTTCTCCTTACCAGTTCGCGGATGGTACTTCCGCTTCCGCCGCTTATCTTCCTTCCCTTCAGGGCTGGCAGGAAAAGCTTTTTACGGGTGGCACAAGTTACAACTATCCCATTGATATTCCAGCTGGCCCTGGTGGGATTAAACCCTCGGTTAGTTTAAGTTATGCCAGTGACAGCAACGATGGTCGGCCTGGTCAACGTCCTAGCGGGCAGGCCGGTTGGGCCGGGCGGGGCTGGAGCCTCGACACTGGCTCGGTTTCTTTGAACAAAAGCACTGATGCGGATTATTACGCCCTCAGTTTTAATGGGGTATCCACCGACCTGTATGATGCTGGGGGTGGTAACTTCAATATGACCAACGGGGTCTTTATTCGGGCTCAGAAAAATGGCAATACCGGTTGGAAGGTTTGGGCCACCGATGGTACCATGTACGAGTTCAATGACCCCGCCTGGAATGCCTGGGACCGTTGTGTTGACTGGAGCAATGATTATGTCCAGGTCTACAAGTGGATGCTCAGTAAAGTAACCGACACTCACGGCAACACCCTCACTTATATTAATCACCACGTCCTCAGTTCTCATCCGGTGGTTGGCAATTGCCTGGGCCAGATAGGCGTAAACCAGTACCTGGACGAAGATGTTTACCCTGAAACTATTACCTGGGGAGCCAATATCAATGTGAGCGGTTCGATTGACCGCTACAAAGTGCAGTTTGTGGCTTCAGCCAGGACTTATGATACTGCGCATGATAGTGCCAACAACCAACTTGGCAGCACCCCTTATCAGACTAGCCAGCTTGACTCGATCCAGGTTTTTAGCAATAGCTCCAGTAGTTGGCAGTTAGTCCGCCAATACAACCTGTGCTATGCCGTCGAAAACCGCTCAACTAGTGGTTGCCCGGTGGATAATACCAATAATCCAGTGGTTTTTTCCGATAACTCCATCTCGGTAAGTGGCGGCTGGGGTGCGAATGACGCTTATCCTCGTCTAACCCTGATGAGCGTCCAAAGGATAGCTAATGATGGCACAACCGTGCTACCCCCCACCACTTTTACTTATGGTTTGACGCGGGGGACGGATACCTATCCGAATGGGGGTTGGAACCGTATTATTTCGATGAACAACAACCAGGGCGGACAAGTGAGTTTTAGTTATGAGGTGGTTGGCAAATGGTTGAATGACCATGGGGTAAATGGTGCTAATTTCAAGAATAATCACCGCCTTATAACAAAAACCGTCACCACTGGCACTAGCGGGCAAGCCTGGTATAGCACTGGCAGTTGGAGCTATAGCTATGTTAACCCGGCTCTCAATGGTTATGGTACCCAACTTTATAGTAACGAACAAAATAATAACCAGGTTTATCCCAATTCAGCAGTGTTGTACTATAACTCATATGCTGGCTCTGAAGCCGACAAACCCAAGCTACTGCACCAGCCCTACGATGAGTTTAGAGGGCATAGCCAGACCACCGTAACCGGCCCCGATGGCACCGTCACTGAACACTATTTCTATCAAGGAGACGTGGGGTGTGTGCCAGCTATCAGCGGTAGCAATACCACTAACGACCCCTGCTTTGATCAGCTAAAGAAACGAGAGTTCTTAAAGGGTAAAGAGTACAAAACCATCGTCAAGCGACCCTATAACGCTGACCCTACTTTGTCCTACCAATATTTGGCGGTCACCAACCACAGTTTTGCTACCACTTTCTATGATGTGGCACCTCTTCCGTTATCTGGAGATTGGCGAGCCTGGACTTACGAAACCCAGACTGAAGAGAAGATCTATGAGGGCAGTGGTGTTGACGAGCCTAATTCCGTCCACACCACCAAAACCACCAAATATTACTACGAGCCATCTTACCAGGATGGGGGTACTCAATACGGCAATCTGACCCGTAGCGAGGTATATGACAGTCTGGGCAATCGGGTTACCGAGAGCCGCACCCGTTTTGCCACTTTGGTAGATAGCACTAACTATATTGTAAACCGCCCTTACCAGGTCTCCACCTTTGATGGATTAACTGGCACCAGTCAGAGCCGCCTCACCATGGCCTTTAGTTTCTACGATCAGAGTGGTGTGCTGGGAACAATTGGCACTACCGGGAATGTTAGCCGCAGCCGTACCATTATTTCCAGTGGTCCCATCCCCGCCAGCCTGACGGGGCTAGTGGGGACTGAGGCGACCTTTGGTTATGATAGCTATGGCAACAAAACCACCAGCACCACCTACCTGACGGCTGGCACTTCGGATTACAACAACACCAACGGGGTTTGGACCCACACTTTCCCCAGCAGCGCGGGTTCTCGCACCAGCACGGTGACTTATGACCCGTTGTTCCATAGCTTCTCTACCCAGGTGCAGTCGCCAACGGTGGGCAGTGTCACTCTGACTGAGCAAGCCAGTTATGACTACCGAATGGGCACTCTCAGCAGCATCACCGATGCTAATGGTAATACCTCCTCCGCTACCTATGACAACTTTGGTCGGATGCTGACCATGCTCAAACCGGGGGATACCAGCACTTACCCCGCCCTGAGTGCCACTTATTATGATACCGAAGTTCCCTACCGCTACATCTATCGTCTGAATGAAGGGGCTACTGGCCTGACCCGCCCCATCACCCTGTTGTATGACGGTCAAGGAAGGGTCATCCAGAATAAAACCAGAAGTGTACCAGGGGGCAATGTAGGAGCGCAGCAAATCGTGACCGATACCCGCTACGACAATATGGGAAGGGTACTCAAAAGCTCGCAGGCCAGGTATGTGAATTACGGTCAAAATGACCCCAACTTCTTTCTGTACGCTCCACCCGATACCGACACCAATATGCACTGGACGCTGAATAGGTATGACCCATTAGGCCGACCCTACGACATCAGCGCCCCTGATAATACTAAAACCAGCCACCGTTATACCATTGGGGCCGAAACCAACGGAGTAGTGACCCTGCGCTCGAATGTAATTGATGCCAACCGCCATCGCACCCACACCCGCACCGATAGTTTGGGTCGGACTTTGTATGTGGTCGAATGGAACGGCAACTGCCAGCCGGGGGCCAGTGGGATTTGGGCGGCTTTTGATTGCAACACTGCTCCCTATACCACCAATTGGGCGGCTTATGCCACCACCAACTACAGCTACAATCCTTTGGGACAGCTGACCCAGGTAAGCGATAACGTGGGCAATAACACCACTATCAGTTATGACAGTCTGGGCCGCAAGACCAGTATGAGCGACCCCGATATGGGCAGTTGGAGTTATGGTTATGATGTTAACTCCAACCTGATAACCCAGACCGATGCCAAAAGCCAGATTATTACCAACAGCTACGATGCCCTCAACCGTCTCAGGACTAAAACCTACCCTGGTACGGGGAATGTGGCTTATTTTAACTATGACGAGAGCAGTTCGACCTTTGGCAAGGGGCAGCGCACCAGTATCTCCAACACCCTCAGCAGTGCCCAGGTTGCCAGCACCAATTGGAATTACGACAACCGGGGTCGGGTGATTACCACCACCTATGGGGTAAGTGGGCTTAGTGGCACTCGCACCTTTAACTACACCTACGACAATGCTGACCGCCTGATAACCACCAAATATCCCAGCCTGACCGACCCTTCCAACGCAGCGGCTAGTGACCGGGAAACTGTCTCAACCAGCTACGATTACGCCTCGCGACCAGCGGGATTGTGTCAGTTGAACAACTCGGCGGCTTGTGTTTACAATTATGTCAATGGAGCCACCTACAATGCTCTCGGTCAACCCACCCAATGGACACTTGGAACCGTCGGCAACGTCTTACAACAGAATTGGAGTTATAGCAGCCCTCTATCACGCTTGAGTACCCTCAAGGTGGGCACCAGTGCCAGTCAAGGTAGCCTTTTCAACCGCAGTTATAGCTACGATAATGTGGGCAATATTGGCACGATTGCCGATGGGGTGATTGGGCAGACCAACACCTATGGCTATGACGACCTCAACCGCCTGACAAGTGCCAGTGCTGGTACTCCCACCGGGGCAATGTCCACAACTTTCCCGATAACCTCGAACATTGACAGCTTCAACCGGGCTAATGGCGCGCCGGGGATAATGTGGGTAGGTGATACCGCTAACTTCA
>Ga0209512_1005033_pt1 | contig 11188 bp, 10 predicted proteins | sample frozenSSSSmetaG_FD_184142 | JGI IMG/M metagenome (GOLD analysis project Ga0209512, IMG submission 184142) | Glacier valley bacterial and archeal communities from Borup Fiord, Nunavut, Canada, to study Microbial Dark Matter (Phase II) -... | ecosystem: Environmental > Aquatic > Freshwater > Ice >... | reverse complement strand
ACATTCTTCTAATGTAGGTTTGGAATGGAAAACACGGGTGTGGTTGGCCATGCGAAGGGCATCGCGTTCTGGGTCTATTCTCCAGTTGCCTTTGTCATCTTGTTGCCACAGATTGTTTTTAGCATTTGCGCCTAGTTCGTCACCAGAATCAAACTGACGAATTCCCGCGCTGCGCCTAATATTTCCAGCAACAATTGTCACCGCAGCTTCGTCAATCAAGACGCAGCATTCAACGGAATTTAACTGCCGCCCTACAGCTTTGTTCAAAATTGCCGAGCAACGCTGATAAAGGTCGGGCAATTTCACCGGATTTGCGACTCCACCAAAACCTTTTAAAGGTTCTCCCACCGGGCGAACATCGCTCAAATTGATGTAAACTTGAACTTCTCCTGCAAATCTTTCATCTGTGGATAATTCCAGCAAAGTTTGATAGGATTTCACCCAACCTTGGCGAGAATCTCCGACATAAATAGTGGCGGTTTTTTCTGCTATTTTGACTTCGGTTTCTTGACGGCGCGACTGAGCGGGTGTGGAGCCAATTTCGCCTTGCATTGTCACGGTTAAGCGGTTGCTAATCGGCGGCAATTGGTTGATATATTTGGGTTCCAAAACTGCGCCGGTGCCGCAGCCCATCATCGCCAAATCCATCAATAAGCCAAAGGCCCGCCAGTCGATAATATTGGTTGAGGAGCAATTATATGCGCCGGAAAAATTCTCTGGTTGCTCAATCCATTTGCTGCCGCCTACCCACAGCCAGCGCCCGGAAGCGAGGGTTTTGAGCTCGTTTTGCATCCGGTGTAGGAGTTGTGTTTCTTCGGGGGTGAGGTTTCCAAGCTTTTGGAGGCCCTTGACGGTTCGATCGCACACATCGGCCCAAGTCTCCCGCCCTGTCTCGGTACGGCGGCTGTACGTCCTGAAAAATACTGGATTGGCTGCGGGTGCTGTTTCGGGGAAATCGGACAGGTGGCGTTTCTCGCGGGCACTCGATCGCTCTAATTCTCGAACCATAGGTTGTGTACTGACGTGTCGGAATATATCAACAGACTATGAATATACAACACGATTCAGATTTAGGGTGAAAGCTTGATAAATTTGACAATTTGCACTAGATATGGGGCACAGAAGTTTACAAGCTCGATCAGGCGATCGACTCAAAACTTCAGCAAAAAACCCGATTTCTTCCAGAAACCGGGTTATACACAAATGTTGTCAATTGTCAATTATTTGTCAACAAAAAGTCAATATTTGGTAACAGCGGGTCTTGAACAACCCCGACACCGTTAAATCCCCAACGTTCGAGCAGCTTTTTTACGGACGAACCAGAAATCGATTCTACTCCGAATCGATCGGCAACATCGGCCGCGTGGGCATTCAGATAGCTCAAAGCGTCATAGTCTTCGCGAAACATCAGCAGGTAACTCACCGCCGAATCTGGATTAGGATTGGCTGAGAGATATTTGCCGTCAGCACGAGAACGCAGCAGGTAAAAAACTTGAGATAACATTTTATGTTTTAGCTGTTCAAATTAGCGATGAACTTATTATATAGCAGAAGGAAGCAGGAAAATTTAGTAATCGAAATGGTTTCAGGGATTCAGAACATCGGTGGTGTCTTGACGGTTGCTATAGTTTAAAATAAATCGAGTATCAACAAATTTAGGAATAATCAAAAATGGAAATTTGTTTAATATTAAAAACACCTCCGGGGAAGATTTTCAATAGCATAGCATTTTTCTCTTTCGCTACTATCTTATGCTGCTTTTTGTCGCCAAGCTATCAAGTGATTGACCAGATCGATCTAAGAAACATTTTCTTGGCTCCTTTTAAATTAATTTTGTACATTCCTTTACTTCTATTATTCTTTAATTTTAGTTGGGATAGTTTAGCTTGGTTGCTTTGGCTTTCGATCTTGCTAATTTGGGCGATCCGCGCCGGATACTGGCTCATCAAAGTCGATCGATCGCTGAAACAGTTGCGTTGGTGGATTACTCCTTTGCTAGCATTGCTTTTGTCGATAATTTGGGCAGCACATTTTTTATTATGGTTGAATTTCACGCTGCATAAGCCTGAATTGGAAAAAATGGCCGATCGAGTAAACGTTGCAACTTCTCAAAAGAAGGCATTGGAGTTTAAGCCGAGTCAAAAAATAGGAACTTTTGAGGTTGTCGGTGTCTACAGAGTGTACGACGTGTACGACAAATCTGACTCTGCCCAAAATAATCCAGAAATCTCGCCGACAACAACCAATGTCACCTCAATTGAGATTGACGGCAAGTGGGCACATCAGGGTTTCGTTCGGGATTTATCTCGCAAACCAGGTGGTTTCAAGGCGATATTTTTTAGCTTTGCGCCCGGTAGCAATAATGGCGATCAAGATATTTTTTATCTCGGTGATGGTTGGTATGTTTTCCAAAACTTGTTTGACTAAATTAACAAGCTACCTCCTTATACGCAGATCCCCGACATCTTTAAGAACTCCGGGATCTGCGTATTCTTATTCAAGCTTTTAGCAGTGCCCTAGAAGCTGATTCTCCGGCGAGTTTCAATTGCGATCGCAATTTCAGATTCAACAACAGCAAAACACTCCACTGACTGAGTATGGATAGCAAAAAGGTATTTCCTGACAGGGCTGCGAAAGACCCGGAAAACCAAAAGCTAGCAAATGTTGAAGATAACCAGAAAATAGGAGCTTTTTCTAGGGTGAGCAATAGCACAGATAAAATCAGAGGCGGCAACAAGATAGCACCGCCCACTGTACGGGCGGCCCAAATTTCCTGATTTCGGGCTTTGGTAAATAGGAATAGTTGGGCGATAGCTGCGTAAATTAGGATGAGATTCAGGCAGCAAATTACACCCCAAAATCTGTTGGTCTCAAATTTTTCAAACAGCGTCCAAGGTGTTAAAATTATGACTGAAATTAGCAAATTGATGCCGATCGCAACTATAGCGGGACTTTTTTCACTCCAAATTAAATCGAGCAGCGGGTAACGTCGCCACAACTTCTGACTGCTAGGAACGATTTGTTGCCGATACCTCGCCCAATCGTACAAAGATTGTCTCTGAGATGTTAAAGCTGCAATTAAAGCTAAGAACATCAGCAAATTAAAGATAAGTAAAGCGCTGATATTACGGTAGGGTGTGGGGTTGGATTGGAGTGCAAACCCTAAAATTATTACCTGACAGCAGATAACTACCAAATAACTTTGCCGCTTGCTCAAAACTGTAGCACTGGGATTAGGAAAGCGGCGCTGCCATCCCAGCCACAACCCATAGGTTACTGTACCACAAACCAAGAGAGACAAAGCAATGCCACTGACAATATTTGTACCGACTTCTGAGTAAAACCATTGCAACTTTTCCAAATCTCCAACTAACCAATGGAAAGCATGATACTTAGTAACAACTCCCAAAAGCAGATATTTCAAAATAGCACTGGGAGACAAAAATGTTAGTAAATCCCAAGCACTGTGCGTGAGTTCGACGATCGCAGAAATCCACAAAAAAACAAAAACTATAATGCTAGCCAACGCAGGTTGCAATCCTCCGAACCAACTGGTTGTCAATCCAAATAGCATCGCAGCGCTGTAAAATAAAGCACAACTAGCTGCGATCGCTGTATAGAAACATAAAATTTCATTCAGGGGTATTTGAGCAGCTAATCCACTGTAAAGGTGCAGCGGTATTGCCAGAATTGCTGCTAGATAAAGTAGAATTGGGACACCGAAAATTTTGCCTAGAAAAATTGTTTTGGCAGACTGGGGACTGAGGCGAATAAAGTTGAGCGTACCCCGGCGTTCCTCCTTGTCTAAGTCGCTGACGAGCATATAACTGCCTGCTACTAATAAAGCTAACACGCTCAATATGCTCAGCCAAATGAATATCTCCAGCCACCACTGTTGCCAGTTAATCGCGAAGTTGCCCAAGGCATCTCTGACGTACTCTTGTACCTCGGTAGAGGAATTGGTAGTCTCTAAGGAAAATCTGTGAGAGGGGTAAGTGTCCTTCTCAGAGGGAACGGCTATCTGGGCGCTGTAATACATGAATAGGAGCAGTTGACCGCTGAGGGAAAGGGCAGAGGCGATCGCCATATTGCCCATTTTCAAGCGGCCCTTGATTTCTCGAAATAACTGGGGATTCCAGTTGCCTATCTGGTCTAGTAAGTTGAGTGTCATAGGTTATTACTGATTGGTGATTGGTAATTCTCTCTGCTCTTCCTCTGTGCCCTCTGCGCTCTCTGTGGTTAAATAATTCCGATCCAACCGTAAAGTAGATAACTCAGTTATAACTCAGGGTTCATTCTTTGCACAAAGGCTTAAAAAGTAAATTAGGATGCTTGCTGGTGTCCCATTTTGAGGAAAATGGTTTCTAAGTCTTCTTGAGTGCAATGAAATTCGGTTAAAGGAATGTTGGCCGCGACAAGTTCGCGCAATAAATTTGCTGCATCTTCCTGGCTTCCCGAAAAGTTAACACACACCTGTTGAGTTTCTGGCACTATTTCCCAACTTTCTACCCAAGGAAAGTTTTTTAATGCCGATGTTAGCGCTGCTAAATTATTTCCTAAAACCGACATGAAAATTTGCTGACGGCTGAGACGTTTGTAAAGTTCTTGTAAAGGTGCGCTTTCGACCAAATATCCCAGTTCCATGATACCAACCCAGCTACAAAGTTCGGCTAAGTCGCTGAGGACGTGAGATGATATGACTACGGTCATCCCGACTGATTGCAAGAGTTTGATAATTTCGCGAAACTGCATTCGGGCGATCGGATCTAAGCCGGAAACAGGTTCGTCTAACAATAGTAACAGCGGTTCGTGGATAATAGTTCTCGCCAAACTCAGGCGCTGTTTCATCCCTCGCGACAGGGTAGAAATTACGCTGTTGCGTTTGTTGGTTAGTTGTACGAGTTCTAAAACGGAGTTGATGCGCGATCGCCGATGGGACTGTTGGAGGTTGTAGAGTCGAGCAAAATAGTCTAAATAATCCCAAACAGTCAAGTCATCGTAGAGGGGAAAGTCATCGGGAAGGAAGCCGATGCGTTGCTTAAGTATGGGGTGCGATCGATCGCGCAATAATCTATCCCCATTGATGTAAATCTCCCCTGTAGTCGGTTCTTCAGCCGCCGCCAACATCCGCAGCAAGGTAGTTTTCCCCGCACCGTTAGGGCCGATGAGTCCGCATACTTCGCCTGCTGCTACTTGCAAATCGATGTCATTGACGGCGATATGGCGATCGAATTGTTTCGTCAGCCCGCGAGTTTCTATTGCTAGTTGTTGTGCCATGTTTTGAGCGGTAAGAGAAATTTGATGAGGTAATCTCTGGCATGAAAATAGAAGTCTGCAACTAGCCTAGCCCGTTCTTCCAGGAATTGTCATCTCGTTTCTGAAATTAAAACAACTACATTCTCGATCGCTGAAATCCTGGCTAATATCAAGTCTGCACGGAAAATTCCTCTGGATCGATACCTCCATTTACCCAGCGAATTGCCTCCCTAGCTGATGTCAGGTTAGGTGGCACTCTCAAAGCATGAATGAATCCCGTACTCGGACAAGTCATTTTTAACAAATAAATCGGTTCGACATCGACATCATCATCTATTGTTAATAGTGCATATTCCTGCCAACTATCTATTTGTTCTGCTGCTAATTATTGACAAATACGATCGTAAGTAACCAATTGCTTCAATTAACACTCGTTTTAGTTCGGCATTGTCTTCTGATAACAGCCATTGGGATTGCCATTGGTTCGGGTGTATTTGACCGTATTTTTCCGGCAATCTGACGCGGTGATAATAGTAAAAATTCCATCCATCCGCAAACTCGATCGCAGGTTCTCATTCCGCGTGCAAGCGGTTTTGACTGTCAAAGCGCAGGTGACGGGGACGATCGCACGCCACGCAAATCTTTTCAAAGGGAAATATAAAACCGCAATGCTCGAAAAGCAGCTTTTGGCAGCGATGTATTTCTTGTGCCTTTTGGGAAAGATTGACGCCGAATGAAGAGATATAAAGTTCAGTCAAATAGATTTCTTTAAACAAACTCGTGGGGGTTTCAACGTATCTCAGGTCGGACAAATAACGGGAAAAATCATGCTCTATAGTTGGTTCCGAGCGCGCATATTCGTCAACCAATTCTTTGATTAGCGAACTCAGCGTGCTGTCCGCTTCGGAGTCGATCGTCACGAGAGCGAGCTCATCCCGCCACACTTCCGTACTCGCAAATTCTTCCACAATCGATCGGGACATCCATTTCCAGTTTAGCTTTTGCTCCGCTATATTCCAAGACCATTCGTTTGAGCAGTTTTCTGAACGATCGCTGTTTGGCAAGTTGAAGATTTGAAGATAAGCGTCGCGGGGACTGCTGCAAATAATAATTTCAGGTGCTTTTAGACCAATAGCTGCATAGGTAACTTTGACTGCTTCTGTGGCTTTTTGAGCATCAATTAGCCTAGTCCATGTCGGTAATTCTGAGAATCTGTGTTGTCAGATTGGCGAGGGAGCTGATATCGGTAATTTGATTGCCTTGGAGAATCAGTGTTATCAGATTGGTGAGCGAGCCGAGGGAGCTGATGTCGGTAATTTGATTGCAGTCGAGACGCAGTTTTGTCAGATTGGTGAGCGAGCCGAGGGAGCTGATGTCGGTAATTCGATTGTCGCTGAGATGCAGTTCTGTCAGATTGGTGAGCGAACCCAGGAAGCTGAAGTCGGTAATTGGATTGTTGCCGAGATATAGTGTTGTCAGATTGGTGAGCGAACCCAGGGAGCTGAAGTCGGTAATTGGATTGTTGCCGAGATATAGTGTTGTCAGATTGGTGAGCGAGCCGAGGGAGCTGATGTCGGTAATTGGATTCCAGTCGAGAACCAATGATCTCAGATTGGTGAGCGAGCCGAGGAAGCTGATGTCGGTAATTCCATTGCTGTAGAGATTCAGTGCTGTCAGATTGGTGAGCGAGTCCAGGGAGCTGATGTCGGTAATTCCATTGCCGTAGAGATTCAGTGCTGTCAGATTGGTGAGCGAGTCCAGGGAGCTGATGTCGGTAATTCCATTGCCGTAGAGATATAGTGTTGTCAGATTGGTGAGCGAGCCCAGGGAGCTGATGTCGGTAATTTGATTGCCGCAGAGATCCAGTGTTGTCATGCTTGAAAGTATCCGCTCCGCTTCTTCAGCGTCATCAGTGCCAGCCTTTTTTAACAACACTTTAAGTGTGTGCCTTGCCTCTTCTGAAAGACTGTCAATATGCCTGCACCAGTCGGCAAAGTGGCTAAAAATCATTGGCTCGTTTGGTTGTTGTTCTGACATAAAACACTCCTAGATGGGTAATGGGAATACCGTTAACTGTTCACTTCGCCTGCTGCTACTTGCAAATCGATGTCATTGACTGCTATATGGCGATCGAATTGTTTCGTCAGCCCGCGAGTTTCTATTGCTAGTTGTTGTGCCATGTTTTGAGGGGTGAGATAATTTTTATCGGTGCATCTCTGGCATTAACAGGACTATAGTTATTTCCTTCCTTTTGCATAATTCCCCGATCGTATTATGGCTGGTGCAATGAGAAGTTGTTCGGTGATGGTGCGATCGCACTTTTATGGTAGTCGATCGCGCAGAACAAGCCAATTGTTGAGTTTTTCATCTAAAACATATTTATCAGTATCAGAAAGTGCTGCAATAACTTTCAATCGATTTTTAAGTTTTCTTAACTCGCGAATTTCTGCAATAGGTAGCGTTTTCCAATTAGCAGCCTTTTTTTCGACATCTTCCTCCGATTCTTTGATGTTATCCCAAAACCATTCTAAAATTAAGTTAACATCAAGAACAGGACTATCGGAAATTACTTCCTGTTTTTCGATCGCCGCAGCCCGCAACATCATTGAGGAAATCGTAAAAGACTCGCCACTACCTGGTTTTTTGCGATCGGCTTCATTGGCCTTGCGATCGTAAATTGCGATCGCGACTTCTGCCCATTTACGATCGCACAAACCGGAACCATTTTCACCTTTTCGAGCCTTAGCCGAGGCAACATCGGCTAATAATAGCCAGTTAAACCCTTGTGGTTCGGTGGTTTGACCTGAAAATATGTTGTTCACCCAAATCAGTACAGATTCGGCATTTTGTTCGAGAATGCGATCGAGGGATATTGTCGTAGGAGATTGAGTCATAATTTATCTACTCCACATATTCGATATCAGCATTATTTGTATCAACTCCTTGCTGCCTAAAGGCTGTAATTCCTAGTTTTAAGCTCTCTGAATTGGGTCTAAAATGCCCGCTGTGATTGCTGATTGTTAGCAAAATATATGAACCGTTACTACCCACAATCTCGGCTTCTCCCGCCGCCAAAACAGGCTGACCGCGAGTTATAACCGTATGGTAAATTTCATTGTTAATATCTAAAAATTTCGGAATTACAAGGAGCTCTAGGTTTGTTGTCACTGCCCATTTGACAGTACCTTCATTAATTATATCGTCAAATCCTGCTTCTCCCACTTTAATGGGTCTGATACCTAACTCATCTGCCGATCGAATTTCATCATTTAGCGTCGCGGGGGACTGATTGGAAAAGCGAGGGCTAGGAACATTATTTGAAAATGATTGTGTCACAACAGAATTTAACGAGAATCAAATTTATAGTTAAATATGATTCTATCACTTCAAATCTTCCAATTTAATCCTCGGATCGATCGCCTTCAGCAACAAATCTGCCAACAAATTACCAACAATCAACATCGCAGCGCCCATCATCAAACTCGCCATGACTAAATACAAATCTTGATTAGTCACAGCCTCCAGAGTCAGCTTTCCCAAACCAGGCCAATTAAAGAAGTATTCTGCAATAAATGCACCGCTCAACAAACTAGCAAATTCAAAACCCAAAAGCGTAACCAAAGGATTGATCGCATTCCGCAAAGCGTGAACATAAATAACTCGATTATCTGGCAAACCTTTTGCCCGTGCTGTGCGGATATAATCTTGACGCAGCACGTCTAATAATTGTCCGCGCATCAATCTTTGTAAGCCAGCAAAACTGGTAATACTGAGGGCGACTGTTGGCAAAATTAAGTGCCAGCAATAGTCGAGAATTTGACCCCACAAAGATAAGTCTGCGTGGTCAATACTTGTCATTCCTCCGACAGGAAATAGAGGCGAAGTATTCTGTGCAAAAAATAGCAGCAATAAAGCCGTAATAAAACTGGGAAATCCTTGTCCGGTGTAGCTGACTACTTGCAAAATGCGATCGACAGTCCGGTTTTGATTGACAGCGGCGACTATTCCCAAAGGAATGGCGATCGCCCAAGTGACAATCAAAGAGGCGATCGCCATCAACAGCGTCGCGGGCACTCGTTCCCACAGCAGCGAAGCTACCGATCGCTGATACACAAAACTTGTACCAAAATTCCCCCGAGTCACAATTTGTTGCAGCCACCGTCCATACTGCACAATCGCTGGTTTATCTAAACCGAACTGCTGTTCTAGTTGTTTGAGTGTCTCCGGCGAAATCTTCGGATTTTGGCTCAAAGTATCCAAGTAATTTCCCGGCGCGAGTTCAATAATTGCAAAACAAAGAGCTGATGCTAACAGTAGCGTTAAAAGTGCTTGTAACATTCGTTTAACAACATAGGTAAATGTCTCACTGCCAAACAGAGAATTCAACATTCGCCAATTTCGATTAGATTTAATAGAAGTCATACCATTTTAGATTTTAGATTTGTGAATGATATTAATTCCAGTTGCATCGGAATGATTTAACCACAGAGAGCGCAGAGAGCGCAGAGGAAGAGAAGAGAGAGATGAATGATTCCGATGCAAACGGAAAAGATATTATTTGTCAACAGTTAACAGTTAACTACCTAATATTCAACTAGCGTGACGATCGGCACTTCGGGCAATTTCTGCCTCCCGCCCAAGGCCAGCAATTCGATTACAAAAGCAAAACCGACAAGTTCGCAGCCCGCTTGCTCTAACAACTTAGCCGTTGCTGCCGCCGTTCCGCCAGTCGCGATCAAATCGTCCACAATCAGCACTCGACTACCCGATGTCATCGCATCTTTGTGCATCTCCAGTCGATCGACCCCGTACTCCAACTCGTACTCAGCAAAATGAACTTCTGCTGGCAATTTCCCGGGCTTGCGGACAGGAATAAAGCCAGCTCCCATTTTATAAGCCAAAGGCGCGCCAAAGATGAAGCCCCGGGATTCCATGCCTACGATATAGTCAGCAGACATTGCAGAGCATTTTTCGGCTAAGCTGTCAATGGTGTAGCTCAGCCCTTGCGGGTTCCGCAGCAAAGTTGTAATGTCTCGGAACATGATTCCCGGCTTCGGGAAATCAGGAATGTCGCGAATCAAAGATTTGAGATCCATAAGCACAGGCCGATCGGCATTAAGGGTAACGATGTATCAAAAATGGTACAATCATAACGCAAAAAATTAAAACTCAAAAATAAAAATTAAAACTAATAGCTTTTTGAATTTTTATTGTTTAAATGCTAAATCCTGTACCTAAGCTGTTACGCCTTTAAAATAGTATTGTAGGGTGCCACGGGCCGCAGCGTTTCCCTTGTCGGTGGAAGCGATCGAGCTGACGCACCCTACAGGCATTTTTGAATTTTTATTGTTTAAATGCTAAATCCTGTACGTACTAGCGAACCAAATGTCATAATTTCATAACAACAGGGTTGAATATCAACATTTGTCACCCTATGATCTAAAGTCAAAAATCTAATATCTTAAATCCAATGATTAAGTTGGCAGCACGAGTGGGTGAGGTTCCTCCTTCCATAACCTTGGCGATCGCAGCTAAGGCAAAAGCTATGAGGGCCGAAGGGATTGATGTCTGTAGTTTGAGTACGGGAGAACCCGACTTTGATACCCCCGAACACATTAAAGCGGCGGCTAAGCAAGCTTTGGATGCGGGGAAGACTAAGTATGGCCCGGTGGCTGGGGAACCGCTGTTAAAAGCGGCGATCGCCCGCAAACTCCAATCCGATAACAATCTTCACTATCAACCGGAAAATATCATTGTCACCAACGGCGGCAAGCATTCGCTCTACAATCTGATGATGGCTCTGATCGAGCCTGGAGATGAGGTAATTATTCCGGCTCCTTACTGGGTGAGTTATCCAGAAATGGTCAAACTCGCTAGTGGCAAGCCCGTAATTATACGGACAGATGCTTCTACAGGGTATAAAATTACACCA
>Ga0209512_1005029_pt1 | contig 11193 bp, 10 predicted proteins | sample frozenSSSSmetaG_FD_184142 | JGI IMG/M metagenome (GOLD analysis project Ga0209512, IMG submission 184142) | Glacier valley bacterial and archeal communities from Borup Fiord, Nunavut, Canada, to study Microbial Dark Matter (Phase II) -... | ecosystem: Environmental > Aquatic > Freshwater > Ice >... | reverse complement strand
CACGATCAATTGGGTAACACAGGAGAAAAAACAGGATTTTGGACAGAAGAATTGGCTGCTCCTTATTATGCATTACTTGATCAAGGAGTAGCAATAGACATTGCCACTCCAAAGGGAGGACAACCTCCAATTGATCCAAAAAGTGCTGATCCGTCATCAGCTACAGAAGACACCAAACGTTTTGACTCCGATACCGTTTTATTAGAAAAACTAAAAAACACTAAAAAATTAGCAGAGGTAAATCAAGCAGATTATGATGCGGTTTTTTATCCAGGAGGTCACGGTCCACTTTGGGATTTGGTTGAAGATGCAAATTCTATTGCTTTGATTGCAGATTTTTATACCCATAAAAAACCAGTTGCTTTTGTTTGTCACGCTCCTGCTGCATTAAAAAATGTAAAAGTAAATGGAGACTTCTTAGTTAAAGGAAAAAAAGTAACAGGATTCGCCAATACCGAAGAAGAAGCAGTTGGATTAACAAAAATTGTTCCGTTTTTATTAGAAGATGCATTGCAAACCAATGGAGCAACTTATAGCAAAGTAGCCGATTGGCATCCTTATGCAGTCGAAGATGGTTTACTAATTACGGGTCAAAATCCAGCTTCGTCAAAATTAGTTGCTGAAAAATTATTAGCTCAATTGAATACAAAAAAATAATTAAAGTTGATAAGATGCCAAGAAGCTAAGAGGCTAAGATTTAAAAAACTTAGTTTCTTAGCTTCTCAGTAACTTAGTATCTCTTAAAAAAAACATCATGTTAAATTTCGAATTATACAATCCTACCAAATTGGTTTTTGGAAAAGGACAAATAGAAAAATTACCAACACTAATTCCTGCCAATGCAAAAATTCTTCTTGCTTATGGTGGAGGAAGTATTTTTAAAAACGGAATCCACGAGCAAGTTCGTAAAAGCTTGGAAGGATTTGAAATTGTTGAATTTGGAGGAATTGAAGCCAATCCACATTTTGAGACTTTGATGAAAGCCGTTGCAATCATCAGGGAACAAAAAATTGATTTTGTTCTTGCTGTTGGTGGCGGAAGCGTTATTGATGGTGTGAAGTTTATTTCGGCTGCCGTTCCTTTTGAAGGAGACCCAATTGATATTCTTAAAAAGAGAATTATTTTTAAAGAAGGATCAAATGTAATTCCGTTTGGTACGGTTTTAACTTTGCCTGCAACGGGAAGTGAAATGAATTCTGGTTCTGTTGTGACTATTGCTACGACTCAAGAAAAGTTAGATTTTGGTGGTGCAGCGTTGTTTCCTAAATTCTCTATTTGTGATCCCACCGTAATTGCTTCTTTACCAAAAAGACAATTGCAAAATGGAGTTGTAGATGCCTATACACACGTCCTTGAGCAATACCTAACGTATGTACACGAGGGATATCTGCAAGATCGAATTGCTGAAAGTATTTTGCAAACCTTAATTCAAATAGGACCAGATGTAGTAGAAAAACCAACAGATTATGCTTTGGCTTCCAACTTCATGTGGAGTTGTACAATGGCTTTGAACGGTTTGATTCAAAAAGGAGTTCCTTCTGATTGGGCCACTCACATGATTGGGCATGAATTAACTGCATTGTATGGTATTGATCATGCTAGAACTTTAGCTATTATAGGACCAAACTTATACAAAGTTATGTTTGAAACTAAAAAGGGAAAATTAGCACAATACGGAAAACGCGTATTCAATTTAACGGGTACTGAAGAAGAAATTGCTTTGGCTGCCATAGATAAAACTGTAGCTTTCTTTCATACAATGGGAATGAAAACGTTGCTTTCAGAAAATGCAGTAAATTTTGAAAAAACGGCTGATTTTATAGTGGATCGCTTTGAAAAAAGAGGTTGGAAAGCTTTGGGAGAAAAGCAAAATATTACTTTAGAAAAAGTGAAAGAAATTGTAACAATGAGTTATTAATTATAAAAAAATTGAAACAAAAAAAAAGGCGTAAACTTAACCATTAAGAACGCCTTTTTAAAATACTAAAACAAAACTAACTAACTCAATATTCATATAAAATTTCTAATTTTATTATTTATAAACAACTATAACGCAAACAATATCAGTATATTGTATGGAGTGTAAAAAATATTTGAGAATATTTTATTTTTTCACCAAAAACTTTATAAACCCTTATAAATTCAAGGCTCAACAAAAAATTAATTTGTATTATTAGTATATTTTTAAGTACTTTTGATTAAATTTAATAAAAAAATGGCCGATAATTTAAAATTTGCAGTAATAGGTGGAGGAAGCTGGGCTACTGCTATAGCAAAAATGTTGTGCGTAAATCTTCCTGAGATTTCTTGGTATATGCGAAATGACGCTGCTATAGAACACATTAAAACTTTCAAACACAATCCAAATTACTTAAGTTCTGTTGAATTTGACAACAAGAAACTTAAACTTACAAATGATATCAACGAAGCAGTTGCGTATGCTGATTACATTATTTTTGCAATTCCTTCTGCTTTTTTAGATGGAGAATTAGCAAAATTAACGGTTTCACTTAAAGACAAAGTTATATTTTCTGCAATTAAAGGAATTGTTCCTGAAACCAGTTTGATTGTTGGTGAACATTTTCATTTTCAATATGACATTCCGTATTACAATATTGGTGTAATTACGGGACCTTGCCACGCTGAAGAAGTAGCTCTAGAAAGACTATCTTACTTAACTATTGCTTGTGGAGATCCTGATAAAGCGGCTATCGTTGCTAAAAATTTATCGGGTAATTATATAAAAGCAAAAATTACAGACGACATTATAGGTACTGAATATGCTGCAATGCTTAAAAACATTTATGCTATTGCTGCTGGTATTGCACATGGATTGGGTTATGGTGACAACTTTCAATCGGTTATAATGAGTAATGCGATTCGGGAGATGAAAAAATTCATCAAGAAGGTGCATAAAATGAAACGAAACATCAATGATTCTGCCTATTTGGGGGATTTATTGGTTACGGGTTATTCTGTTTTTTCGAGAAATAGAATGTTCGGAAATATGATAGGAAAAGGATATACAGTAAAATCGGCTCAAATGGAGATGAGCATGGTTGCCGAAGGCTATTATGCAGTGAAAAGTGCTTATAAACTCAACCAAGGTTATGGTGCCAAAACGCCTATAATTGATGCTGTTTATGCTATTTTGTATGAAGGGAAAGAAGCCAAAGCGGTGTTTAAAAAACTGACTGAGGAATTGGATTAACAATTAGTTTTCAGATTTTGAGTATTTAGCTGGGTACCAAATCTAATTTTGATAGAAATTTAAAAAGGCATTTTCTTAATTAGAAAATGCCTTTTTAATTATAACTAAGCTCTATTATTTCACCATTACGCCATCTACAAACAAAATAGGCACTTCTTCAACCTGATTTTCATTAATTGAATTGGCTTTGAAAATAAATTTCTTATCGAATAATTTGTTTCCTATAAAGTAAGAAACCATAAATTCATTATTAAGAACTAAGACGCTTTTTTCGATCATTTCAATTTTTACTACAGAAACAGCTGGAACTTCAACAAAAGCGTGTCGCAACAGCGAAGTTTTTTTCATTTCCCCGTCAATAGTTCCAAAAGCTTTGGAAACGACCATTACACTTTCAATTAGAAAATCACTATCGTTGACCAAATAAGCATACCACACTTTTTCCATAAAATCATCGCTCCATTCTTGAACGGCAGCAAGGAATACGTTTTCTACTTCAGGGATGGTAATGTCAGATTTCATTATTATGGAATAATTATTTTTAATATTGTTTTTGTATAAAACTAAACATGTTTAATACGGAATTCTCTAGCCCAGATAGAAGCGATATCCTTTTATGCCGGTGTTCGGTATAAAAGATATAGCGGATAGCTGGAAATAGCTCCTTATAATTTATATACTTGATTTAAATTGCTCTAGGAAACGCACGTCATTTTCATAAAACATACGGATGTCACCAATTTGGTACAATAACATCGCGATACGCTCGATTCCCATTCCAAATGCAAAACCATTGTATTCATCTGAATCGATACCACAGTTTTTAAGGACATTTGGATCTACCATTCCGCAACCCATAATTTCCAACCAACCGGTTCCTTTGGTAATTCTATAATCGGTTTCGGTTTTTAACCCCCAATAAATATCAACTTCGGCACTTGGCTCTGTAAATGGAAAATAAGACGGACGCAAACGAATTTTTGATTTCCCGAACATCTCTTTAGTAAAATACAAAAGGGTTTGTTTCAAGTCGGCAAAAGAAACATCTTTGTCAATATACAATCCTTCCACTTGGTGAAAGATACAGTGCGAACGTGAAGAAACAGCTTCATTACGGAAAACTCTACCCGGAGAAATAGTTCTGATAGGTGGTGTATTATTCTCCATATAGCGCACTTGCACGGATGAGGTATGGGTACGCAACAAAATATCTGGATTGGTTTGTATGAAAAAAGTATCCTGCATATCACGTGCCGGATGGTATTCTGGCAAGTTTAATGCGGTGAAATTGTGCCAATCGTCTTCGATTTCTGGACCTTCGGAAACGTTGAATCCGATGTTTGAAAAAACGTCTATAATTTGATTTTTCACCAATGAAATAGGGTGACGAGAACCAATAATTGTTGGTTCGGCCGTACGAGTCAAATCACCGTAAAATCCTTTGATTTCTTCTTTGCTGGCTAATGCTTCTTGAATTGATTTTACTTTGTCTTCGGCAGAAGTTTTGAGTAAATTAATCACTTGTCCAAATTCCTTTTTTTGGTCGTTGGGTACGTTTTTGAATTCGGCAAAAAGGTCTTTCAACAATCCTTTGGTTCCTAAGAATTTAATTCTAAATGCTTCTAGTTCTGCGGGATTTTGTGTGGAGAAAGCCTGTGCTTCACCAATATATTCTTTTATCTTGTCTATCATTTTCGATCCGTAATTGAGAATGCAAATTTAAGTAAAAGTTTTCAGTTTTCAGTCTCCGTTTTCAGTAGATTCATTCTGAAAACGGTTACTGCCACTGTAAACTATGAAATTAGTTCTCTTTCCAAGAAATAATTAACAATTGCTTCTTTCATTAAAACCGATTGTTCTCCCGCTTTCAATGGCGGTAATTCTTCTTTTACTTTATAATGTGGCCATCCCTCTTCATCAAAAAATTCGAATTCGTAGAATCCGTAAGGTTCCAATAATCGGCAAATAGCAATGTGCATTAAATTGAGTTTTTCGTCTTTTTTGAATTCACTGTGGACTTTCCCGAGTTCTTGTACTCCAATTAAATAAATAATAGCATCCAAATCTAAATCTTCTCCTTGCGAAAATTGATCGGAAAGTATATGGACAAGCTGTTCCCAGCGTTCTTTAAGTTGTGTGTCTCTTGACATTATGGTTTTTGATTGTAGATTAACGATTTTTGATTGCGGATTTAAATTGCAGATTTCCAAAAATAGTAATCAAATTATTCAGGCAAAGATAAGAACTTGAAAATTGACAATGGTTAAGGAACAATTCTTTTATCTTTACACTTTTAAATTTTAAAATAAAAAAATGAGTTTTTTTGATATTATTCTTGGCGGGTTCTTGTGTTATTCATTCTACAAAGGAATCAGAAACGGACTTTTTGTAGAATTGGCTTCTTTACTTTCGCTTATTTTGGGAATTTACATTGCAATTAAATTTTCTTCGGTGGTCAAAGATTTTATTTCAGGTTGGCTGCATTGGAATCCCTATACCGTTCAAATTTTTGCATTTATATTGACCTTTATTGTGGTAGTAATTGGGATTTTTATGTTGGGCAAATTCCTGACCAATATTGCCGATTTTGCTTTTCTGGGCTGGATAAACAGTCTAGGTGGTGGTTTTTTTAGAGTATTGAAAACCGTTTTAATCATCAGTGTGTTTTTTACTCTATTCGAAAAAATGAATTACCACAACTATCTGGCCAAAAAAGAAACGCTTGACAAATCCTTGTTCTTTAACCCGATTCAAAAGGTTGCGGGCTTTATTTTTCCTTCTATCGAAAAATGGTACGACAAGGCGCGGAAGTAATTTAGTGTTCATTAATCAGCATGTCTTTTGTAACGTTCTTAAAATAAGTTTACAGTTTAGTTTGTAAAATGTATAGTCCTAATTTCGTCAAGCACCTTTGTCAAAGTTTTAAACTTTGACAAAGGTTAGGAGTCATGATACGGCGAGGAAGTAGTTTGCAGACGGCAGTTGCGATTACTTTTTTTAAGGTTTTATATAATAAAAAAGAATAGCCCATAGTCAAAAACTACAGGCTATTCTTTTATAAAATAAATTTTTTAACACTCAGACTGAAAACTATTTCACTTCCTTAATAGCGTTACCATCAATCCAACCTTCGGTTCCATCGGTCAATTGAATTTTTTTCCAGTTTCCTAACTTTTCTAACACATAGACTTTGGTGCCTTCGTGAAGTACAAAAGTAGCATTGCTTGCTTTTTGCGGTTCGCTTCTTACTTCTGTAGATTCGGCAAAAACGATAGCCGGTCTTTCGTTATCAAAATGGCTTTTTTCAAAAAAGGCAGCCGACATACTCATTGCCATAAGCAACAAAATAACGAACATCTCTAAGAAGAAAACTCTTTTTGCGACTACGCTTTGTGAAAAATAATAGACCATAAAAAACACTAAGAACAACATAGCAAAGGCAATAGTAATCCAAGCCCACGTTTCGAAAGGATAAATCCCTGTAAAATCGCGAAGCAATTTTGCAAAACCTACTTTTGGCACCACTTTGATTTCATCAATGGTTTGTTTTTGAGCAAATTTTATATTGTTTAAAACGGCTGCGTTGCATGGTTCCAGAACCAAAGCTTTTTCATAATTATAAATAGCTGGAGCGGTTTGGTGCAATTTATAATAACTATTCCCCAAATTAAAATACAATTGGACCGATTCTTTGTTGTCATTCAAAACCGATTCATAGGCTTTGATCGCAAGTTCGTACTTTCCTTTTTGGTACAAATCATTTCCTTTTTCAAAACCTGTTTGAGCAAAGAAAACTTGTGAGATGAATAATAGTATGTAAAAAATATTTTTCATTTAATTAAATATAAATTGTCAATCGATAATTCTTAAATCTGAAGTCTTAAATCTAAAATTATATCTGTTTTTCTAATTCGGAAATAATAATTACTGCTTTGTCAAAATCTTGTTGAATTGTAGCACTAGAAGATGGCGCGTATCTTGCCACTTCGCAATTTTCGGTTAGTGAAATAAAATCATTTACGATTTCAGGGTTTGCTTTTTTAGACAATAATAATTCTTGAATATTGTCTTTGCTCATTTCTGAAGTTTCGATATGCAACTTGGCTTTCAGGAAATTATGCATTGCTTTTTCCAGCGCCACATAAAAAGGTTCTTTGTTGTTGATTTGTTTTTTGGCTTCGCCTAAATATTTTTTCGCCAATTTGTTGTTCATTTTAATTCGGTTTCCAAATACGTCGCTATCAATAGCTTCTTTTTTCTTTTTGAATAAAACGATTAACGGTAGCATTAAAAAAGGCAAAAGCAACAATCCATAGAATTTATTAGAACCAAAAAACACCTGTTTTTTACTGGATACAAGTTCCGTTTTTAAATCAATAAATTTAAACTGTTCTACTTTTTCGATTTTATTTTTTCCAACGTTGGCAGTAGATGTTGTATCTGTATTTTGTGTGGGCCCGTCGAGAACATTAATTTTTATTTCGGAGGAACTGATTGTTTTGTAGGAACCAGTACTTAAATCAAAATACGTAAAACGCATTGGCTTAATAATATAATCACCTTTGTATTGTGGTATAATAGTATAGGAATCTGAGATTTTACCATTCATTCCAGACAGTGGCGTATTTACTTTTTCATCATGAACAGCATCATACATTTCCAAAGCATTTGGCACTTCTGGTTTTGGCAGTGTAAATAGTTTAAGATTCCCAGTTCCAGTTACACTCAAAACAAGATCCAAGCTTTCGCCGTTTTTCAAGGTTGTTTTTGATGGAATTGCTTTAAAATCAAATTTTCCTACAGCTCCCGTAAAATCAATTGGTTTTCCTGTTTCAGGCAATGCTTTTACTGCAATGGTTTTGGCTCCAGCAGATACTCTTTTATTGCCTTCGGTAATGATTACACGTCCAAACATATCTCTACGATTGGTCGGTAACTGCACATCGATATCCAACGCCAAGGGTTCAATAACAAGTTTTCCCGATTTTTGCGGATATAAAATTACTTTCTTTAAAACAATGAAACGATAACGTTCTCCTTTGAACATTCCTTCTTCGGCAACCAACTGTTTGATGTCAATATTCTGGCTCCAAAAATCATTGTATTTGGGTTTGCTCAACTCTTTCCAGTTGGTAATCCCAATATTGTTACTGAAATATAATTTATATACTACGGTAATGGGTTGATTGATATAGGGATTGGTATTTGTAATATCGGCTACTAAATACAAATTATCATCAGCCGAAATTTGAGAATCATTCGGATCTCTTGGTTGTTCAGTGGCAGCAGTTACATTGATTTTTAAGGGTTGTGTTTTGTAAATCTGACCATTATATTCAATCATTGCCTGTTTGATAACTAAAGTTCCTTTTTGATTGGGCAATAAAAAATAGGAATAACTTTTCTCAAAAGTTGTTTTTCCATTGATCCATGATTGACTCACCTGCTGACTTGGTCCCGCAATAATTCGGAAGCCATCAAAAGAAGGTTGAACAAAATTATCTCCATCAATATTCATCACAAAATCGATACGCAGTCTCTCGTTGAGTCCAAGTGTCGTTTTGCTAACTCTTGCCTCAAATTGTACTTGAGCCATTAGTCCTTGAAAACATAATAGGAATAGAATTAAATGCCTTTTCATTACTTATTTTTAATGTTTTTAATTGTTTAAAAGAGTTTAAGGGTTTAAAAGTTTAATCTGCTTAAACGATTTAAACCCTTTAAATAATTTAATTTATCTACCAATCTTTCTCTGTTTTTACAGGAGATCCTTTTACTTTTTTGGCGTTTACTTTATCTTGAACTTTCTTTTCTTCGTTGTTTACGGCATCCAATAGATTTTCGGTACGTTGTTTTGAAATACCGCCTGGTTTAGGTTTAGGCTGCCCTTGATCGTCTTTGGGTTTGTCTTCTTTTTTATCTTTATCTCCGTCTTTTTTGTCGTCCTTTTTGTCCTTGTCTTTATCTCCGTCTTTTTTGTCGTCCTTTTTCTTATCGTCTTTCTTGTCGTCCTTTTTATCTTTATCCTTGTCTTTGTCCTTATTCTTGTCTTTCTTTTTATCGTCTTTTGGAGGAGGATTATCTTTTAGCATTTTTTTAGCCAAAGCATAGTTATAACGGGTTTCTTCATCTTCAGGATTATTGCGTAAAGCATTTTTATAGGCTTCAACTGCTTGAGTATAATCCTTCTCTTTCATGAAAACATTTCCTAAATTATGATAGGCTTTGTGTTTTTGAGATCTTGTTTTTAGATTTTTTAATGCATTTGCATAAGCAAATTTGGATTCAGAAAATTGATTCTGTTTGTAAATAGCGTTTCCTAAATTATATGAAGCTACTGTTCTGTTTGGAAATTTTGAATGCGAAATTCTATAATTAGCTTCAGATTCCACAAAATTTCCGGCTACAAATTCTTCATTTGCTTTAGGCAAAACTTTGTCTTTCTCTTGGGCATTGGCCACAAAAGTAAAAAGCAGTAGTAGTATGTATAAAATTTTATTTTTCATTTTCATTTAGATGTTCCTTTCAAAGCATTGGCAACAATTGAGTTGTTTACTCTGATTTTAATACTTTATTTATTCTCGTTAAATAAATTCAATTTTTTAACCCATCTGGTTTTTCTTTCCAAAAAGAAAATATCCATATACAACAATACAAATGCTATTCCCAAAAACCATTGGAATTGCGATTGAAAATCGGCCATTTCAGTAGCTTCAAATTCGGTTTTTTGTATTTTGTCCAATGTATTTTTTATATATTCCAATACTTCCTTGGTATTGTTTCCATTTACATAACCACCACCCGTAATTTTAGCAATAGTTGTTAAACCAGGCTCATTCAATTTAGATATCACCACTTCGCCATTGTTGTCTCTTTGGTAGCTTTCTACAACACCATTCTTTTTTAAAGGTATTGTTCCTCCTTTTTGGGTACCCAATCCAATGGTGATGATTTTAATTCCCATTTTTTTGGCTTCCTCAGCAGCTGCTTCGGCCCCTTCAGAATGATCTTCCCCGTCCGAAATCATTATCAGCAATTTGCTGGTCTTACTTTTATCATCAAAATAAGTTCCTGACAACTTTATCGCTTCATCGAGTGATGTTCCTTGAGATGACACCAATCCAGGCCCCATACTTTGCATGAACATTTTGGCCACTGCATAATCCGTTGTAATGGGCAAGACTGGAAATGCGCTTCCGGCATAGGCTACAATTCCTATTCTATCACTGCCTAACTGATTGATGATTTGTGATACAATTTGCTTGCTTTTTTCCAAACGACTAGGAGCTACATCTTCTGCAAGCATACTTTTGGATACATCCATTGCAAACACAATGTCAATTCCTTCCCTTTTTACGGTTTCTACTTTGGTTCCGATTTTAGGATTAACTAGTCCAAAAATTAAGGCCGCCAAGGCCAAAAGCATTACGGTCAATTTTAATGCAGGTTTAAAAACAGAGCGTTCTGGACTTAGTCTTTTTAGTAAATCCAAATCACCAAATTCTCTTTGCTTTTTTCTTTTCCAATATAAATTAATTAGAAAAATAACCACCACAACTGGCAGTATAAAAAGAAAGTATAAATAGTTGCGTTCGTCTAATTCCATTTAATTTGTGATTTTAGATTAACGACTGCTGATTTTAGATTTGTTATCACGCCTAAATCGCAAATCACAAATCTTAAATCTTCAATCAAAAATCTTTATATAAAACTTCTATACACCGTATTTCGTAACCCTATTTCTAGCAAGAATAAAAAACCTGCCAATAAAACAAAAGGTCTGAATTTTTCATCATAATCATAGAATTTTAATTCTTCGATTTCGGTGGTTTCCAATTTATTAATTTCGTTATAAATTTGAGCCAATTTGTCGTTACTTGTTGCTCTAAAATATTTTCCACCCGTTTTTCTGGCAATATTCTGCATCAATTTTTCGTCAATTTCTACTTTCATCATTTGAAATAAGAATTGCCCGTTTGGTG
>Ga0209512_1005026_pt1 | contig 11195 bp, 10 predicted proteins | sample frozenSSSSmetaG_FD_184142 | JGI IMG/M metagenome (GOLD analysis project Ga0209512, IMG submission 184142) | Glacier valley bacterial and archeal communities from Borup Fiord, Nunavut, Canada, to study Microbial Dark Matter (Phase II) -... | ecosystem: Environmental > Aquatic > Freshwater > Ice >... | reverse complement strand
AAGGAAAACACCGAGAGATTATCAACTTAAAGTCCGAACCCATTCAGGTCTGCTAAGCATCACATCGGCCAGTCGGATGCGATGGCATGAGATTATAAAAGTTGGATTTTCAGGTGAAACGAAGCAAACGTATGAGTTCAGCAAAAAACCTGACGTAATTACCGCAAATCTCCGGCATTTCGAAGAACTTATCAAGAGCTTGCCAACACCGTCCGACGGCAAGCGTTTAACATGGACAGGCAGCTACGCGGAGGAGGTTATCACCTTCCTCCGCAAGTTCAATTCAAGTGGGCCCAATATTAACAGCGAGGTTCTGTCAGGTTATCTAGAAAAGCAGGTTAAGAATCACAATTATATAAACTGGACTATCGGGATCGCAAACAATACAGCACCGTCAGTAATTATACGGCGAATGGTGAATAGGGAAAAAGTCTCTACTGAAAAGGCGACAAGTTATTACCCACTAAATGTTCCCGGCGTTGGGCAGACAAACATTGGACTTACCGTCAGAAATGATTTAGGGTGGACCGAGGGATCAGTTTATACCTTGTCCAGAAGTGCAATACTCGCTCCTGGAGATGACTACTTCGACCTTGGACTGACAAAAACTGACGGAAAACATCCTGCGAAAAGTAAAATTACTGAACGGAGGGCAAACTTGCAACAGGGTCTGCTCTACTTTTATCTATTAGACCCTCGGGGCACGGAGAATGCAGGTGAGCTTCCCATTGTCGGATTTTTTATCTCTTTTCCGGAGCTCAAGGATGAACAGAAGGTAGAATTTGCTGCACGTAAGATGGAAAGGCCTGATGTTGAAGATTCACAAGAGGACGACGATTTAGCAGGAGAAAATGAATCTTAATTTATCTCTAATATGGGAGTCTCAAGTCCTCGACTCGTCGCGCCCATTTATTACTACAGTTGTAGATGTGGATTTTGTACTGAACTGTCTGATAGCGACAAATTCGATTACAGGTCAGCGACTTTTGTTAATAGAGACCCCATCCAATGGCCTTGATATTATCGCTGATCAACGTTTTAGGGGGGTTGAAATTCAAACGCTGGATATTCGAGAAGTAGCTTATGCTGCCATTATTTTAATTGACAATCGTTTTACGGGTATCTTCGACCATTTTGTGAACGACATATTGACGGAAATAAGTCAAGCATTGAGTGCCAAGGAAGGCCTTTCCAGAGCCGCAGGCGCGATTGCAGCATGGAAGAGAATGTTTGAGTCAAGCGGAAATAATTGCCTCAGCGCTGAGGCACAAAAAGGTTTGTTCGGTGAGCTCTATTTGTTACGGACTTTGACTTATGTTGATCAATTTACACGCGTTCTAGATGCATGGCAAGGGCCGGATCGCGCTAATCAAGACTTTATGTTTCCGGCCTTGAGCATTGAGGTTAAAACTACTAGTGTTAACCACCCATCATTACAAATTACCAATGAGCATCAGCTGCGACGCCAAGTTGATACGGAACTCTTCCTGTATTTACTTATAGTTGATATTCAACCTGGCAAAACTGATACCTTAGTGAGTTTGATTTCGCAGATTCGTGAGCTTTTAAGCCTAAATCCCATAGTGTTGGGGGGTTTTAATCAGAAATTAATCACAGCAGGCTGTCTTGATACGGACTTTGAGCATTATGAAAACACACGGTATATTCCGCGTGAGGAATTGGTCTATCAAGTTACAAATGATTTCCCGGTATTATCACCAGAAACACTTCCATATGGTATTTACCAAACCTCATACAAAATTGAGCTTTCCGCAGTCTTGCCTTTTGTCGTCCCGTATGTCCAGTTATATAATTGTATCAAATTGTTATGAGCACTGAAACAACCGCAGCGGTCAAATATGTGAATTTCGAGCTGGAACAGTACATACTTGATGTGTTTCATGAAATTTATGCGCGCGTTTATTCTGACTCTGAAGGTGCGCTGAAGGAGGATAAGTTTACAGAGTACTGCCTGGAACAATTAGAGGCGGCAGGTGAAACTGAGGGGATGGTGGTATGTAATTACGTCAAACCCAATGAACGTGGTAACATAGAAATAAAAGTCAACGGATATGCACTTAAAGATGGCTATGAAAGCCTCGACCTTTTTATTACGTTGTTCAAAGACAGCAGCAGCTTATTTAACCTGAAAAAGTCTGAAAGCGACGATCTGATTAAGTATGTCACAAAGTTCGCTAACGCTTCGTTAAAGGGTCATCTTGAGGATATTGACATTTCACATCCTGCGCAGGCCCTTGCATCAGAAATAAAAAGATGTCGTGAAACTTTGGACCGGATCAATATTTTTATCCTCACTAACGGCAATGTTCCCTCAGAAGTACCCGCGGGCTATAAAATATCGGGTTTTGAAGAGATAAACATTTTGTTCCACGTTTGGGATATCGAAAGGTTTCACCGTCTATCTCAATCAGCTGACAACCGTGAGCCTATAGAGATTCATTTTGCTGACATTTACCCTGAGCTTATTCCTTGTCTGAAGATGCCGGTTAAGAATGAGGTATATGAGTGTTATCTTGCCATTGTGCCGGCAAAAGTGTTATCGATCCTTTATAGTAATTATTCTACGCGTCTTCTCGAAAGTAATGTCCGCGCATTTCTCCAGCAAACAGCTCACAATAAAGGCATAAGTGATACCATTCGCGGCCCAAAGTCCTTCATGTTCCTTCCATACAATAACGGCCTCGCAGTAACTGCCGCGGAGGTTGAGACTGAGTTTTCGAATTCACAATTATATCTCAAATCTGTTAAGGACTTTCAAATCGTAAACGGTGGCCAGACGACTGCTTCGCTGTTCCATACAGAGAAAAAGTATAAAGCCGATCTTAAAGACATTTATGTTCAGGTAAAATTGACTGTTATACGGGACCAGGAACTTAAAAACGTCGAGGTACCGAATATTTCGAGATATGCCAATAGCCAGAACAAGGTTTCTGAATTGGATCTTTCTTCTAATCATCCGTTTCTACAGCGTCTTGAAAAACTTTCGCGGACTACTTATGCTGTAGATCCTGAGAATCACAATCATCAGACGATCTGGTTTTTCGAGCGCGTAAAAGGGCAGTACCGAGAACTTCTAAGTAAAGAACCAACCCGGGGAAAACAGGAAGCTTTTAAGCATAAATATCCAATAGCTCAGAAGTTTGTAAAATCGGAAATAGCTAAATACCAAAACACCTGGGAACAAAAACCGTATCATGTGTCCTTGGGCGCTGAAAAAAATTATATACGGTTTATGGAGGCGGTTAAAAAAGAATACGTTAAAAAGGAGCCTGGACGCACTTACTTTCAAGATCTTATTGCCAACGCTATCCTTTTTAAAACCGCTGAGCAGCTTTTCGGTCGTAAAGGGAAGAATCCTATCGGAGACACTAATATTCGATCATTTATCGTAACCTATGGTTTGTCGTATTTTCATTATTTAGTAGAAAACCGACTTAACCTCGGGAAGATATGGGCAGACCAGGTTATTGACGATCATCTCAAAACTGAGGTATTTAAGGTTATGGAGTTCGTTAACAAATTTTTCAACAGTCACCCTGGCACCCTTATCAGCGAAACCGCAAAAAAGAAAGGCACTTGGGATTTGCTTATTGAAAAACCGTTTTCTGTGAATGAAAGTCTCATTAAGCACTATCTAATGTCCAACCTGGAGATAAAGCAACGTGAACTAGCCGAAACGGAACCAGATAGCCTTGAAGAAGCCCAGCGGTACGTCGATCTTTCTAAAGTGACGAAACCCGGACTACGCTTTTGGGACGGTTTCAGTATGTGGCTTCGCCAGCAGGATGATTTTACTGCTATACAAAAGAATTTTGCATCAATAATTCGCGATAACCTTAAGAAACAACACGTATTAAGTGAGGTCGAAATCCGCAATGGCTTACGACTATTAGAAAAGTTCAATGAACAAAATGTACCGGAGGAATATATCTGCTCGTTAAGCAAGCTTTCACCCGCGGATATCGTTGATCCAGCTCAACTTTACACAAGGATGTTAGCCATACCAGCTTCAGGTTGGAAACGGGTGCTGGACGTCGGAGAACAGACACATACATTTTCGTTCAATGAGATAGCCGTAATTAAAACGGTCATTGCCAAGCTAAAAGTGAAGGAGCAAATTGACATCCAACGTTTGCAAATTGTCGATGAATGTCTTAAGAAGCTTAAGCGGTATAACTTGGATTATTGACCTCTCTAAGTGCAGCACTCGTTCGATATTCTCTTTCAGTGAATGTTCATTTCAAGTATCACACGTAGTTTTGATCAGGAAAAGCATTAATCAATAGGATAACCATTAGAATCAAAATATTGCGGCTTATCGGGCGAAGCTTTATTTAAGTGAGTAGAGATGCCATTTACGGTTTTTATAACTTCTGAAGTAGTTGTGTCAATCAAAAGTTCCGTGCCCTCATTCGGTTTCGCCCAATGAATATTTAACTGGTTCTTATGAAACCATTCAGGTAATACCACTTCCACGTATTCTCTAGAACGCACATAGTTGGCTTTCATGTCGTCCTCATATTCATTATCGATACTGCACCCCACCACGTAGACCTCCAACCCAGTTTTGTTCCTTACCCCTCCTGTAGAGGTTCTCAAAAATATTTCGAGGGGCGTGTCGGGATACATACTTGGATGGTGTATCATCGATACAGTCTTTTTTTTGGGATTAAATACTGCTACAGCAATACAAGGGCCTAGTCCTCCTGACATGATTATTCCTTTTTTTTCATAACATTCATCATATTGGTCAAGGGTAATCGTCTCCATAACTCAAAATTATTAATATTGTTGAATTTAATATGCTAGAAGGTTGGACACTTGAGTTCTTCAGATGCGAGTAGTGTGACTTTTTATTAGTTTTGAATTATGGGCTTGCCAACTGACATATTGCGTTTTTTTAATCATCAAAACGCGCTCATAGTAAACGACAAAGTTGTACCTTATTCAGTAGGGGATTTTAAGAGACAAAACCCCCAACATCCCGTTTCTGATATCCGAAATATCTGCCAAAAGTTTACTAATGAGAGCTTATTGATTCACACTGGCATAAAAGATCATCCTTTTACAGGGGATACATATTACAACCTTTCATTTAGCGAGCATTGGGCCTCCTATGGTGTCTATGATTTCATAATTTACGGCTTTCTTTCAATACGTAATCATTTTTATAGTTCTGTAAGGCCAGTTGTTGTCCAAAATTCAAATGGAGATCATGATATCGGGACCTGTTTCGTTATTGGAGGAAACTTTGTAGTAACTGCTTTTCATTGTATTGAATCCATGAAGAGCATTCAAATACCTGACCTTTCGGGATCTCCAGTGAGGACTAAAAAGATTTGGACTTCTTCAGACAAATCTGATATAGCGGTAATAGAGTTAGAAAAAAATTACTTTAGCGCAACACCTGCTTTTCAATTTAATCACGGTGAAATACTGGATAACGTGTTAACAATGGGTTATCCGCCGATCTCTGGGTTTGATGCTATTCAATTTGCTGAAATTGCTACTGTAAACAGTAACTTGAAGTCATCTAGCGGTAGTATAGTGGGACAGGATACTTCCTATTTAGATGGACAAGATTATATGTTAATAAACGCTCGTGTCAAAGGAGGCAATAGTGGCGCACCTATAATAAATAAACGAGGTGCCGTGGTGGGTATGCTCGTTAATATTCCTACCAATCCAAAGGACGCTAGGCAGTTAGATACGTTAGGATATGGGGTAGCGATTCCTTCAAAAGCTCTACAACAGTTGTTTCAAGATATTAATCAAAAGGACGCAAAGGTCCAGGAGGTTAAGTTCGAAAATCTCGAGGTGGGGTTCAAAACTTTTATAGAATAGCAATTTACTAGTATCGTTCTAATCATAAATGATATAGGCTTTCTTCATAAACCTCACAGGTTTAACAAATCTCAACGATTTATCAGCGCAGTTATAGATCTTTACCGAGCGATTTGGAAACGAAATTAAGAACAAATATTTAGGTAAGCTCCGACTCGGGAGATTACCTAAATATTATGCATGTTCCAACTCTCTAGCTTGCTGTAAATCGTAATCAAGTTGTAGTCCGGCCCAATAGGCTGCACTGACCCCAAGTAGATTCTCAAGCTTAATTGCGAGTCTTGCTGAAATATTTCTTTTGCCAGCAAAGATCTCACTTAGATGGTGTGGCAGAATCTCCAATTCTTTGGCTACGTCTTTTTTAAGTAATCCACGTTCGACTATTTCTTCAACGAGAAATATGCCGGGGTGAAATGCTTCGGTAATTAGCACATTACCTTTATTGTCTTTAATCAGATCCATTATTTGTAACACTCCTGTGTTAAAAGGGTTATGAGTAGTGATTAGTCACCTCTTCGATTCCGATTATCTCTACTCCAGTATTTATGTCTATATGGAAAATGATACGATACGACTTATTGATACGTATTGAATATTTATCCTTGTATCGCTTTTCCCTTAACTTCTCAAAATGCAGGCTTTTCAGATTACGTAAATCTTGGGTGCTTTGTGCTTGCCTGATTTGATTCAGTCTCATCCTGAAGCCTATCGCAACTTCATTAGGAAAAGGGAGTTTTCCATTTGTCTGTTTCGCCACTTCACCTAGAAAGTGGTCGTTGATCGTTACCTGCATTTAGCGCGTGTTAATAAATGATTTTTGTTTTTTCATCTTCGCAAGTTTTGGTTTATCGGATATGCCATAAAGATATAACCTTTTTTTGGTAATACCAAATTTTGGTTATATTATTAATTCATTTCTCTAGATCAAGAACTAACCTCCTCTAACACTTGAGTCGGTACACCCGGAAACTAAAATGAGTTTTACCTGACTCATAAGCTATGTAGGCATCATCTGACACTTTATTTTCTTTTGTCCAGTTTGTAGAACTTAAACGGCGTCAATTATTAAATAATACGTTTCTGACGGCGCTGATAGGTAAAGTGATCTCTTTAAGTTCTACAAAAAAAAGATAGCTTGTAGAGGTCTGATTTTCAAATAGTTAAATATTAAATATCGGCAGTTTTTCGTAAGTTTGTATCAGAAACTATGACAGGAGACCAGTTCGAGAACAGATTGATCCAAGCTTGGAGCTTGAGCGAAACTTTACAGGTTAAATATGATTTGTTTAAGGAGATGGTAGATTTCTTCATGCCAAAAGAAGATAAACAAATATTATGGGTAGATGTAAATTGGGTGGACGATACCTATGAAATGTGCATCACCAAAATGAACATTTTGTTAATCATCTACTGCAGAGCGTATGGAATAATGGGGCAGGGGGTAATTGACGCTGTATACTTGAAGTATTTAAGAGAAGTACTGTTGTTTGATGATTCTGATGTTCGATTCGGCTTCTCAATATTTATTCAGGTTCCAGAAAATCTAGTAATTGATACCATTTCAGGGAAGGACAAAGTAAAACTTAATTAGTTAAACTTTAGGTGCAATGCAGCTTTTGCATGTTAGATATAAGGCTAAGTGATTAAATAGTCACCCGATTGACATGGATACGCTCCGTACCAGGAATCTCCTCAGTGCAATAATCTATATAAAAGAAGAAAGATTGAGGCAGCACTAACCACACAGTGTGTTTGCTTCGTGTGTTGAATTCCGGATCCTGAGTCCAAATTTGGTCAGATACGTAAAAAACCTTGTCGATCAAATTGTTTAGAAAATCAATTTTATCCTGCGTTCTTGTCGACTTATTATAAGCACAAAGTTCTGAAGATGACCTGAGGTTAAAACCAAATCCAGTGTTATTTATTAAAGGACCAACATTCATAATGTCGATATAGTGTGAACTGCCAGGGCCTGCACAAAACATTACGGGTGCTCGATAGGTCGGGTACGTTCGCCCCTGCGGATCAGTTGTCGTGGTCAGATTTGACTCTCCCAAGATTTTGTAATACCCTCGTTTATCAATTGCCCGCATTCCACTGGACAACATGGTATGGGCTAGAACACCGTCTGTTACTAGTCCGCTTCCAACTTGTCTCATTAATCTGATGGTATCGCTGTTTGCATTATTAAATATAGTTTGCCCGTTTTGAATAGTTGCCATAAAGTGATCCGGGTCGAGGTTGGGATCGTAATTTGCTAAATAATTGACCACCTGATCGGCAGAGATTCTAGAGCTATGAGATAACGAAAAGTATGGTGTGGATGAATCGACAGGCGGCATACAAATGATTTAGTCTAAATATAATAAAGTTAGATAAACTTATAACATGCTATCATATCATCAAGCTTGCTCGAAGCAGATTCTGTTCAATGAATATGTTAAATATCTCGCATTGTTTACCGTATGAGACTCGTGATTATGCGGATGCCAGTAGAAAAATTACAGAAGGTTCTTCATCGCCTCATCTATGATGCTATTGTCGAAGTTCTTTAAATATGTTTGAGTAATTGCTTCCGTTTTGTGACCCATAGATTCGGATATAATCGCTGTAGCAACGCCCTCTTTTTTTAATACTGTGGCAAATGTATGTCTAGCTACATAACTTGTTAAATGGGCATCAACTTTGGCCAGCTCAGCGATATGCTTTAGACTCTTGTTGTATCGCGTCCTAACTTTATGAATTCGGTCATCTTTCTGTTGCGCAGATACGTGCATTGTTTCATTTAAGATAGGAAAAATGTAGGAACTCTTGGACTTTCGGGTTAAGGGCTGCCAATACTCTAGGATTGCTAATGCTGGTTCAGGGACTTTAAAAGCTAGATCTTTCCCAGTTTTTGCACGGTTGTAATATATCCTACCCTCAACAAAGTTGCTCCATTTCAGATAAGCCATATCAACAAAGCTTATGCCCTGTCCATAGTAGCTAAACAGAAAATATTGTTGTGCCTCAAAATGAACTGATTTCTGATCTAACTCGATGGCCTCTATCTTTTTCAGATCTTCTTTACTTAAAGCTCGTCGTCTAGTGTTGCCATTGAATCTAGCAGAGATCTTAAAATTGTCAAAAGGATATAAGTCCCGTTTAGCATAGCCTTCTAAGATAGCTGCATTAAACAATGCTCGCAAAGTTCTAAACCTCAACGACATTGTATTGTCTGACAATCCCTTACTTTTTAACCATGTTTCTAGGTTTAACAAAAAGGAATAATCCAACTGTGAGAATGTAAAGTCCTTATTCTTTCGAAAGGTCTGAATTTGATTGCACGTGTCTTGATACACATTTGCATTACCGATTCGGTGAGAAGTAGAATACGCTTTAATCTTAGTATTGAAATATTGAAGTACAGTAGTTGGCTTTATAGGATTCTTAATCGCTGATATCAATACATCTGGGGTAAAGTCTCTACTTTCATGTTTGAACTCCATGATCTTATCTTTACACTGACTGATGACTTTTGAGATTATACTGTCGATCCACCCTTTTTGGGGGTGCCCCTTTTTAGGAAGTTCCCTCTTTAAGTCCCAGTCTTCCGCCCGACACGAAATCCCAATTCCGAGATATTTACGTACCCCGCTTTTGGTTACCCTTAACATCAAAGGATGTTCACCATTGGAGAGTATCTTCGGTTTATATAATATAACTGCAACGGTGGTATGATCTGATGACATAGTAACGGTTTACATAATGGTTTACATTCTAATTATTAACAAAGATAAACAATACTCTGATACCGTCTTATTAAAAGCGCTATATTTGGTCATAATGGCACAAATTGATCTGAAACATTAACAACGATTACTTAATATTAGTGGCGGTAACCTGCCTTACAAGCAGGGGGTCACTGGTTCGAACCCAGTATCTCCCACATCGACCGCCGAAGCTTCAGCGAAGGCGGTCATCGGCCCACCTACTATCCAGTAGAAGGTCCAGGAAACAAAACCCTTCAGATTAACCTCTGAGGGGTTTTTTGTTTTCTGCTGCTCAGTCAATGGAAGTTTTTGCCATTAACAGTTTTATAATTGGCTAGTTTAAATATTCCAGCACTGATTATTAAAAGATTATCCCCTGATTTATAATATATTTATTATGCCCACGCGCTACAGGCAGATTGAATAAAGTATTAGCTCTCGGCATATAAATTTTTAATCACATCAGTATTTACAGCATGTCAAAAATCATCACAATCACATTCAATCCCGCTATTGATAAGAGCACCACCGTGCCTGCCCTGATACCTGAAAAAAAATTAAGGTGCAGTGAGCCGCTTTATGAGCCGGGTGGTGGAGGCATAAATGTGGCAAGGGCGATAAAAAAACTCGGGGGAAAGCCAACTGCCGTTTATATGGCCGGAGGCTATACAGGCAAAGCATTTACTGAGCTGCTTAACAAGGAAGGCATAGATTCTATACTTGCTGAAATAAAAGATAATACAAGAGAAAACCTTGTGGTGTATGAAATCTCAACGAATCAGCAATACCGTTTTGGAATGCCCGGCCCGTCAATCCTTGAACAGGAGTGGAAGCAATGTCTCACACAGATTGAAAATCTAAAAGAAGCAGACTTCCTTATAGTAAGCGGTGCCTTACCGCCGGGGATACCCAATACTGTTTATTCAGAAATTGCATCGATAGCAGGAAGAATGAATGCAAAGCTGATTGTTGATACCTCTGGTGAGGCATTAATGGAGGCCGTGCAGGCCGGACTTTATTTAATTAAACCCAATCTGGCTGAACTGAGTTCATTGCTTGGTAAAGAAGATCTGAATGTTGAACGGGTGGATGAAGCTGCGAAGGAGGTAATAAACAAATATAAATGTGAAGTGGTAGTGGTGTCAATGGGTGCTGCGGGAGCCATGCTGGTAACAGGAAACCTGGCATTGCATATCATGCCCCCGGCTGTTAAAATAAAAAGTACCGTAGGCGCTGGTGACAGTATGGTGGCCGGAATTGTGCTGAGTCTTGCACAATATAAAAGCATTGAGGAAGCTGTACAGTATGGTGTAGCCTGCGGTACCGCCGCGACCCTGAACGCAGGTACTGAATTGTGCAGAAAAGAAGATGCAGACCATTTATTTAAACTGATTCAGGAGAATAGGATCAAATGATTCATTTTCATTTGTAGTTGCTGTTAACTGTTGTTTTTCTGGCTTTCGCCAGAATGACAATTAATCCATCAGAATGTCAATTTATTCATCAGAATGACGCTGACTTCTACAAGAATGACAAAACAAAATCACAAGTCCTAATCCCTAAACCTCCTCACGACTA
>Ga0209512_1005025_pt1 | contig 11196 bp, 6 predicted proteins | sample frozenSSSSmetaG_FD_184142 | JGI IMG/M metagenome (GOLD analysis project Ga0209512, IMG submission 184142) | Glacier valley bacterial and archeal communities from Borup Fiord, Nunavut, Canada, to study Microbial Dark Matter (Phase II) -... | ecosystem: Environmental > Aquatic > Freshwater > Ice >... | reverse complement strand
AAAAACATAAAATGCAGACAAAAAAAACACACTCTTTGTTATTCAAAACCAAAGTATTATTATAACTTCACATAAAATTTAAAATATTAAAAAGTAATGAATTGGGATAAGATCAGTATTACAAAAAAAAACGGCGAAGTTGTTGATGCACAAGTACCTATTATTATTTCAGCCAGTCGTTCAACTGATATTCCTGCATTTTATTCAGATTGGTTGATTCAAAGATTAAAAGAAGGATATGTAAAATGGAAAAATCCCTTCAATGGTGTTCCGCTCTATATTTCATTTTCAAAAGCAAGACTTATTGTTTTTTGGTCGAAAAACCCAAAGCAAATTATAAAGCACCTGGATTTTATTCAAGAAAAAATTCCTAATTTCTATTTTCAATATACTTTAAACGATTACGATTCTGAAAAATTGGAACCGAATGTTCCGAATGTTTCGGACAGAATTGAGACTTTTATTAATTTATCAGAGAATATAGGTAAAGAAAAAGTAATCTGGAGATTTGATCCATTAATCCTGACTGATAAAATTGGAGTTGACGAGCTTTTGAAAAAAGTTGAGAACATTGGTAGCCAATTAGAAAACTATACCGAAAAAATGGTTTTCAGTTTTGCTGATATTCGGCTTTATAGAAAGGTTCAGAATAACTTACGAAATAGCCCTATCAATTACCAGGAATTTAATGAGCAAACAATGAACGAATTTGCTCAAGGATTACAGCAGCTAAATAAAAACTGGAATTTTGAAATTGGCACATGTGCTGAAAAAATACCACTCGAAAAATATGGAATCATTCATAACAAATGCGTTGATGATGATTTAATGATTAAACTTTTCCCATACGATAAAATCCTTATGGATTTCTTGGGAGTGAAAATTTTGCCTCCAGACTTATATAATTCAACACTACGTATTGAAAAATTGCGTAACAATAAAGACAAAGGTCAAAGGGAATTTTGTGGATGCATTTTTAGCAAAGACATAGGTGAATATAATACTTGCCCACACCTTTGTGAGTATTGTTATGCAAACGCGTCAAAAGAAATTGCAAATTCAAATTGGAAAAAACATATAACTAACCCATTCGGTGAAACAATTATTGGAGAGTAAACTATGTTGATAGAGAAAGATACAAACTATTCATTTTGGGTAAATAAAAACGCTGGGTGTCTGACGTATAAAAATTTAATTGATAAAGCTAGGTATTTTACACAAGATTTTGATGGAAATGCAAATCAAGAGTTGCGTGATATGCTTATGCGTGGTATAGAAATAATAACAACAGAATTCCAAATGCAAAAGTATATGGATCTGTTTGCAGAAATGCACGAGAATAAACTTTTATATGCATTCAGCTTTTTATCGGATGAATTAATAAACCAAAAGGAGATAGAAATTATTGATTATGCTTGTGGTCAAGGCATAGGTAGCATAATATATGCAGAATATTTAAAAACACAAAAAATCTCTCAAAGAGTTAGAAAAATTACATTAATAGAACCGTCAGAAAAAAGTATAGAAAGGGCTGCTCTTCATGTTCAAGCTTTTTATCCAAACACAGAAATTATAACAATAAACAAATTTTTGGGTGACCTAGATGAATATGATATTGTAAATATTGGAGAAAATTCACTTCATATTTTCTCCAATATTCTAGACATTGAAACAATTGATCTGCTACAATTATCCGACTTTGTTAAATTAAAAATGGGAAACAATAGTCATATTGTTTGTGTGAGCCCTAGAAATGAGTGTTTTACAAAGCGAATTAATACCTTTACATCTTTATTAGAGGGTAATTGCTACTTCTCAAAAGATGTTTGGAAAAAAGACTGGAATCTAAATTGCGCAATGTCATTAAGATTAGTACTGAAAAATAATTGTGAACTTTTAAAAACCAGTGAATTACACATTAGCATTAATGATAATATTTTTCAAGAATTAATGTCAAATATGGTAATGGTAAACGGAGGTACTTTTGATATGGGAGCTACTCTTGAACAAGAAAAAGATTATTGGGAAAATGAATTGCCTGTACATCAAGTAGATATTGACAGATTTAAAATTTGCAAATATCCAGTTTCTCAGAAATTATGGTATGCCATAATGGGAGAGAATCCTTCGTTCTTTAAAAATGCAGAAGCCCCAGTAGAGTCTATTACATGGTTCGAATGTCAAAAGTTTATTGAATTATTAAGCAAAATAATGGGAATTAAATTTTCATTACCTACTGAAGCTCAATGGGAATATGCTTCAAGAGGAGGTAATAGTAGTAAATTTTATAAATTTTCAGGTTGTGGTGAAATTAATGATGTAACTTGGTATTCTGAGAATAGTGGGTTTGGGACCAAACCTATCGGGCAGAAAAAAGCAAATGAACTAGGGTTGTATGATATGAGCGGTAATATCTGGGAGTGGTGTCAAGATTGGTTTGCTTCATACTCAGCACTACCTCAAGTAAATCCTATATGTGAAGTAAAAACAAATAATAAAGTCATTCGTGGTGGAAGTTGGAGTTCAGGGAAAGACTATTGTCGTATAACGTCAAGACAATTTATGAATCCATTAATGAAGCAAAATTTTCTAGGTTTTAGATTAATTCAAATTATATAATATTAGCATCTTATGAAAAAATTTGTAGAAATAATTGATAAAGGAGAATGTTGTTCTTCATTGCAGTATTTTGTAAATGGGAAATTAGCGAATAATCAAGAGTGGAAGAATCATGAGTATTATCCGCAAAATGGTAATGTAGCGGAACTTGTTGAATCAAAGCCAGGTGTACTATTGCATAGTATTGCAATAAATAATATAACCAACGCTCAATATTATATTCTTAAAATATCAAACGAAATATTTGTACCTATGACAGGAAAAGGGTTAAAGGATATTTCCGAAAATGAATATAAATTAAAATTACATAATACTTTTAATTCTGGTATGTCTCAAAAGCAAAAAAACATAAGTGATTCATATGATTCATATTTGAGTAAGTCATATTCTATAGGTAAGCCTAACTACCAAGACCAATTCTGGACTGATATTGTTAAAAATCTTGATAAGCATACGAACAACTTTACAATTCCAATATATCATGATGGGCTTGTTAAGGAATGTCTATTTTATGCCTATGATATGTGTCGTCACTTTGAACGCACATCGGGATTAATTCCAAATGATTGGAAGTTGCATATTGCTTCTGAAGTATGTATTGTATTTGAAACACATTTTAAAGAATTTAATTCTTTTGATAGGGAAAATACTATGAAAAAAGTTTCAAGTGTCAATAGTTTTGAAGTATTGAGTGATACTATTGATAATTTCTTTTATTAAATGTATTATTATAAAACCGAGTAGGGTTAAAATTGTTTGTGTATAAAATGATTGTTACCAATTGAGAAGCCAACTCCACCAATAAACTGATGGGGTTAGGTTCTCAAGTCTCTATAATAAGGTTCTCGTATTCCACCGTTAATTAAGTTGTCGAGCAGTTTATGAATTATGGTACTTTTATCGATCTTCCAGTAGCAATTGAAGACCATTATCTTGATAAATGTGCAAAAAAGCATTGAAAAAGTCTATTAATTAATCTAATATAATGTTACCACTCCAGCAAGCCTACGAAGTAAAGCACTCGATATTAGAGTATTTGAAGGCAACCTTTAGTTTTAAAGACAAATCGGTGCATGAGGCATTTTACCAGTTTGTTACTGATTCCAAAGATGGTATTTTCAAAGGACCTTATATTTCGTTAAAGCTCCCATTTGTCAAAGCGAAAGAGGGCGAAAACATCCCGCTGGAAATTGCGCCGAACTTTCCTCCTTATGACCACCAGTTTAAGGCATTTCAACGGTTAACTATGCAAGATGGACACAAGCCGCAATCGACATTGGTAACTACCGGAACATCATCGGGAAAGACCGAGTGTTTCCTGTACCCGATTCTCGATTTCTGTTACAAAAATATGGACAGGAAAGGTGTCAAGGTCATTATTCTTTACCCGATGAATGCCCTTGCAACCGACCAGGCAAAACGTCTGGCTGAGACTATCTGGAACGACGAAAGAATAAAAGGGAAAATTACCGCTGGCTTGTTTATTGGCGAAGGAAAGGATAAGAAAAAATTTCCCGATGCGATGGGTGCCGAAAACATCATCGAAAACAGAACTACCATCATCGATAATCCGCCTGATATTTTATTGACCAACTTTAAGATGCTGGATTATGCCTTAATGCGCAACCAGTTCCATAATTTGTGGAGTTCTAATTTCGAGGATTCCTCGTTGTTGCAGTTTCTGGTTTTGGACGAATTGCATACCTACGATGGTGCCCAGGGCACAGATGTTGCAAACCTTATCCGAAGGTTGAAATTGAAATTGGGCATTCAAAAAGGTCAGATTTGTGCCGTTGGAACTTCGGCGACCATGGGTTCGGGGGAAGACTCCGTAAATCTCCTCACCGAATATGCCGAAAAGGTTTTTGGTGAAGCCTTTGAAGAGGGTTCTATTATTGTAGAGAACCGTGTTGAAGTAAACGATTTTTTTGAGCTACCGGATGTTGAGTTGGAGAAATATATTCCGCGGCCGGCAGGAATGGTTATAAGCAGACTACGCGAGAACGAAACTTACCCGAATTACATTTCAAGACAAAAACGACTGTGGCAAATACCTGAAACAGATAATGAAGTGCAGCTTGGCGAGGAATTGAAGAAGCTGCAACTGGTAAAAGATCTGGTTTCATTTGGTCATAAGGAGATCGTCCACCTCGACGATTTGCTGCATCAATTGGCTGATACCAATCCCGATTTCAAGCGATTACCGGAATGGGATACTGTAAACGAAATGAACCCACGCGAAGAGGTCATCAATTCGTTATTGGCCCTTATCAGTGAAGCGAGAATCGGAACTGGCAAAAAATACCCATTTCTGTACCTGCAAATACAATTATGGGTAAGAGAATTAAGTGGCGTTTTACGGGAGATCAGCGACAAGCCCAAATTTACATGGAAAGACAAAGTCGGCGATAAATATGAACCCAAAGCTTTGCCATCGTATTATTGCAGGGAGTGCGGCGCAAGTGGTTGGCTGGGTGTAAAGGATGACAATAAAAATCATTTTTTTGCGGACCCTAACCAGGTTTATGAATACTACTTCAGTAACCACAAGAACATTTATTTTATAAATACTCCGAACCATAAGCATATTGAAGAATATGAGCCTAATAACCAAATTAATGACTACATAAATGTTATAGATCTGAGTTTGCAGGAGAAAGAAGGTGAACATACGCTGAAAATTAATGCGGTAAGAAAATTAAAAGATACCAGGGCAAGACATATTTGTCCGGAATGTAATTCAGAAAATACAACAGCAATTATTGGAACACGGGTTGCAACATTGTCATCGATTACTGTAAGCCAGGTTTTAGCATCGGATCTGGATCCAAGAACTGAAAAGTACCGGAAAATTCTTGCCTTTACCAACAGTGTGCAGGATGCAGCTCATCAGGCAGGTTTTGTTGAAGCGAGAAATTATCGCTTCACTTTTAGAGCATCCTTGCAAAAGGTGATCAATCAAAGTGCAATTCCGGTCAGCATCAATGATCTGCAAAAGCAATTTGTGGAGTATTGGAAGCAACATTCGGATGGTACCGGTATGAATCAGGAAGATGCCTACTATTACCGGTTTTTCCCGGCTGATTATCATGGCAGTGTGGATATTGATAACGATTACAGGGAAGCAAAAAAATTCATTCCTGCCTTCAAAACAGAATTTGACAGCAGGATGTATTGGGAGATCCTTTCGGAATTTGGGTACAATGCTATGATTGGACGGACGCTCGAAAAGTCAGGCGCATCCGCCGTTAAATTTGATAACGAAAAATTAAAAGCAGTTTTCCCTGCGCTCAAGGAGTGGTTGAATCAAAATGGCCTTTCGGTGATCAAAGAGGAGGAATTGCTCCCATTTGTAAACGGAATTTTGCACCGTGTAAGAACCAGAGGGGGAATAGACCACGAGTACCTAAATAAGTTCAGGAATGTGTCGTTGCAATTATGGGATTTAAACTGGATGAGAGATAACCGACACTTTTTAAACAAGATGTTTGGTTCGAGATCAAGATTTCCCCGGTTATTGACCATACAACCCCACAGCAGAGGTCTGCTGGATACAACATTTACCAACACCAACAACTGGTATCGTAGTTATTATATCAAGTCATTCTCAATGGCTTCTTCCTATCATGCACTTGTAAATGACTTCTATTCAAAATTGATTGAGGCATTTGCATCAATTGGTATTATGAATAAAATGGGAGCAGGTGAGAATGAAAACTTTGCCATTGAACCTTCAGTAATTTTGATCGAGAACAAAGTTTCGATACATATTTGTAATATTTGCGGATCAAAGTTATTCGTGGCTAAATCGGATGAAATATCGTCTGAAACAAAATGCCTGGATTATAGCTGTTCAGGGACCTATTCACAACTGGAGAAGTCGAAGCCCAACTATTACCAATTGGTCTATAACCGGAATTATTCACCACGGATTTATGCCACAGAACATACGGGCATTTTGGAACGTAAGGACCGTGAAATCAAAGAAATCGACTTTAAAGAGCGGCCAAGGTTTAACTCTCTCAATACCATTGTTTCAACCTCTACTTTGGAGATGGGTATCGACATTGGCACGTTGAATACTGCCATCAATAATTCTGTGCCTCCGTTAACTTCCAACTTCTTGCAAAGAGTGGGTCGTGCCGGACGTTCATCTGGATCGGCATTGATCATCAATTTCGCCCAAAGTAAAGCACACGATCTTTTTTATTACGAAGAGCCAAGGGATATGATGGCAGGCGAAATAGCGACACCTGGGTGTTATCTTGAAGCCAAGGATATACTATACCGCCATTTTTTCGCATACTGTTTAGATTGCTGGTCAAAAGCTGATCCGAAGAACAACAGTATTCCAGGTGTCATTTTATTATTACAGCTATCGAAAGCAGATCTTTCAGCCACAGAATTCTTTGCAAACCGTGTTATCTCATTTATTAAAGCAAAAGAACACTTTTTGCTGAATGAATTTTCTGCTTTTTACAGACCTGATCTGGAGGATTCTAAGCCATTGGACAACCTTAAATCGTATCTTTTAGAGGAGGGCTTTTATCTTGGATTTAAAAGTGTTTTTGTGAAGTTGAAGGAAGAGTACCGTCATATTCACGAAACCATAAAGGGAATTGATATCAGGATCAAAACATTGCCAAATGATGAAGAGCGCAGGGGATTGGAATCAGAGAAAAAGGCTTTATGGGGATTGAAACGATTATTGGATAAGCGGTCGGTACTTGAGCACCTGACCAATATTGGTTTATTGCCCAATTATGCATTTCCAGAAACAGGAGTAACTTTAAATGCCCGTGTCATCTCGAATAAGGCAAAAGCAAGTGAGAATATTCCAACAGACAAACAGTTCGAAATTGTTCGTTCTTCAAAATCTGCCATCAAAGAATTTGCACCGGATAATTATTTCTATTCGCAGGGATTCAAGTTTGCGATATCGGGTCTGAATACTTATGACTGGAAGGATGCAGGAATCTTACTTGTAAAAAGATTCTGCTCAAACTGCGATAACATCGCCGAAAAAGTGACATCTATTGAGACCCATTGCCCCAAATGTGGTGATGCATCATGGGCATCAGATAAAAATCAACATGTATTTGTAAAGCTTAATGGGGTTAAATCGGTCAACTTCAGGGATAAGTCAACGCTGGATGACAGCAGCGATGACAGGACGTCAACGCTGTACCGAATTTCGCGTCATTTAAAGTTTGACAAAAACTCATTTCAGGGAGCATGGGGGATGAAAGAAATTCCATTTGGAATCGAGTACGTTAAAAATGTGGATATTACAGAGATTAATCTTGGCCTCTCTTCGTCGGTGAATGCAAATAAAATCATCATTAACCAGCATGAAGATGTGCCTTATCATGGGTTTGTTACATGCAAATATTGTGGAAAAAGCACTTCCAGATTAAACCAGAAGGATTATAAATATCATTACGGCTATTGTAAACACAAAGAGCGTGAGTACAATAGTAAAAGCGATGACGTTTTTGAAGAGGTCTATTTATTCAGGGAAATTAAGACTGAAGCATTAAAAGTATTGTTGCCAGTACAGGAATTTGAAAGTGAAGCAACTATTAATATGTTTAAAGCTGGTCTTGAACTTGGTTTGAAAAAGTATTACAAAGGGAATCCGCAACACCTTAGTATCACCAATTATTCGGAATATAACGAAAAGAATAGTCGGTTTGACAGGTATCTTGTGATGTATGACAATATTCCAGGCGGAACCGGATATCTCGAAAAGCTATTCAGTCCGGCAGAGTTTACCAGCGTTATTTCCATTGCCTATGAAGCCATCAAATCCTGTGGATGCAAAGCCCATGGAAAAGATGGTTGTTATCGTTGTATTTTCACGTATGCAAACCAATATATTCAGGATGAGCTGAGTAGGGCCAAAGCGGAGATCTTGTTTAAAAAAATTGTGGATAAGTCAGATGCATGGGAAACGTTTACCACCGGACTTGGGGCTTTAACCGGAAATGGTCAGATCGAAGAGAGCGAATTGGAAGAACGATTTATCCGGAGCCTACGTAATTATCTTGAAAGTAAAAACGATCCCAACTTTAAATTTGAAGACTTTATTGAAAATGGCATTGTGAATTACCGGTTTAAAATTTCGGAAGGTCAATATTCGTATTGCTATGTCATTCGGCCTCAATATGAATTAGGATCTGCGAATGGTGTCAGGTTCAATACGCGTACCGATTTTTACATTTCACTAACGAGCATTGAGAAAGAAGGTATAGACATCACCAATGAAGAAATATTGTCATCTGCGAAGCATATTGCAGTGTATCTTGACGGATATACCTTTCATGCGACTGAGGAGAATTTCAGGTTTTTTGATGATTTGAAAAAGCGAATGGCTATCGCAGAAACCGGAGATATTATGAGCTGGACACTTACATGGTCGGATATTGAAAGGTTTGATACCATTGAAGGGGTTAATGATGCAACTGCAAAAGAATTTAAACGAGATTTATTCTTCCTCGATTTAAATAAATACAGACAAACTATAAATACTTACAAATCAATTCCATATTGGAATTTGTATAAAAGTAATCTACTCGATTGCAAAAATACCTTTGAGCGTTTAATCTGGCTCTTATTGAATCCGTTGAATGAAAGCAAATCTCTTCAGAAAATTGCTTTGTCGCTTTCGATGCGGCAGGTTCAGTTTGGAGTTCCCTCAGTTGATCATAAAAACATTGATTTGATTTTAAATGATCCGGAAAAAGTGATTGATGATACTACGATTGCCAAAAACAAGACAAAAGGAGATTTCTATATATTCCCGGAATTGCCTGACACCTCTGAATTTGCTAAAGTTAAACTTGCAGTTAAAGTTTCTGATCTGGAAATAAAATCGACAATCGAAATAGTACAAAACATTAAAACGTTGGACAAAGGATCATGGGAATCATTCTGGCAGTTGTATAATTTGGTTCAGATTAATACATCTCTTTTTCATTGCGATGATTGTTTTGTCCCTGTAGAGTAGCATAGCATTGCCATGTCTGTTTTTTATATCATCAACCAAAGATCCAGGTTTGAGGACTTTTACGTATTCACCATAAGAGAGTAACTCCATTTCAAAGTCATAGGTCAAATAAAGCAAAGGCTTAATTTGTAACTCATTGTTATTATCTACAAGAATTTGCTGCAATTCGTGCAGTGGCATCAATTTCATGTATTTCCACTGAGCTGGATCAAATGACAGGATTACTTCCTGCGGTTCTTCATCCGGCATGTCAATCTTCTGAAGTTTATTTACACCCAAATCAAGGCTAATAATCTCAAAATGTAATTTTTCAAAAAAATCTTTTGAAAATTGTAACAAACCCAGATTATTATTCGTATTTAGTCTTAATAAAAACAAATTTGTTTTTAGGAATAATATTCACATTTCATCAGAGATGCCAAAAACTGGATAGAGTAGGCTTAACATTTTAAGATTAAAGCAATGATTTCTATTATTTATTTTTCCGATCAAGTAAAATTAAACAATTACAAAAATAGTTATTGCCAACAGGAAATTGACTTTCGGGAAATTATTAGTTCGACCAGTTGACATTAATACTTCTCTTTTGAAGAATATCTTAATTTAAATCGCCAAATTCTAGTTCGCTGAATTTGATCCGACCGAATAACCGCCTTTATTTTTTCTGAATATATTATATTCACCTCATTTGAGCTTCTTATATCCAAGATTCTCAATTTTGGCTTCTATAATTTTCCGGATTAAATACTTTCAACGTCTTTCTCCTTTCATATCGTCAAAGATATTTTCACCAGAAATAAACACAGTTTTTCTGTATTCTGTTGTTGATTATTTTAAAATATTGCCGTTGCCTAATAGCTCAAAATGGATTTAATGTGGAAGTTCGAAACATCTGATTAACTGACTTGTGAGAAAAATAATAAAAGTGTAAATTTATTAATAAAACATATAAATAATTCAAGATATTACATATGAACTTAAGTAGAAGAAAATTTTTAAAATTGACTGCTATCACAGGAACGGGTATTGGAATCGGAACTCTTGGAATATTTGAATTTTTAAATAATTGTACCAGAGTTCGTGAAGATCAAAAATTTATTGTTGATGATTTAGTGGATCATGCTTTTCGGCTAACAGATCATAATTCCTTATTGAATCTCGAATATTATTTTATAAATTGCAATTATGAAATTAAAAAAGAGAAGATAACTGCAAAATACGGTCCGCATGAAAATTATATGGTTGTACGCCTGCCTCAACAGCATATTGCGGAACAGAATTTTCCTGAAAAAAACAATAATGATGAGCCCACCAAAGATTTCCGGGCCGCTACAAATATTTCCAGTTATAGTTATTTAGTGTTCCGTATATTATTCCCAACAGATCCAATTATTTCCAGGAATGATTCTACAAGATCAAGATTAAATACTTTGGAAGATGGTGAAAGAACGGATATTAAATTAAGGGAGGTTCTAAAAATTCGTTTTTTTAATTTTTCTTCGTCACGTTTTTCTGACCAAACCGTAATTTGATCTTTCTGCATTTTTGGCAGACTTCAGACTGCAATT
>Ga0209512_1005021_pt1 | contig 11199 bp, 7 predicted proteins | sample frozenSSSSmetaG_FD_184142 | JGI IMG/M metagenome (GOLD analysis project Ga0209512, IMG submission 184142) | Glacier valley bacterial and archeal communities from Borup Fiord, Nunavut, Canada, to study Microbial Dark Matter (Phase II) -... | ecosystem: Environmental > Aquatic > Freshwater > Ice >... | reverse complement strand
AGTAACACCTTGTTCTCCGTCAATAAACAACTGTATGTTGTTAGCCGGTAACAGCCGGACCTCCACTAAAAAATAATCAGGATCATTGTCAAGCTGGGCGTTGGCCAGTGCAGCTATTGCCTGTATCTGTGTTTCGTTCTTCATTTGAAAATAAAGAAGGGAACGGATCCCGTTCCCTTTCATTTGATTCTTGCGTTGAAACAAAGATATGATAATTACATGGTTCGTTCCAAATTCCCTATTAAATAAAGATTAACTACTTAATATTACAGGAATCTATAACTTCGTTTTGTTATGCAAGCAATACTGATTATACTGGGTATTTACCTGTTGTACAAATTTATGGTTGATTTCGCGATTCCTGTTTATAAGGCTTCGAGGAAAGTGCAGGAGCAGTTTAAAAATATGCAACAACGGACAAACTCAAATGGCAATTCATCTCAAAATAATTACAAGGCATCACCGGTTAGTGAGCCGGTAAAAACTTCAAAAAAAGATTATATAGATTTTGAAGAGATAAAGGATTAAAAATTGCTTTAACCGCAGCCGAAATCGCCAGAGCAAAATACAGAAAAAGCACCGAGGCTTTTAAAAACATTCAAACTACTAACCCTTTCAGTATATCTTCAATTCTTTGCGGTGGTTTTAAATAAATTGTCTGAAGGTTCACTGACCCGGCTGCCTGGATATTAATGAAAGTATCATCAATAAAAAGTGTTTGTTTTGCAAGCAAGTTATTTTCATTCAGTACCAACTCAAAAATTTCTTTGTCGGGTTTACGGAGCCCTGTTTCGTGAGAGTAGTAAACTTTCTCGAAGCAGCTGTCAAGTTTACCTGCAACATCGAGTTTCATTTTTTGAAATGCCTGATGGTGGATTGCATTTGTATTACTCAATAAAAAAATCCTATACCTGCTTTTTAATTTTTGAAGGAATCCAATCCTTCCGGATGGAAAATCAAGCAGCATAGCATTCCATGCGTTAATAATATCCGATTCAGCAATACCGGGTGCAAAGGTTTTAAGTTGCGAAATAAATGATAAAGGATCTATTTTTCCTTTTTCAAAATCTTTAAAAAAGCTGTTTGCATGAAACTGGCTATACTGTTCATTGAAATTTCTGATGCCCAGCCTGTTGAAAGCCTGTTCTGTTTGGTGGTAATCAATGTTAAGTATTACACCGCCAAGATCAAAAATAATATTTCGAATGCCGCTGGATTGTATAAAACTCATTGGATGGAATTTAAAGTAACAATTAATTTGAAAGACGGAATGAGGCTTCTTTAACATCCTGCGAGTTGGTGCCTACAAATACTTTGAAGTCACCAGGTTCCGAATTCCATTTCATATTTTTATCATAAAACTTCAGGTCATCATTTGTTATTGCAAAATGTAACTGGCTGCTTTGGCCCTTCTTAATTAAAACCTTGTAAAAGCCGCGAAGCTCCTTTACCGGCCTTGTTACGCTGCCAACCAGGTCACGGATATATAGTTGAACAATTTCTTCCCCATCGTAGTTTCCTTTATTGGTTACCGTTATACTTACATCCAGTTTATCATTTACAGTTACTTCTTTTTTGTTTAAGGAGATATTACTGTATTCAAAGCTGGTATAACTCAATCCAAAACCAAATGGGTATAAAGGGGTATTAGCAACATCCAGGTATTTCGACGAATATTTGTTAGAGGAGTCTATTGGCCTGCCTGTATTTTTTGCTGAATAATATATTGGTATCTGGCCGGTATTCCTTGGAAAACTGATAGTCAGTTTGCCGGCTGGATTGTACTCGCCGAACAAGACGTCTGCAATAGCGTTACCCGCCTGCGTTCCAGGGAACCAGGTTTCGAGAATAGAAGGTATATTTTCCTGTTCCCAGGTAAGTGTAAGCGGCCTGCCATTAAACAATACAAGCACTATAGGTTTACCGGTTGCATGAATAGCTTTTAATAATACTTTTTGATTGTCGGGGATTCCTATTTCCGAACGGCTGGCAGCTTCACCTGTCATGCCCTGAGATTCACCTAAAGCTATGACAACAATATCTGCCTTGCCTGCAATTTCAACCGCATTTTTTATAAGTGCTTCAGGTGATAATGAATCAATGGAAATATTACCACCGTTAATATTTAGCTTTTGCAACAATGCTTTATCATCTGTTATATTGGCGCCTTTTGAATAAGAGATATTAGCAGCGTGACTGATACTATTTTTTATGCCATCAAGCAGGCTGACAGCTTTTTGCCAATCGCCTGCTGCACTCCAGTTGCCTATCATATCTCTTTTGCTATCGGCCAACGGACCAATCACGGCAATGTTACCAGCCTTCTTTAAAGGTAACAGGTCATTGTTATTCTTTAATAATACGATTGATTTGCGGGCGGCATCCCGGGCGAATTCAAGGTTTTCAGAAGTCATAATTTGTTTGCTTGCCCTTTCATCATTGATAAAACGATATGGATCGTTAAACAGTCCTAGTTTATATTTAGCTTCCAATACCCTTCTTACCGATTGGTCAACAGTAGCTATGCTTACTTTTTTGTCTGCTATTAATTTCTTGAGATGGTTGTTATACACAGAGCCCTGCATATCCATATCTACGCCAGCGTTGATTGCCAGCGCACCTACTTCGGATTCGTCAGCGCCGATACCATGATTGATCATTTCATTGATGGCGGTGTAATCAGTAACAACAAAACCTTTAAAGCCCCATTGATTGCGCAGCACATCGGTCATCAACCATCTATTACCGGTTGCCGGGATGCCATCAACTTCGTTAAAAGAAGTCATGACACTTGCGGCACCAGCGTCTATCGCCGCTTTGTAAGGTGGCAGGTAAGTCTGGAACATTTCTCTCCGGCTCATATCAACGGTATTGTAATCCCTGCCCGCCTGTATGGCGCCATATAAAGCAAAGTGTTTTACGCATGCAAGTATGTTATCTGTTTTACTCAGATCACCCTGGTAACCTTTAACTTTTGCCGCCGCTATTTTAGAACCCAGCCATGTGTCTTCGCCGGAGCCCTCTGCAACTCTTCCCCAGCGTGGTTCCCGGCAAATATCAACCATCGGCGAGTATGTCCATTGAAGTCCATCTGCTGAGGCTTCCACTGCTGCGATGTGCGCTGTCTTTTCCATCAAACCAAGATCCCAGCTACAAGCTTCCCCAAGCGGAATAGGAAAAATTGTTTTATGCCCATGAATAACATCATACCCGAAAAGCAAAGGAATTTTCAGGCGGGTTTGCATCGCCATATCCTGCAGTTTGCGAACATACTTCGGGGTATAAGCATTAAAGATGTTACCGCAACGGCCACTGATTATATCCTGTTTATATCCTTCCCTCATTGTTGGACCGGTAACATCCATGTCACTGGTCAGCAGATTCAGCTGGCCGATCTTTTCATCAAGCGTCATTTTTTTTATCAGGGCATCTACAAACTGTCCCATCTTAGCATCAGCGCCGGTTGATTTTGTTTGGGCAGTTACATTGTATACCAATTGAATACAGATAAGAAATATTAGTAGTTTTTTCATAACAAGCGGGTTAATAAATTATTTTTTCAGATAAGGGAGTAAAGCAGCCTGCCAGATTTTATATCCTTCCTGGTTCATGTGCAGCATATCTTCGATAAATAATTCCGGTCTGGCTTTACCATAAGCATCAAGCATCAGCCTATACACATCTAAATAGATAACATTGCTTTGCGTCCATAAAAAGTTTTTTATAATCTGATTACCCTGGACTGTGACAGGAGCAAATTTTTCTCTTGAAGGACTTGGCTTCATCGAAATAAAAATTATAGGCACACCTGGTAATTTTGACCTTATCAAATCAAATAAAGTTTTGAATCTTTCAGCAACTAATTTCGAATCAACGTTACCTGAAGCGACATCATTTTCACCACAATAAATTACTATTTGTTTTGGTTGATAAGGAAAGATCACATCATCGGCATAGCGGATCACATCCGGTAAACTTGAACCGCCGAAACCCCTGTTGATGATAGTGTAGGCGGGGAACATGTTCTGCACGCTCTTCCATTTTGTAAAAGAGGAACTGCCTACAAAAAGTATTGCGTCTTTTGGTGGTGGCGTTAAGCTGTCTTGTTTTTTGAAAGCCATGATGTCATCAAAGAAAGCCGCCTTATTATTTTGAGCATGCAGTGATGAAAAAGAAACCGAGATTAATAAGAAGAGAATAAACTTTATTGCGGACATGTAGATTTGTTTTTGACAAATGTAAGAAATAGGATGGAGGTATGAAGTAGCTGAGCCACGGTGGCAAAGTGGCACAGAGAAATCCGATTTTTTTGATTTTTATATTGGCCCCGTGTTCCTTCCTGTCTTCCTGCCTCCCGCGGTTCTACACACCTCGTAATTTAAAAGTAAGGACTTTCAAAGCCCAGCTTTTTCAACCCTTTCCGGATCATAGGATTTTTCATAAATAACTTCCATATCAGCCCCGTCCGATAATTTTCTATCATAACAATTATAGGTCCCTGGTCGATAGCCAGGTGAGATTTAGCATACCAGTTTTCGCTTTCATTAAAAGAATCATAAAAGCCGTACTCACTCCATATCTTATCACCAAGGTCGTTATAGAAATGTCGCAATGCCTTCATTGAATATTCAGGCGTATAAGGAAATGCAGAAAGTGCGGCAGTTGGAGTTATCACACCAAGATCTTCTGTTGGCGAATGTGCGCCATAGCCAAGATGGTTATCACTGGCAGTGAGTCCCCAGCAATTTTCACCATAGCCCTTGAATTTTTGGGGATTGTCAATGCAGTAAGCATGATTGATCAGGGTATGATTTTTATTTTGTTGCCAGTAATCGGCGTATCGATCTTTTAACCCATGAGGGTCGAGACCCATAAAAGAATAATGCGAAAAAAACAATGGCCCACCGTAATCGAAGCCCAGCGGCAGCATAAAATTGTAAAATGTCTTACCGTTTTTAAAGAAATTACTTTGTGCCCAGCCGCGATGATATACTGTCGCCGGCACCGGGTATCTTTCCGCCGCAGCAGCAAGTACATAAGTGATGAGGGCTTCGTTATAACCTCTTAAAGGAAAATTCATCGCCCAGCCATTGTTTGGCGACCAGTGCCAGTATAGTACTTCTTCACCGCCCTTCGTGTACCAGTCCCATTCAATTTCATCCCACATCCATCCGATCCTGTTGCGTAGATCTTTTTCCGTTCTGGTGGTATCATTAAAATATTGCTGTACGCAAAGCAGGCCTTCAAAAAGATAGGATGTTTCAACGAGATCGCCGCCATCATCCTTTCTTCCAAAAGGAATAGTCTTACCGGTTTCACCATTAAGCCAATGTGGGAAGACTCCATGGTAGGAGTTCGCCTTGAACAAAAATTTTACAATCTTCAGTAATCGCTGAGAGGCTTCAGCGCGGGTAATCCATTTACGTTCTGTTGCGACGATGATAGCCATCACGCCAAATCCTGAACCGCCTGTTGTTACCACTTCATCTCCATAATCAAAAGAGGTATTGCTGCGCTCCCTTGCCAGTCCGCTGACAGGATGCGCATAATCCCAGAAATACCGGAAGGTTTGCTTCTGCACTAATTCAAGCAGGGCGGTATCTGAAATATTTTTTTGTATTGTTACGGAAGTACCGGAGCCAGCGCTCTTTTTTATAGTTGCCTTTTGTGCAGCGGCTGAGAAAGTATTGAAGCTAATGCTACTATAAACAATACAAAGAATAAAGAGCTGTTTCATTGATTCAATTTTTAGCAATCGTGAATGGAAGTATATTTTTCAAGGCTATAAAATTTTACTTATTTAGTTTCATGATGATAAGGTGCTCATTATTTCTTGCAACTATAACGATGCTGTCGTTCTTAATTGTCTGCAACCATTTTACATCTCTTACCTGGCCCTTAACCGCAGCTAGTTCCGGTTGTTTGACTGAAATTATATTGTTCTTATTATCAACCTGAAAAACAGACAAAGCCTGCGCGTCGTAACGCCCTTCATAAGGAATTACATCAAAAAAGTTACCACCGCATAAATAGGTAGTCCCTTTATTAGAATGGCTTTTAATTTTTTCAAAAGAAAAAATGGGTGAGCGTTGTTGCATGGAAGGAAGATCGTTGATAGTAAAGTTTCCCTTTCCATCGCCATAACAAATAGCAGAGCCCAATCGTTCAGCAGTGTATGGTTTAATAGAATCTATCCAGCCGTAGAAAACATCTTTCATAGCGGTGCCGGCGTAATCGGCGTAAAGAAGATAATGTTTTTTAAGCAAGGGCAATTGGCGCTCAACTTCGTCTTTCGCAAGAAAAGGATATTCAATTCCGTTTGATACATAGGAAAGTAATTGTTCTGTTTTACCATTGCCATCGAAATCAGCGACGTACATTTTTAAAGGTCCATCTTTACCACTCCGGAATTTATTGTTCCAACCCCAATTGCCAGCAAGCAAATCAATATTGCCGTCACCGTTTACATCCGTTGCGTAAATTATTTGCCATAACCCCGTAGAATTAGGAATTACTGACTTATGAAATTTTCCTTTATCATTAATATAGATTATGAGTGGCATCCACTCTCCGGTAACCACCAGGTCAGGCCAGCCATCATTGTTGATATCTGTAAATGTTGAAGTGGTAACAACCCCGATCTTATCAAGCCGAATGATGTTGTCATTTGCAATGCTAAACTTTCCCTTGCCATCATTTATTAATAAATGAGAAGACTGTGGGATTCCATAAGCGGCAGCATCAGAAAGGGTTCCTACGAACAGGTCTAAATCGCCATCATGATCTGTATCAGCAACTGAGACACAGGATTTGTTTTGAAATATTTCTGGTAAGGCTCTGGTTGATTTTATAAAATGTCCATTGCCGGTGTTCATATACAGCCTGTCTAACAGCAAAGGATTGTTACCGTTATATTCATTCCCCCCGCTTACAACATAGAGATCAGTGTGACCATCGCCGTTAGCATCAAAGAATACAGCGGCTACATCTTCCGCACCGGCATCCTGGTTAAACAAAGCAGTATCAGATAAAACAAAAGTACTATTAGGTTGCTGGATCATCAGTGCGCCTCCCTGTCCCTTTGCGCCACAGGCATAGAAATCATCAAGCCCGTCCCTGTTGATATCAGCTACTGCGATTTTGGGCCCCCGCGTCGACTCTTCGTGAGGAATTAAATACTGCCGGTTAAAATCTATAAAGTCATCTTCTTTATGCTTCCAGTTCAACTTTTTGTTAACCGCTTCAATTGTGAATATAGATGGTGGCTTTGGGAAGTAGGTTTTATAATTGAAGTTACCGGTGGCATTTGTTTTTAAAATAGTATCCTGTTTGTTGATGGGAAGATTTTTTATTAGCTGGAAGCTTGCATCCGGCCATACTATTAAAACGCTGTCAATTGTTGTAAGGCTGTCTAAACCAAAATGCAGGCGGGTATCTGAGGATGATAAGAAGCCTCTCGTAAGCATTAATTGCTGGTACTGCATTTTATCTTTTCCAAAAAGATATGCTTTGCAACCTATGCCAAAAGTATTCATGGAATCGCCACTGAAAGATAAAGAGACATAGTTTTTTTTAGGAGATGTATTTTTTAAGATTACGGCAGGCGCATTTATAGAACTAATAACTACATCCATGTTACCATCATTATCGAGATCAGCATAAGCGGCTCCATTATAAAATCCTTTCATCTTGGCAGTTCCCCATTGCTCACTTACATCTTTGAAGATGCTGTTACCATCGCCTCTGAAAAAATAAGGATGAGAACTTCCTTCAGGCATTTTATCCATCGCCATTTTATCAAATTGATTAGTGCCATCATTTAAAGCTTGTATGGAAAGATCTGATGCATACCTGATAAAATCCAGATCCACAGGACGTTTTACGATCCCAGCAGAGATGAACAGATCTTTATTGCCATCATTGTCAAAATCAGCAAACAAAGGTGACCAGCTCCAGTCTGTTGCTGATACGCCGCTTAACAATGCAATTTCACTAAAGCTGGTTCCGTTGCCGTTGTTGAGTTGTAAACAATTTCTTGAACACTGTTCCTGGAAGCCATTTCTGGTAAGCTTTTGTTTATAGGTATCAGCATTTTCATCACTGCCATAAGTCTTTAAAACTTTTTCATCAGCGGGTAACATGTCTGCCGTTATGATATCGGGTTGTCCATCATTGTTGATATCTGCAATATCATTTCCCATGCTAAAGCGGGAATAGTGATTGAACACTTTTGCACCGCTTTCGGTAAAAGTCCCATCACCATTATTTACGTAGTAATAATCATTTTCGTGAAAATCATTTCCAATGTAAATATCTTCCCAGCCATCATTATTCAGGTCGGCCACCGAGATGCCGAGGCCATAACCAAGACTGCTTTGAAAGATACCCGCAGCTGCAGATACATCTGTGAATTTTTTTTTGGATTGATTTAAATTATTCCTGTAAAGTCTGTCACCCGACAAAGGATCAAATTTCCGACGGTTACTGGTGTCTACGATATTTGCGTGAGGTTTAACGGAGTGGTTTAGCAGGTAACAGTCAAGATCGCCATCATGATCATAATCGAAAAATACAGCCTGTGTGGACAGCCCTGAAAAATCAAGTCCATAAACTGCAGCACTTTCGGTGAAAGTGCCGTTTTTATTATTTATATAAAGTTCATTGTGGCCGGTTAACTGACCGGCGAGGTTAACAACTGACACATACATGTCCAGGAAGCCATCACCGTTTATATCGGCCATTGTAACACCGCTGCACCAGTCTGCATTGCCAGCCACACCGGCACTTTTTGTAATATCTTCAAACCGGAAATTACCTTTATTTAAATAAAGTTTATTACCGCTTTTTGTATTGGAGGTGAAATAGATATCTGTTAGCCCATCATTATTTATATCGCCTGTTGCAACACCGGCGCCATTATAAAAATAGATGTAGTAGAGAATTCCGAAGCCTTCGCGTTCGGGTAATTTATTTTGAAAAATTATATTGGTTTTAGAAGAAGATAAAGATTCGAATAAAGTATTTTTATTATTGCATGACAGGATAAAAAAAACACAGCAAGCAAGTAGAAGACAAACCTGGTGTTGTTTAATAAACATTAACTAACGTAGTTGTGTAAATGTATTAAAATGAATTGACCATTATCCAGCTCATTGAGTTATCAGCTTTTAGCTATCCGGTCTTTTCTGAAGCTATGCCCGGCAAGCAGGAAAAGGGATTCATCTGCTGATAATAAATTGAGCTGGTATTTTGGCTACAAATAAAAAATCATTTTTTTGTGGTGAATAATTCAGTTATTTCGGCGGCGGTCAATGCCTTGTTGTAAAGCCGGAATTGATCCAGCGAACCATTGAACGATTTGGCCCAGGATTCAGGGCCATGGCTACTCAATGTAGGATTTGTCTGAAAAGCAAAGCTTCCCAATACCATTCCATTAAAATTATTAAACTTTATTTTACCATAGTTGCCGCCGCCAAGTGTTTTATTGCTAATGTTTGTTGCCACTCCATCTTTATATAAATTTAATTTTGAATTAGCGGCGTCGTAAGTCAGCGCAATGTGTGTCCATTTATTAAGGACGTTGGTAAGTTTTGTGTTATCATCCGAGGTCCATTCTTCACCGTTACCTAAGGCAACACCTGCATTGAGCATGTGTATCTTGATCCATGCTGCATTGGGATCAGTTGTACTGCTATAGTTCTCCAGAAAGATTTCAAGATTACCCCAAAACTCCGTACTACTGGAAATGGCAAAAATTCCCTGCGCTCCGTCTGCCACGGGGCCGGTTCCATTCATCCATAATGACAGGGAGAAGCTGCCAAGGTTTCTAAGCGTATCTGCGGGTAAACCAATGAATTCATTTGGGTATTTAACGGAATCACCAATGGCTTTTAAAAGAAGGTACCCACCCGCGCCTACCTTTGCTGCTTGTCCGCTGATACCGGGAATGTATGTAAGATTAACAGCAGTGCCCTTTAATTTGCTTTCCCCTTCATCAATGGTATTGTTCTCAAATTGCCAGTAACTTTTTAATGGATTGTATGTCGGCGGAAGGGGGTCGGGAATGATCACCAGCCCGGGCCTGCTGAATTTCTGGCAAGCCGGTATTGTTATAACCAGCGCGATACCTATAAGCATGTACGCCAGCAAACTTTTATATTTTTTCATATCTGTTGTCAGTTTAAGATTTGAGAAAGGCTACCAGCTTGAACTATCGGCCTTCAGCTTAGTAAACAAATTTCTGTGTTACCTGTAACCAGCCGATTATGGATAGTCGGGGTTTTGAAGCAATACACCCCCGGATTTATCAATTTCCGCTTGGGGCAGTGGTAACAACCTGTGTTTAGGAAGATAGCCTGTTTTGCCGGCAGCCGGTAATACAGTAACATCAATTCCCCATCTTACAATATCCCAAAAACGTTGTTCTTCCATAGCCAATTCAACAAAGCGCTCATGCCTGATCGCAGTTCTTAATGCCGACTGGTCGGTGGTGATAACTTTAGGTAAAACGGTAGTACTGCTGCCACGGGCTCTTGCCCTGATTAATTCAAGCCAGGTGAGGGCATCGGTAGTATTTTGAGCGCCACCAACTTCATTAGCAGCTTCCGCGGCCATTAACAGAACATCCGCATAACGGAGGATGCGATGGTTCATCCAGGGGCCAAAACGATTGTTATTCAGTAATCGATCCGCAGGATCGGTATATACTTTTTTGTTCCAGTAAGGCTGAGAAACTGTTGGAACCGGTGGGACATTTTCTCCATACAATGGATCTACCTGCCCGGAGTATAGAATGGTTTCAATTCTTCGCGGATCACCAGTCTCATACTCTTTTATTAATGCAGGCGTTGGTACGTTCCAGCCCCAGCCAAGATCCCATTGGCCGGCGCCTCGTACACCCTGTACGTTAGCATAAATGATTCCGAGATCCTGCGTAGTTTTGTAGAAAGCCTGGATCTCAAATATTGATTCAGCGCCATTTTCACCTGTCAATCTAAACTGGCTGCCATAGTTATTTACAAGATTATAGCGACCCAAAGAGATAACACTTTTTGCCGATGTTAACGCCGCCGCCCAGTTATTCCGCCACAGGTAAGCTTTTGCCTGCAGTGCCATGGCGGCGCCCTTAGTTAGCCTGCTGGTATAAGCCGCGTCCCATGATACCGGTAACATTGCTGAGGCTTCCTGCAAATCTGCATC
>Ga0209512_1005020_pt1 | contig 11201 bp, 11 predicted proteins | sample frozenSSSSmetaG_FD_184142 | JGI IMG/M metagenome (GOLD analysis project Ga0209512, IMG submission 184142) | Glacier valley bacterial and archeal communities from Borup Fiord, Nunavut, Canada, to study Microbial Dark Matter (Phase II) -... | ecosystem: Environmental > Aquatic > Freshwater > Ice >... | reverse complement strand
GAGCACCGCCGGGCCGACGCCGATGCCGAACCACACCACGAGGATCGGCACGAAGGCCGCCTTGGGGAGCGCGTTGAAGCCGGTCATCAACGGGTAGAACGCGGCGTAGGCGGTGCGCGAGCTGCCGATCAAAAAGCCCAGCAGCGTGCCCACGACGATGGAGATGCCGAAGCCCACCATCGTGACCCAGAACGTGCGCCACGCGTGGCCGGCGATCGTGCCGCGGTATTCCCAGAGCTGCGAGACGATGCGCGAAGGCGCGGGGAAGATGAACTCGGAAACGCTGAAACCGCGGCAGATCAGCTCCCACAGCAGCAGGATGACGGCGAGCATCAGCCACGGCGCGTAACGCTCCTTGTCGCGGCGCGTCATGGGGATAGCGCCTGGGCCGCCACCGCCACGGGCTTCCTGATCGCGCCGATGTGCTCGCGCAGCTCGAGCACGATGTCGGTGAATTCCTTCGTGTAGGTGAGCTCGAGGGGGCGTGGGCGCGGGAACTCGATGGTCTTTTGCACCAGCATGCGGCCCGGGCTGCGGCTCATCACGTACACCGTGTCGGCCAGGAATACCGCCTCGCGCAGGTCGTGCGTGACGAGGATGACGTTGAATTTCTGCGCCGCGTGCAGGTCGCGCAGGATGCACCAGAGTTCCTCGCGGGTGAACGCGTCGAGCGCGCCGAAAGGCTCGTCGAGCAGCAGCATCTTCGGCTCGTGAATGAGCGCGCGGCAGATCGAGGCGCGCTGCTGCATGCCGCCCGAAAGCTCCCACGGAAACTTGTCGCCATAGCCGCCGAGGCCCACGCTCTCCAACAGGCGCGTCGCCTTCTCGGCGAACCTGGCCCGGTCGCGGCGAAAGTTGGAGCGATGCGGCTCGACGATCTCGAGCGGCAGCAGCACGTTGTCGAGCGTGGTGCGCCATGGCAGCAGCGAGGAAGACTGAAACGCCATGCCGGTGATCTTGAGCGGCCCGGTGACCTCCTTGCCGTCGATCAGGATCGTGCCTTGCGACGGCTTCTTCAAGCCGGTGGCCAGCTTCATGAAGGTCGACTTGCCGCAGCCCGAAGGCCCGACGATGGCGACGAACTCGCCTTCGCCGATGCGCATGTCGATGTCCTCGACGGCGAACCGGTTCGCTGCCAACAACTCGTCGTTGTAGGCGAGCCAGACGTGCGAGAAGTCGACGAAGTCCTTCATGGCCAGCGCTCTACTTCTTTGCTGCCTTGAAGATGTCGCGCTCGGCAGCGCTCGGCAGGTAGCCGTCTTTCCACACCAGCGCGGTGTTCACGCGCTCCTTGGTGCCGAAGGCGTCGGAGACCTGGCTGGCCATCAGCGCGAGACGCGGCCCGCGCACTTCACCGAAGCCTTCGGCCTTGGCGTCGGCCGTGAGCACGGTGGCGTCGAGCGCGAGCTTGAGGCGGCGCAGCTCGAGCTCTTCGTTGACCAGGCCGTCGCGCGCCTTCAGCGTGGCGATGGCGGCTTTCGGGTCGGCGATCACGTCTTTCATGCCTCTGGTGAAGGCGCGCAGGAAGGCTTTCACCTGCTCGGGGTTCTTCGCCAGGAACCCCTGCGAAACGATCACTGCGTTGCCGTAGAGCTTCACGCCGTAGCTCGGGTAGGGCAGCACGACCACGTCTTCGGCCTTCACGCCGCGCGCTTCGAGGTTGAGCAGCGAGGTGAACGAGAAGCCGGTGATGGCGTCGATGTCGCCGCGCACGAGCATGGTCTCGCGCAGCGTCGGGTCCATCGCGGTCCACTGCACGCTGCCGATGCCGTTGGCCTTGGCGAAGATCGGCCACGCCTTGCGGCCGGCATCGAACACCGGCGCGCCGAGCTTCTTGCCGGCGAGGTCGCCCGGCTTGGTGATGCCCGACTTCTTCAACGCCAGCACCGCGGCCGGCGTGTTGTTGTAGACCATCATCACGGCGACAGGCTTGTTCGGCGCGGTCGGATTGTTGGCCTCGAACTCCATCAGCGCCGCCATGTCGGCGAAGCCCATGTCGTAGGCGCCCGACGCCACGCGCGTGACGGTGCCTCCCGAGCCGTTGCCGGCGTCGACGGTCACGTCGAGCTTCTCGGCCTTGAAGTAGCCCTTGGCCAGCGGCACGAGGAACAGCGCGGCCGGACCTTCGTAGCGCCAGTCGAGCTGGAACTTGACGGGCGTTTCCTGGGCCAGGGCGGCGGGTGTGTAGAACGAGCCCGCGGTAATTGCCATGAGTACCGGCAGGCAGGCCGCGAACGCGCGGCGCGTGAGTGAGGGTCGGGTCATCGTGTCTCCGTAGGGGCCGGGGGTGAAATGCAACTTCCGTGCGCGGGCGCTTCAGGCCGCGGGCGCGAGCAGGTCGTACAACGTGCGCGCGACCACCTTCGTGGCCCGTCGCAGGTCGGCGAGATCGAGGTGTTCGTCGGCGCGCTTGGCGTTCGATTCGAGCACCGTGCGCGGGCCGGCCCCGTAGATCGCGGCCGGCACGCCCGCCTCGCCGTAGAGCCGCACGTCGGTGTAGAGCGGCGTGCCCGTCACAGGAACGGCCACACCGAACACGGCCTCGGCGTTCTTCTGCAGCGCCGCCACCAGGGCCGCGTTGCCGGGCAGCGGTTCGAGAGCGCGCGCGAGCAGCAGGCGGCGCACGTCGACCGTGATGCCGGGCACCGAAGCGGCCGCCTGCGCGATCACGGCGCGCACCGCGGCCTCGACCTGCACCGGGTCTTCCTCGGGGATCATGCGGCGGTCGAGCTTGAGCACGACCTTGCCGGGGACCACGTTGGTGTGGGTGCCGCCCTCGATGCGCCCGACGTTGAGGTACGGATGCGTGATGCCAGGCACGCGCGAAGTGACGGCGCGGTATTTCACGTTCTCGGCGTAGAGCGCGTTGAGGATCGCCACCGCGCCCTGCAATGCGTCGATGCCGCTCGCAGGAATCGCGGCGTGCGCCATGCGGCCATGCACCGTGACTTCCATCTGCAGGCAACCGTTGTGCGCGGTGACGACCTGGTAGCTGAAGCCGGCGGCGATGAGCAGGTCGGGCTTCGTCAGGCCGTGCTTCAGCAGCCAGCCGGGGCCGAGCTCGCCGCCGAACTCCTCGTCGTACGTGAAGTGCAGCTCGACGCCGCCGGTGAGCGCGGTGCCCGGCGATTCGCGCGCCACGGATTCGAGCGCGAGAACGGCGAACGTGTAGCTCGCGAAATCGCTCTTGCTGACCGCCGAGGCGCGGCCGTAGAGGCGACCCTCGAGCAGCCCGCCTTCGATCTCGCCGCCATACGGATCGTGTGACCAGCCTTCGCCCGGCGGCACCACGTCGCCGTGCGCGTTGAGCGCGATGGTCGGGCCGCTGCCTTTCGTGCCGTAGGGTCGGCGCACGATCAGGTTGGTGATCGACGCCATGCCTTGCGCCTCGACTTCGGCTCGGGGCACGGCGTGGCGTTCGGCCTGAAAGCCGAAGCCCGCGAGCAGCTCGGCGGTGCGCTCGGCGTGGGGTGCGTTGTCGCCCGGCGGCGTGTCGGTGGGCACGCGCACGAGTTGCTGCAGGAAGGCGACCTCGGCCTCGAAGTTCGCGTCGACCCAGGCGTCGATGCGTGCGTGTGCGTCGCTCATGTCGAGGCCTCTTCGGCGAGCTGGTTCAGCAGATGCGTGAACGCCAGGGCGGCGAGCTGCATGTCGCTGGCCGTGCTCGATTCGAGCGGGTTGTGGCTGATGCCGGCGTTCTCGCCGCGCACGAACAGCATCGCCTGCGGCATGACCTCGCCGAGCTTCATCGCGTCATGGCCGGCGCCGCTCGGCATGCGGTGCACCGGCAGCCCGAGTGCGGCGACGGCACGTTCCCAGCGCTGCTGCCATTCGGGCGCCGAGGGCGACGCGGCCACGCGCATCGTCTCCTCGACCGTCACGCTCACGCCGCGCCGCGCGCAGACCCGGTCGAGCTCGGCCAGCACGTCGGCCGTGCAGGCGTCGCGCACCGCGTCGGTCGTGGCGCGGATGTCGAGCGTGAAGCGGCAGCGGCCCGGCACGACGTTGGTCGAGCCGTTCGGCACCTCGAGCATGCCCATCGTGCCGACGAGATCGGGCTCGGCCGATGCCCGCTGCTCGAGGAACACGGCGAGCTCGGCGACGGCAGCGGCCGCGTCGCGCCGAGTGCCCATCGGCGTGGTGCCGGCGTGGCTCGCCATGCCGCGCACCTCGCACGCGTAGCGCACGCTGCCGTTGATCGACGTGACGACGCCGAGCGGCAGGCCGAGCGCATTCAGCATCGGCCCCTGCTCGACGTGCACCTCGACGAAGCCGAGGTAGCGCGCGGGGTCGCGCCGCAGCGCAGCGATCGCCTCCATGCGGGCCGCCAGGCCGGCGGCGCGCATCGCCTCGCGCATCGAGATGCCCGCCGGGTCTCGTTGCTCGAGCCAGCGCGCGTCGAACTGGCCGACGAGTGCGCCCGAGCCGAGGAAAGTCGCCTTGTAGCGCTGGCCCTCCTCTTCCGCGAAGGCGACGACCTCGATCCCGAACGGCAGTCGCCGGCCGGCGCGCTGCAGCTCTCTCACGCAGATCATCGGCACGAAGATGCCGAGCCGGCCGTCGTACTTGCCGGCGTTTCTCACGGTGTCGTAATGGCTGCCGGTGAGCAGAGCTTTCGCTGCCGTGTCGTGGCCGCGGTAGACACCGACGACGTTGCCCACCGCATCGACCTGCACCTCGTCGAAGCCGCATTCGTTCATCCAGCGCACGAGCTGTGCGGCGCAGGCGCGGTGCGCGTCGGTGAGGTAGGTGACGGTGAGCTGGCCGGCCTCGGGATGGCCGGCATCGGTGTGCGTGGCGAGCAACTCGGCGCAGTCCCATGCCTGTTGCCCGAGCACCGGCTCGGCGGCGAAGCGATCGCCCAGGCGCAGCTCGGCCACGCGGTGCACGTTGCGCAGCGCTTCTTCGAACTCGAAGTCCGGATGGTTGTCGAGCCGGCGCTCGAAGGCGTCGATGATCTGCGTGCGAGTCAGGCCGGTGCCGCGCGGGCCGCGAACGGCGAGCATGAAGGGAAAGCCGAAGCGCTCGTTGTAGGCGGCGTTGAGGCGTTGCAGCGCGGCGAACTCTTGCGCCGTGCAGTGCGCGAGGCCCGCGGTGCCTTGCTCGCTCGTCGACTCGGTGGTGAGCGACTTCGAGACCATCGCCTTGCCGGCGAGTTCGGGGTGCGCGCGCAGCAAGGCCAGGCGCTCCTCGCGCGGCGCCTCGCCGACCACCTCGAAGCAGGCGCGCTTGAGTTGCGCCAGCGTGGCGAACGGCCGCTTCGCGAAAGCACGCTCGGCGACCCACGGCGAGCGCTCGAAGGTGCCGTCGAGCAGCGCGACGAATGCGTCGAGCGGCGCGGCGTTGAGGCGGTCGAGCGTGAGCGGCTCGGCCGCGGCGAGGTCGGTCGTCATCGCTGCGCTACAGCACGATGCGGATGGCCTTGACCACCGGCTGCAGCGTGCCTACCTGGCTCTTGACGAAACCCTGGAAGTCGGCCGGCGTGCCCGGCGTGGGCGTGACGCCCAGCTCGAGCAGGCGCTTCCGGATGTCGGGCTGCGCCAGCACCTCGTTGGTGGCGGTATTCATACGAGCCACCAGGTCCGGCGGCATCTTCGCCGGGCCGGAAAGGCCGAAGAAGTTGTCGAGCACGAGCCTGCTGAAGCCGAACTCGCCGACGGTGGGCACGTCGGGCGCGAGCGGCGAGCGCTGCACCGAGGTCACGGAGAGCGGCTTGATCTGGCCGCTCTTGAAGTACGGCACGAAGGCGGTGATGACGTCGATGCCTACCGGGATCAGACCCGAGATCAGATCGGTGGTCATGGGGGCGCCGCCGCGGTAGGGAACGTGCGTCATCTTGATGCCCATGGCCCGGTTCATCAGCTCGCCGTAGATGTGGCCAATGGAGGCCGGACCGCCCGATCCGAACTGCAGGCCGGCTGGCCTTTTCGCCGCGTTTTCGAGATCCACGATGGTGTTGATGCCGGCGGCCGGATTGGCCATCACCACGCACGGCGCCGATCCGATGGCCGCGATGTGGGTGAAGTCGGCGATCGGGTCGTAGGGCTGCTTCTCGAGCGCGAACGGGCCGATCGAGATCGGCGTGGAATTCGAGAGCATGAGCGTGTAGCCGTCGGGCGGCGACTGCACCACGGCGGCACCGCCCACGCTGCCCCCGGCGCCCGGCTTGTTGTCGACGATGACCGCTTGGCCGAGCTTCGTGCCGAGCTGTTCGCCGACCACGCGGGCCACGATGTCGCTCGCGCCGCCGGCCGCGAAGGTCACGACGATGCGGATCGGCTTGTCGGGGTACGCGGCCCAGGCCGGCCACGCGAACGCGGCCGCGCCGGCGGCAACGAAACGAAGGGCAGTGCGGCGGTCGACGTGTCGGCTCATGGCGTGCTTTCGCAGGGGTGGTGGGTCTTCCAGTGCCGCGCGATGTCGATGCGGCGGGCGACCCACACCTGCTCGTGCGCCTGCACGTGATCGAGGAAGCGCCGCAGCGAGCCGATGCGCCCGGGCTTGCCGAGCAGCCGGCAGTGCATCCCGATCGACATCATCTTCGGCCGGTCGAGGCCTTGCGGATCGCCTTCGACGTAGAGCGCGTCGAAGCTGTCTTTCAGGTAGGTGAAGAAGTGGTCGCCGGTATTGAAGCCCTGCGCCTGCACGTAGCGCATGTCGTTGGTGTCGAGCGCGTAGGGCACCACCAGGTGGGGCACGCGCGAGCCGTCGGTCTTCTCCACGGCCATCCAGAAGGGCAGGTCGTCGCCGTAGTAGTCGCTGTCGTACTCGTAGCCGCCGTGGTCGGCCACCAGGCGGCGCGTGTTGGGGCTGTCGCGGCCGGTGTACCAGCCGAGCGGCCACTGCCCGCCGGTGAGCTCCTGCAGCAGCCTCGTGGCGATGTCGACGTGGTGCCGCTCGGTGGCCTCGGGCAGGTTCTGATAGTGGATCCAGCGCAGGCCATGGTTGGCGATCTCGTCGCCGCGCGCCATGAATTTCGCCAGCAGCTCGGGGTAGCGCTGCAGGGCCATGCCGATGCCGAAAATCGTGAGCGGCAGGCCGCGCGCATCGAACTCGCGCAGGATGCGCCAGACGCCGGCGCGCGAGCCGTACTCGTACATCGACTCCATCGTCATGTGACGGCTCTCGTACGCCTGCGCCGTGATCAGCTCGGAAAGGAAGGTCTCCGAGGTCGGGTCGCCGTGCAGCACGTTGTTCTCGCCACCTTCCTCGTAGTTGAGGACGAACTGAACGGCGATGCGAGCGCCGTTCGGCCAGCGCGCATGCGGCACGTCGGCGCCGTATCCTTTGAGATCGCGGGGGTAGGGGTTCGAGGTCATCGGATTGACACGGGCCGGATTGACACAGACGACGTTAGCACATAAGCTGTGCGCACGGAAGCAGCGTCAAGGCACGGCGTCATGAACATCACTCTATCGGTCGACGAGCGCATCGCCGAGCGGGCGCGCGCCGCCGCCCAGGCGATGGGCAAGAGCCTGAACCAGGCCGTGCGCGATTACCTGGAGCAGCTTGCGGGCCAGGGGCAGCTGGAGGCCGAGCTGGAGCAGTTCGAGCGCGCGGCGCTGGCCACGCCGGGGCGCCTCCGCGGCTGGAAGTTCAACCGCGAAGAGATCAACCGGCGTGCGTAGCTTCATCGACACGAACCTGCTGGTCTACGTCGACGCCGGCGACGAGAAGAAGAAGCAGCGGCGCGCCATCGCGGAGGTCGGGCGCCTGCGTCGCGGGCGCTCGGGCGTGATCTCGACGCAGGTGCTGCAGGAGTACGTGAGCGTCGCGCTGAAGAAGCTGCGCCTCGGCGCCGAACACGTGCGCAGCCGCCTCGCCGTCTACGAGCGCTTCGAAGTGGTGCCTGCCTCACCGCAGGGCGTCCGTGCCGCGCTCGACCTCACCGTGCTGCACTCGCTCTCGTTCTACGACGCGCTCATCCTCGAAGCGGCCGCGCGCGCCGGCTGCAGCGAGCTGCTGTCGGAAGACATGCAGGCGGGTACGGTGATCGCCGGCGTGCGCATCGTCAATCCCTTCGCCTGACCGCCGCCATGGGCCAGCTGACCACCCACGTGCTCGACACCGCCCACGGCTGCCCGGCCGCCGGCATGCGCCTCACGCTGTCGCGGCTCGACGAGAGCGGTGCCGCGACGCTGCTGAAGAGCGTCGTGCTCGACGCCGACGGCCGGGCCGGCGGGCCGCTGCTCGAAGGCCTTGCGCTGGCGATCGGTCGCTACCGCATCGTCTTCGCCGTCGCCGCCTACTTCGCGGCACGCGGCACCGCACAGGCCGAGCCGCCCTTCCTCGGCGAGGTGCCGCTCGAGTTCGGCATCGCCTCGGCCAGCGCCCACTATCACGTGCCGCTGCTCGTGAGCCCCTGGTCGTACTCGACCTATCGCGGCAGCTGAGGCGCAAAGATGGACGCCTACCTGCTCGAGTGGGTCAACCTGCTGCTGCGCGGCGCGCACGTCGTGACCGGCATCGCCTGGATCGGCGCCTCGTTCCACTTCGTCGGGCTCGACAACAGCCTGAGGCCGCCGAAAAGCGAGGCCGACCGCGCCAAGGGCGTCGGCGGTGAACTGTGGGCGGTGCACGGCGGCGGCTTCTATCACCAGCAGAAGTACCCGGTCGCGCCGGCCGAGCTGCCCGAGCAGCTGCACTGGTCGATGTGGGAAAGCTACTCCACGTGGCTCACCGGCTTCGCGCTCTTCACCGTGCTCTACCTCTTCAACGCGAGCAATTTCCTGATCGACCGCACGGTGCTCGACTGGTCGCCCACCGCGGCCGTGGTCACCGCGCTCGGCTTCTTCGTGGCCTTCTGGCTCATCTACGACGGCATCTGCCGGGTCTTCGGAAACGGTGAGAAGGGCGACTTGATCGTCGGCGTGCTGGTGTTCGCCTTCATCGTCTTCGCGTCGTGGTTGTCCTGCCATCTTTTCGCAGGCCGCGCCGCCTTCCTGCTCGTGGGCGCGATGATGGCCACGACGATGACAGCCAACGTGGCCATGGTCATCATTCCGGGCCAGCGCAAGGTGGTGGCGGCGCTGCGCGAAGGCCGCCCGGTCGACCCGGTGCACGGCCGGCGCGGCAAGCAGCGCAGCGTGCACAACACCTACTTCACGCTGCCGGTCGTGTTCACCATGATCAGCAACCACTACGGCTTCGCTTATGGCGCGAAGCACAACTGGCTGGTGCTGGTGGTGCTCATGCTGGCCGGTGCACTGATCCGCGCTTCGTTCGTGCTGCGCCACAAGGCTTTGGCCGAAGGGCGGCCGGTGCCGTGGCGCTGGGCGGTGGCCGGCACGCTCGTCGTGGCCGGCACGGTCGCGCTGCTGTTGCCTCGGCCCGACCCCGCGGCCGCTGCGGCCGAGGCCAGCGCGGCGAGCGCGCCGCCGCCCACCTTCGCCGTTGTGCAGGCCATCGTCGCCGAGCGCTGCCAGCTCTGCCACAACGCGCAGATGCAGAGCAAGGGCGTGCGCCTCGATTCCGCCGAGGCCATCGGCGCGCATGCGCAGCAGATCTACCAGCAGGCCGTGGTGCTGAAGGCCATGCCGATGAACAACTCGACGCAGATCACCGATGCCGAACGGGCCCTGCTGAAGCGCTGGTACGAAGCCGGCGCGGCGCGCTGAAGCGCACGCATATCGATCCGTCGAGAGGATCTGAGCCGGGTGCCGCCGCACCTGCCGGCGGCGCGTAGACTGCCTTGCGTTGGCCCACAGGAACTCACCATGTCTCTTCGCATCAACGACACCGCGCCCGACTTCGAAGCCGAAACCACGCAGGGAAAGATCCGCTTTCACGAGTGGATCGGCAACCACTGGGCGATCCTGTTCTCGCACCCGAAAGACTTCACTCCGGTGTGCACCACCGAGCTCGGCTACATGGCCAGGATCGAGCCCGAGTTCACCAAGAGGAACGCCAAGCTCATTGGCCTCTCGGCCGATCCGGTCGACCGCCACAGCGCGTGGGCCAAGGACATCGAGGAAACACAGGGCGCCAAGGTCAACTTTCCGATGATCGCCGACCACGACCTGAAGGTGGCCAAGCTCTACAACATGCTGCCGGCCGACGAGGTCGGCGCCGACGGCCGCACCGCCGTCAACAACGCCACCGTGCGTTCGGTGTTCGTGATCGGCCCCGACAAGAAGATCAAGCTCACGCTCACCTACCCGATGACCACCGGGCGCAACTTCGACGAGATCCTGCGCGTGCTCGACTCGATGCAGCTCACGGCAGAGCACAAGGTCGCAACGCCCGTGAACTGGAAGCAAGGCGACGACGTGATCATCGCCACCTCGGTGAGCGACGAGGAAGCGAAGCTGAAGTACCCGGGCGGCTTCAAGACGCTCAAGCCGTACCTTCGCACGGTCAAGCAGCCCGGCTGATCGCCGGCCGGGAGTTCAGGGCGCGGGCTCGATGCCCGCGTTCATGAAGATCGCCCGGGCTTCGTTGCCCTGCAGGTGGCGCATCAACGCCGCCACCGCCTCGGTTCGCGCCGCATCGGCGGCCGGTGCACCCGGCCACGGCAGCGCCACGTAGCGTGTGAGGTTCTGCAGTGGCGGCGGCAGCGGGCCGACGAGCTGGATGCCCTGGTCGCGAAACAGCACGATCTCCGTCATCGCGGCGAAGCCGATTTCGCGCCGTGCGGTGCCCGTGATCAGGCGCCGCATCACGCCCGCGCCGTCGGGCACCCGCACCGCTTTCGGCTGCACCGCGTCGGCCATGCCGAGCCGCTGCAGCACGGTCTCGATCCACAGGCCGGTCGAGGCGCGGTTGTAGACCACCGCGTCGGCGCTCGCGAGCTCGGTCTTCAGTGCCTCGGCGCTGGTGATGTCGGGCCGCTCCGCTCCTGCGCGCACGGCGACGCCCACGCCCACGAGGCCGATCGACGCGATCACGCCTGCGGGGGGCGGCGACCCTGCTGCGGCGGCCGAGTCGAGCACGGCCCGAGGCGCGACGATCACATCGGCCGTGGCCGGCAGCCGCAAGGCGGCGCGCAGTTCAGGCGCCGCGGCGAAGGAGATCTGCACCGTGTGTCCGCTCTGGCGCTCGAACGCGGCCAGCGCGGGTCGCATGCCGGGCTCCACGGCGCCGCCGGAAAGCACACGCAGGTCGATCGCGTGCGCCGCGAAAGCGCCACCGGTGAGCGCGCAGGCGACACCGGCCCGAAGCGCGGCCTTCAGATGAAGGCGACGAGACGGTTCAGACATGGT